>Ga0214919_10003627_pt1 | contig 23183 bp, 12 predicted proteins | sample LL1503_MetaG_FD_177994 | JGI IMG/M metagenome (GOLD analysis project Ga0214919, IMG submission 177994) | Freshwater microbial communities from Lake Lanier, Atlanta, Georgia, United States - LL-1503 | ecosystem: Environmental > Aquatic > Freshwater > Lake | place: USA: Georgia | collected... | reverse complement strand
TAATACCTCTTTAGGGACATTCCCTAAAAAAAAATAGGCACAAATATAATTTCCAGAAATTGGATCTATTTGGGCAACATATAATGGTTTTTTTATATATGGATTTGTCGCCATTGTATACTTTGTATACTTTGTATACTTTATACTTTGTATACTTTATACTTTGTATACTTTATAATATGATACTTTATATAATTACTAATTTTATTTTTTTGTTATTATATAAAGTGCAAAGTACAAAGTACAAAAATGGTAAATAATTCAGTAAAATTAATAATTACTATTGTGGTGTCTATTGTTATTGCCATTATAATTATATTGTTTGGATATTTAATAAAAAATAAATCAATTACGGATACAGAATCAAAATATACCCATAAAACAAAATTTGTCTTTGCAAAAGATGGCAAATCATATAAGGTGCATAATTTTCAAGATGCGGATGAGGCCGCCAATACATTAGCGGATATAAATGCAACAATTATAAAATTAATATCACATTTAAAGTATAAATACATTGGTGGTGGATATGATCAAAAAATATCAGATAATAATATTTCCGGCGCAATCCATAAAATGCTAATGAGATACAATCCAGATAATATTGTTGAAAATTCTCCAAAGGATAAACAAGATACAAGTTTTACGCTAAATAAGGGCTCAACCATTGCACTATGCCTAAGAGAAAAAGATAAAAATACAAATTTACATGATACACATACTCTATTATTTGTCGCTATACATGAATTGGCACACATTGCCATAGATGATAATGAACACCCGCCAGAATTTTGGCAAATGTTTAAGTTTTTATTGGCGGAGGCGGAAATTGCTGGAATATATAAAAGTAAAGACTATAAAAACGCCCCAGTGCATTATTGTGGGATGGCTGTTGACTATAACCCAATATATGACAAATCTGTTTCGGTTGCCGTATAAATGCCACTAGCATAAGCAAGCCTTTAAAAAAGGCTTTACCCAAAACATTGTCGCTCTCACTGCGTAGACAAGCCTTTAAAAAAGGCTTTACCCAAAACATTGTCGCTCTCACTGCGTAGACAAGCCTTTAAAAAAGGCTTTACCCAAAACATTGTCGCTCTCACTGCGTAGACAAGCCTTTAAAAAAGGCTTTACCCAAATGCCATTGCGTATAAATGCCTTTAAAAAATATTTTTTTTTGCATCTTTTCTTTTTTATAAAATAAATAAATATATAAATATATAGAAAAATGTTAAATAAAATTGCACTTGTTGGAATCTTATTGATAATTTTAGTATTAGTCATTGTTTTTTTAATTGTGGGGTTTAGATCTGTATTAAATTATGACAATAGATTAAATTATGACAATAGATTAAATTATGACAATAAACTATATAATCCAACTAGAATATATAATACTCCAAAGTATGGTGGGATTAATGGCAAAAAAATAAACTTATTGTCAAATACTGCCCCTAAGTATGGAGGAGGTATCACCCGATATGATAAATATTTAAAAAGTTTGAATGTATTAAAATCATTATTTATGGGAGATATAAGAAGTATGATGATGTATTTTGATAAAGGCCGTTCATATGTACTAAATGAAGATAAACCTTTATTACACTTAGATGATACAACAAAATTAACTGGTGAGGAAAATATTGATAATAAGAGAATAATTGCATTTGGATTTAAGCCAAAAGGTAGAGATTATTATAATAAGCAACATATTTTTGATAATAGTGAAAAAGTTATTGATAATACTACTATCAGTAATGGTTATTTTATAGATGTTTTAGATAATACTAATATATACAAAACAGTTTATAGTAAAAGACGTAACCTTGATGGAAAAAGAGATGTTGTTCAAGTGCCAATAGACGAGTATTTTGAACGCAATTTTTTAAAAGCGGATATGCCAATTTCATTTTTTAATCCAAATATAATATTTGATAGTTTAAATCCAAAAAAAACGCTTACAAGTGACGAACAAGTTGGTATTATAAAATATTTTGATAAAATTTATAATAATGGTTCGGATAAAGATAAATCTATTATAGGTAATCTTGAAAATAAATTTAAAGCCATTGCTGAATTAGGTGAAAATTATTTAAAATATAATTCTGGGGATTATTTATTAGGTGTTATTAAAGGAATTTGCACTAATAATAAACAATTAATATTAGACGGAATTTCAAAAGATGCAAACAGTATAGAAAATAGTGATTCAAATAAATTGTCAAATGAAATTTATGATATTATAAATGGGGCAAAAACGTATAAAACTCAAATGTTAACAATATTACGTGAAATTATTAAATTAGCCGATTATCATTTTTATATAAATAATTCTGATAATATAAAATTATATATCAATATTTTTTGTGAATTTTTAAATGCGGAAAAAGGGTTTAAAACTGATATTGAATTAATTTTAGATTTATACAATATATATTTTGGAGATCCTAATGTTATTATTTTAAATGATAAAATAACTAATATAATTTTAAAATTATTGCAAACTTATAAATTACGATCTGATGTAAGTAGAAAAGATATTAATAATGATATTTTTGGATATTCAACGCAAGATAAATCAAATCCTTCAGATCCTAATGTGTATAGTTTTAATTTTAATAAATGTGGGCTTAATTTTGAATCATTGTTTTACACATATAAAAAAGAAAAAATAGAGCTTAAACCTGGTGACCCTGACCATGATAAAATTATTACTGCACTTATTGAACATTATACTGCTGGGAAAACTATTAATGATGAAATTAAGGATACTCCAGCAATAAAATCACATTATAAAGGCACAGATATGAATTTACATGACGCTATGTCATCATTTGGTGGTGATATTGGCGGTAAAGAAATTTTTTATCAAATGCTAAAAATGGATATTTATGATTTTAATATTAATTGTAAAAATTATATGAAATTGTTTGAATATTTAAATGTATTTTATACAAATTTGGATAAAATGCCAGATGGTAGTGTTAAGAATACATATAAAGTATATTATATTTTTGATAATACTTCTTATGCTGTTCCACCATATATAGAAATGAAATATTATACCGAGGTATCATATAATCCAATATTTTTTTATACTAGATTTATTTTAGAGAGGCTTTATATTAATAGTGATGAGCATTTAACTAGTACAACTGAATATTCAACAGAAGAATTTATAAAATATTCTAATGCATGTAAAGAATTATTGCCACATTTAATACTAAATAAGGTAATATCATTATATATAAATTTAAAAAAAACACAAATAAATGAAAAAGATGTGACCATAATTATAGAAAATCTTAAAAAAACATATAAATTAGATAAAACTAAAAATTTAGATAAATTAATAAAAATTTTGCAAAATATGATTGTTAATAATTTTACAAATATTATAATTTTTTATAAAAAAATGAATAAAATTATTAATATTCATAATTTTATTAAATATACAATGGATAACCGTATGGAGATGAAAATTGAAATAGATGATGGCGGTGGTGGTATTATAAATAAAGTCGGTGTGGTTATTGGAATTCGTGCCAATGATTATGAGTCTACTTATCATAATAAAATATATTTTATAAGTGATTTATTACAAAAAATATCATCAGATGATGATATAACTAAAAATAATATTTATCAATTTGTTTCAAATAATTATGATAATGCAACTAATAAACATGTATTATTTGAAACAAATAATTTAATCTATGGAATTATAAATACAAATTTATCCAGTAAAATACTAAAATTGGCAAATATTAATGATAATGAATTATTTTCAAATATTAGAACTCAAATTACTACATTAAAAACAAGTACAAGTACAAGTCAAACGGATGATTTAAAAAAAATATACATTTATGCAATATATATAAATTTATATGTAAAAAAATATAAAATTAAAAAATTATATAATGCTATTCCTGCAGTAGGAGATGCAACAAGAGATCAAAAAATAAATGAATTAATAAATCAAATGTGTAATTTTACAGATGAGGATGAAAGTGTTAAAACTAAAGCGACTGAAATTATATTAAAAAAAAGTGGTGATCTTAGATCAAATTTTCAAGGCATATATGCTAAAATGTATGATTTTCTCAACACTCAAAATATAGGAGAAATTTTTAAAAAAATACTTACAATTTATAGTAAACAAGATTATTTAGATATAATTAAAAATTCTACATATACTATAAATAGTAAACAATTTATTATAACAAATTTAGATCAATATAAAAATAATATTAAAATATATATGTGGCATATATATGATGAAATTATAAATTATGCAATATCAAACACTGAAATAGAAACCGCCAACAACATTTTGAATCAAAATGAATTATTTTTATCTAATTTTTTAAATATTACTAAATTAGATATAATTATGAAGAAAACTTCTAAAGACGTTTCAGATTATTTAGATATAATTAAATATATAGAAATTTTTTATGCATGTGTTGAAATTTATTTGTTAACATTAGATCCAATTGTTACAAAATTTAATACTACATTTAAGCAAATATGTGATTGCATAAATAGCCCAGAAACATTATATCATGGAGAATATGAAGCCCCTGTTAAAGAAGTATTTTTTTCTGATTGTATAAATAATTGTTTTAATGCCCATAAAATATCAAATCCTGGAGATGATGAAACCACTCCTATAAATATATATAATTTTATGAAATATTTATATAATAATTATTCTTATTGGGAATATAATATAGGATTAAGCTGGTATACAAATGGAGGGCATTATGTAATTGATCACGACTTATCACATTTAAAAAATACTGATAATCCATTAAATAGTTCTTGGGGATATCAAAATGATCTTGATAATAAAAAATTATCTGAAGCGCTAACATATATTGAATATACATTTAAATACTTTACAGAAGAAATAAAAGAAATGTTTTTAAAAATAAATATGAGAATTTTTTATGAACAGTTTATAATATATAAAAAATATAGTAAAAAATTTATTGGTGTTGCCGGTAATTTAGTTATAAATAATGATGATATATTTGGTATAATTGACTATGAAAATATATGTAGTGTTTTAATTAAAAACAAACCAAGAGCACAGTTGGATCAACCTCCGCAATCTGTATATCACAGATTAACTAAAGTTTTAAAAAATATATTATTAACAATAAAATTATCCAATAGGGATAAATATGATTCTGAATTAAATCTTGATAAATTAAAAACATTTTTATTAATAAGTAATAATATTCGACCAGATATTGCCGCTGGTCAATTTAGTACATATACTAAAACTGTGACACGTAAAAGTAAACATATAAATATTATAGATGATGATCATTTGAAAAGAATAGATCCATCATCTGCAATGTATTCTGTAAATTTTAACGATGATTTGTCAATTGATTCACTAAATTCTCTTCCAGATGGAACTACTTCTATATTAAGACAAAAAAATAAAGCACTTAAAAAAGGTGGACTATATAATAGAGCCACTAGAAGTAACCATACTGATATTACTAAAATAACTGGAGGCCTTGAAGAGGATGAATTTGAAGAAATTGATAGTGAAGATAATTCTCAATTTCTTTATTCGGAAATGTTAAAAAAATTAAGAGAAAAATATATGGACATTACTAAAAATTTTTCAAACACAATGAAAGAATATACCGGAGCATTAAATAAATTAAATTGGTCTATTGAAGAAGAAAAAATTGATGATAATTTTAGTACATTAATTTTGAAAAAAAAACAAGATTATATGTTTCAAATACAAAAAGTGTCAAAATTATATAATTTAATTCCATATCAAGAAAATATTATAAATAATACAATTATATCAAATAAAAAATATAAATGTTTTAAAATATTTGAAATGGTTACTTTTCATTCAACAAAAGTAAAAATAGATAATACTAAAATAAAAACTCCTCTTGTTGATACTAAAATAATTTCATTTAAATATGATTTAATTGAAGATACATATTATACAATTGAAAGTAATGAAGGTCAAATTAGTATTAAATTAAAAAATGACCAATTTCGATATGGAAAATTAAATGGCCAAATAATTAGAATTGAAAATAATACTACAAATAACACTATAAATATATTAAGTGAAGATGGTACTGAAATATTATATCCAGATATAATAAATAGTGGAATATCATTAAATGTACAGAATGGAGAATTAGATGGTAAAGTATTTGAATTAATGAATATATTATATGGTTGGAATAATGATCTAACTCAAATGTATTTTGATATTAATTTATCAGCATTTCGTGTAGATAGTGCAACTGAATATAAATCCGGCGGGTTTTATACACCACATTGTAAAATTAATATTAAAGCAAATAATATTGATAATGATGAATTTGCATTATATTGGGGGAGAACCGATAGTGTAAAAATATTTAAATTTAATATTGGCATATTTAAAAAAGATGGTTCCGGCAATATTGAACAATTTGATTTTATTAAAAATGATGGATCATCTAATAGAGTCGATGGAATATCTTTAGAAATTTCTGAAATAATAGATTATGAATTAAATACCGATAGCTATCCTATATCACATAAAGATTATTTTATGTCTTTAATAAAACAAGTTAAAAAAAATATTTCCTATGCAAGAATAAAAGAATTAAATTATTTTGCAGAAAAAAATTATATATTGGGAAGACTTATTCATTGTATTCGAGATTTTAATAAAGTTGATTATGCCCCAAGGCCACGTAAGAAGGCATGGTATGATGAGATTGATGAGGGGGTATTTTATCAATATATTCCATTTTCTATTAATCAAAATGAACAATTATTGACACAACTACAGAAAAAAGTTGCGCAAAATCCAGATACCGCTATTAATGTAATACAGAATTTAAAAGACAAATTAAAAGGGCTTAACTTTAGACCCGCGCCAAAATCCAGATTTAATCCAAAAAAACATACCCTAGAAGAAATCCTTGAAAGGCTCAAAAAAGGCGTTGATGTATTTGAGGGTAGTTATTGGTTTGTTGATGACGATCACTTCTCCTCAAAAGAAGAACTCATTATTGGACAATAAATGCATTTGCATTACATGTTTTTGCAATAAATGCATTTTTATTTTTATTTTTATTTTTTTTTAAATATTTTATATACATTTGTAATGAACTTTGATGCGGTGCATTTGATAATATTATGTATAATATTAGTATTAATAATTATTATATCATATTTTTTATATAAAAATACATTTACAGCAAAAAATACATTTACAGCAAAAAATACATTTACAGCAAAAAATACATTTACAGCAAAAAATACATTTACAGCAAAAAATACATTTACAGCAAAAAATACATTTACAGCAAAAAATCATGATTTAATAGAAAGCCCTCCAGATATACATAATTATTATAAGCATAATGGTTTTATATATGATATAAATAAGCTTTTGAATTTTATATCAAAATTTACAGATAAGATTGATGCATATGGATATAATTCTACAGTTAATTATATTGGAATACATTTTAGAGGTGCATCTAAAACGATTGAAAAATTTAAAGTATTGGAAGTATTTCCAGATGATTATATTTTAATTCAAGTTAAAATCCCAAAAAACATAAAATATTTTAAGGATATTAATTTATTTAATATAACACCATATATTTATACCTATTATGGCGAAGGTACAGAATCGGGATCTTCATATACAAAAGTATTTGCCAGTACAGATAATACCATACAATTTTTTGATAAGATTAAACTTGGTAAAACATATAATATATGTATAACTAGTTCCAAAAAAATTGCAACGTATTATGATCGACAAAATTATATTATATCAAAATTACCAGTTGATTTATTACCAAATGCAACATTTATGATATTATGTAGAATTGGTTTTATCAACAATAAAAAATTTAATAGATTTAAATTTCGTAATTTTATAAAATTTAGATATTATAGGGAAAAGGAATCAAGTTCTATATATTACCCCCCAAATTCATATTTTTACTCAAAGGAAATATTTCACTCAATTAAAATCCCAACTAAATTACCAAATACTATTGCATATAATGATGGGCTTAAATTATATGATGATATTGTCAATAAATATGCTAAAACTCATATAATGCTAAAAACAGTTCCATATTTGTCCAATATATATGGAGCGACAATTGCAAATGTATATGATGCATTAAGCGTTTCTCCATATGCACAGGCACAGGCTAATAACACGGGAGAGGCATACTTTAATACTAATTTTATTACATTAACAGATTATCCAAAAAACGCATATATAAATATTATCGCCCTTAATCAGAATAAAATGGAGGTTGCATTAACATCTAATGTGCAAATTTATAAACAAGGATCATTAGATTTAATTGATAATGGAACGATTTTAACCGCCCCAGATTTGCCAAGCATGAGCTCAAATTATTACCCACATAGGATAGAAATTGATAATATCCCATTAATAAATATTGCATCATACTCAATAAATAGTATACTACAACAAAACATTACTGAAATTATAATAGTGGAAAGATTATCATATAATTTAGTAAATTTTAATCAACCCGCATATTCCTATCAAGGAAGCGCAACGGTTTTTATTGGGAATAATATATTATAATTATGTAGATATTTTTCTTTTTTTATAAAATATAATATATAAGCAATAGGAATATAAGCAATGAAAATATAAGCAATAGGAATATAAGCAATGAAAATATTAAATATTGGTATTTTTGGGCTATTATTAATAATATTGGTATTAATAATTGTTTTTATTATATGTAATGTATTTGATAAAATTTATACAAATAATGCAATTAAAAGTAATTTTTCAAATAGTAAAAATGATGTAAAGAGAGATAAAAAATATTATGGTGGTGGGGTTAATATTTTTGAAGATATTGATGACAATGCCCAAAAATTATTTGATTCTACAGATGTAAAAGATGGCATATTAAATATCAAAGACATATTACCATACTGTTTAAAAAATGATATAAACCCATCACTACAGAGAGAATTAACTGCATCCAGTGAAGAAAATTATGTATATCATATATTTAATTATAGTACAATTTGTGATTTAATTGAAGAAATTGAAAAAGATACATCTGGAAAAACCTATGATGAATTATTTTTTGATTATTCTGAATATAATATAGATTTTAGTAAATTAAAAATTTTATCAGATGATATAAAAACAAAAATAAAATTTTTAATAACAACAAAAGGGGAAAATATATTAGGAAATATTTATTTTGGAGATGACCCTACAAAAATAAAACCTTATACTATTAAGTACACAACTAATTTATTACAAGAAAATTTACAAAAAATAATACTTTTTTATAATGACAAATATAAAAAAAACAAAATAATAGGTATAAAAAATATATTTAATCTATTTTCAAATAATTATTCAAAATTTAATATATTATATCAAATTTATGATTTTATTAAAAAAGACTCAGATATTGATTTATCTCTTAAAGGTGGTATATTACCTACAGATCAATCTATAATAGATAAAGTTATGCCTGTTATAGAATCTGAAATTAAAAAAGAATATGAAAAAATTAATGGAATTGAATCATTACCGCAAGTGGTGAAAGATGAAATAATAAATAGATCATTGACAAGTATATGTCATTTATTTAGGATACCACCTAATTTTGAAAATATGAAAATTATTCCGGGTGGGACTTCAGTTGGAAGTACATATACTAGATTAACAGATAAATCACCATTGGCTGAGTTTGAAGCAGAATATAAAAAATATCTTGATTATATAGATCTACTAAATGAATTAAAAGATAATACAATAAATACATTCTCAGACTCTTCTAAAGTAACTAAAATAAATCAAATTTTAGAAAAAATGAATATTATAATAGATTTTACATCAAATAATCCAGATAGCTCAGATAAATTAGATGAAATTAATAAATATAGAACAATTACAAGTGAGCTAAATGAAATTATTAAAAATTATAAAGAATTTAAAAAAATGAATTTAGGTGATCAAAGGACAAAACTTGACAAAATGTTAAAATCTAAAGAAAAACCAAAAAATAATATAGAATTTTTAGAATTAACTGAAACATTTAATAAAATAAAAAAATATTTTGATATTAAAAAAAAGGCAAGAGGGAGTATAAACACAAAAACACAAATAATATATTATTCTAAAGATACAGACCAAAAGACAGGAAATATAGCAGAATTGGATATCAAATATATATATATGTTCATGAATAATTTAATTAAAACTGCAATTATAAACCATGATAACACCACCACAAAGAAATGGAATAATATTGATAATATTATTAGTATAATAACTAGTATAAATAATAGAATTATAGAAATAGATAAATTATTAATATCATATACTGATTTTTTAACTAAAAACCATACATTAAAACAAGACACTGATACTGAAGACAATATAATAATATTTAATGACTTAAAACAACAATGGATAGATAATACATTTGACGGTGACACTTTTAAATCTTATTTTAATGATATATATAATATATTGAAACCATTATTAGAAAAATGTTTGGCAAAAATAACTATATTTAATAGTCACGAGTCAATAATAAATAATATTATATCAAAATCAAAAGCCCAATATACAAATAAATTAATTGAAGCTATTATATCTCATATTGATACAAAACAAAAAAAACAAATATTACAAAATAAAATTGATGTCTCCACATTTGATAAAGGCTATACTGACACAATAAATGTAATAAATAAATTAATAGATAAGATAGATATAATTGAAGATATTCAAAAAGATATTACAAGTAGAGATACAGATATGGCAAAAAAAATAGTTGATAAAAATATATATAAAATAGAAATAGATAAAAATGTAAATCCTATTTATAGTGCAAAAATAACTGATATGAATACAAACATAAGTAATATGGACAACTTTAAAAGTGAATATGATAAATATATTAAATTATATAACAAATATATCAATGAGTGGAAAAAATTGGATAATAAATCAAATATTGATAATATAGTAAATCCCTTTAGTGGTAAAAAATTAGATATAAATAAAATAAAAACACAATTAGATGATAATCTATCTAAATTTAATAATAATTTTATAAATTTAGATAGATTATATAAAGAATATGAAATTGATATTAAACCAGTTGGTTTACCAACTGCTGATAAAATAAAAGAAAAAACAAGATATTATAGTCAATTATATAAATATCTTGTTTCTAAAATAGAAATAAATAATTTTAAAGATGCTACAACAAATCAGAATTTTTATTTGAGTCAATTTAAAAAAATACAAGAGAAAGATACTATAACTAAAAAAAAAAATGATAACAACAGTTATGAAAAAAAAGTAGCAAATTTAAAAAAATTAATTGAAGAATATCAAACAGCTTATTCAAGTGCTGATCAAATAGTAGATATTACAACTGTTGCATTTGGTGGCTCTAAACATATTGTACATGGTGGGACAGAATTAATCACTAAATATATTACTGCATATACAAGTCCAGCTAATATTAAAAGTCTTCATTATTATATTAGAAGTATTACAAATGGATTAAAGAATGATTATAGAAACTTAGAAGAGTTTTTTACAAAGTTTATAATATTATTAAGAGAATCAAATCCAAGTTTAATTCCGGAAAAATGGGAATGGGAGGATAAAAAGAATAAAAAACAACCCGTTGAATGGTCAAACATTCCATTCTTTAAACAAAAGACATGGTCAGATCCCATCAAAGAAACACAAGCCTCAACAATATATTGGAGAATAAAAGATTCTGTGGGGAAGAAAGAAATTGTTATTATTGAGCGTGATGATTCTATTTATAAAAAAGATAAAAACAAGATCTATTATAAACCACTTACTCCCGATGAGAAAAAAATGCTAAAAAAGAGAATTTATTCTGAAAATAGAGATCTCATAGATGAAACATATGAAATAGATGAAATTATTGATGGTATCAATAGCGTAAATCCAGTAAGTGGGCGATATTATATCTATCAAAATGGGGCATGGACAAATTATCTCTTACCCATGGAATAGGCTATTATAGGCTATTATACCCTCTTTTTTTTATAATTGAAAGCATATTATATTATAATATATAGTATTTATTTAGTATCTACATTAAATAATGGCAGATATTGACCCTATTTTTGACGATGGTGATATTCTTGAAGGTGGTGATATTGATAATATATTAGATGATGCAATAGATGCGACTGACGGCATAGATGCGACGGACGACGAGCCAATTCAAGATGAATATATCCCAGATGATAGTTTGGGGATAAAATCATTAAAAGATAATAAAATTTACTATACCGGCGATGAGAATATAAAACATTTATTTTTGGATAAATTTAATTATATCCCAAATAGAGACCATTTTATTAATTTAGATCCAGTAGATATGAATCCATTAAATTTAATTAACCCACCTATTTATTTTATGCCAGTAGACATTATTGATAAATTATCATTTGGTAAATATGTAATGGTTATTTATGGATTTACATTGGATGGGACAAAGACAGAATTAACCATTAATGGTGTTATTCCATATTTTGATGTTATGATTCCAAAGGGTATGTCAAATGAACAATTTACCATGATATTAACAAATTTAATTATATCTGAATCTTCTGATTCATACATTGATGATGTTCAAGCATATCCAATTCGTGGATTTAATGAAGAGCCTGTAACATTTAAAAGAGTATTTAATGCAAATTTACAGAATAGAAAGAAAACACTTACCGTTGTATTAAATGCCGGATTTGAGACCGCCTCTGATGACAGAAATAATTATCACAGAAAAGTCGCAAGAGAATATGGATTGCTATTAAGTGATTGGATGGAAATTAATAACGTTATTAATAAACAGCAAAATAATGGCAAGCAAAATAATGGCAAGCAAAATAATGGCAAGCAAAATAATGGCAAGCAAAATAATGGCAAGCAAAATAATAATAATGGCAAGCAAAATAATAATGGCAAGTATCCAAATAATGGCAAGCCAGAAATAAACAATGGCGCGCCAATTTTAACACAAATTGTTGCGGATATAAATGACATTAAGACAATATCACAAGAAACAAAACAATCAAGTAAATTATTTATAAAAGATCGAACATTAGTTATGACTTGGGATATTGAAACATATAGCAAACGCAATATGGGAGAATTGCCAATGGCGACACATAAAGAAGATAATGCATTCATGATATGCGCAACAATACATTGGAAAGATCAAGTTGCACCATTATATCAAGTATGCATCACCGATTATGAAACCGAGCCTGATGATAGATGGATAACCATCATATGTGGTGGTAATATTAGTAGTATATCCAAAGATGAAAACAATTCATTTAAAAATATTATTAAAGCCTTTGCATTATGTTTCGAGATGTTTCGACCGGATATATTATGTGGATTTAATGATAGTGATTATGATTGGCCATTTGTAATAGAGAAAGCCAAACAATTTGACATATTAGACTGGATGTGGAATAGGATGTCGATTACACATCAACCACAATCGCTAAGTTCAATTCAAAGCTTTTATAATATGTATAAACAACAAGTAAAGATTACCGGGGCAGATACAACCGTATATTGTAGTTATTTAAAAATTACCGGATGTATCATGATTGATGTAAGAGTTTGTCTCCGAAAATTATATCCAAAGGCTGAAAAGACCTCATTAAAATATTTCTTAGATATTTGCAATTTAGGTGGTAAAGCAGATATGCCCATGAAAAAAATGTGGACGTTTTACAAAAACGCAATGAATGGCATGAATGAAATGAACGCAAGTGAAGGAATGCGACACATTGCACATTATTGTGTTATTGATGCACTAAGGTGTCAAGAATTAATGGTAAAGCGTGGAGTCATTAATGATTTGAGAGAACTTACATCATTGGCATATATGACATTGTATGATGCGCATTATTACGCCAATGGAAAACGAGTCTGTAATTTATTAGGCGCATATGCAAATAGGAAAAATATATTAATTAGTATGATCCCAAAGCCACAATTTGAAAGCGGTAAATATCCGGGCGCATTTGTATTCCCCCCAGATAAAGGGTTAACGCCCAATCCCAATCATTTATTAAATATAGAATATATTTCAAAAAAATTAATAGATGCAAGGTATACAATAGAAAGAAATAAAAATCGAAGCAAGGATGAATATCAACGTATATGTAATAATTTTGATGAATTGCCTAGCAATATTAATGATCAACATATTAATGATCAACCTAAAGAGCAACCTCTACGCAGAGAATTAACTAGCAATATTCAAGAGCGACCTCTATGCAGTGAGAGTGAGAGTGACCAAGAAATATTAGAGGAGATAAAACAATTAGAATTGGATTTAATAAGAGCATTTTTGGCATTTGCGAAAGATCGCCCAGTTACCGGATTGGATTTTTCTTCATTGTATCCATCATTGATTATGGCATATAATTTATCCCCAGAGAAAATAATATTGAATAAAGAAGTCGCGGATAAATTTAGGGAACTTGGATATACAGTTTATAATATTGAATTCCCATATAATGATAGGATTGTAAAGGCATATTCTATTATGCATAATAATATTGAGGCCAATATTGGATTATATCCAACTGTATTAATTGATCTTTTTAATAAAAGAGCCGAGGTTAAAAAGATCCTTGCCAAATATAAATCAATTAAGGAAATTATGGATGCGGTCTTTGGGAATGCAAAAAAACTAGCTAGTGACCAATCTATAATAAAACCGGATTATAAATTATTTATTAAAGATGCCATCTATGAAATGCGATCTGAGACCATGACAGAAATCTCAGATATTCAATCCGTCACAGATGACAAAATCATTATTTCTCCGGGTAGTACATTAGAAGAGGAGAAAGAAGATAACAAACGAAAGATGAAAAACCTAAAAGAAAAACTATCTATATTGGAAACCATATTAGATTTTGACACAGTTGAAGACAATCATATTATTATTTATGGCATGAATCCAGACACTAATAACATGAATTCATATGATAATATTATTGTGAATACCGCCAGTAGAGATAAAGAATTTATTCAAAAGGTGGAGCAATATTATGAGGATGCATTGTTTAAGTGCAATAGCGCCAATGTGAAACAGAACGCCATTAAAGTATATATGAATAGTTTTTATGGCGAGGCGGGGAATCCATTATCTCCATTCTTTCTATTGGAATTGGCCGGTGGTGTAACCTCTTCTGGCCAACATAACATTAAATTAGTCGCAAAGTTTGTGACTGAGGAGAAAGGGTTCTTTATTAAGTATGGCGATACTGATTCATTATATTTAGTCCCACCCGCAAAATACTTTACCGAATGTGATAGAGATTTCGTTGATGGTAAATTAAATAGAGAGGAATATTGGTCGGCAATGGTTAGGATTACTATGCGGGTTATGAATTCATTAAAGAACGAAGTAAATGATCATTTATATAAAGACAATGGATCAAAATATTTAAAGATGGCATATGAGGAAGTCTTATATCCTGTTGTGTTTACCGGAAAGAAAAAGTATTATGGGATCGCTCATGAGAATGAAGTGAATTTCAGACCCAATCATTTATTTATTAGAGGCATTGATATTATTAAGCAAGGCCAATCTGGACTTGCCAAAACCATTGGGAATAAAATTATGTGGGAGAGTATGTCCATTTCAAATACAAAGACCGTCCATGAAATTGTGAAGCATGTTGTATCGGATGCGGTTAATAATAAAGAACAATGGAAATTTGAAGACTTTATTAAAAGTGCATCTTGGCGCCCAAATAAGAATAATATATCTGTTCATGTATTTATGAAACGAATGCAAGTCTATTTTGATATTGAAAATAAACAAAATCAAAAGAGATTATCTATGGGTGAAGTCGCAAATGATATATTATATGAATTACCAGAAGCCGGGGAAAGATTTAATTATGTTTTGGTGCAAAAGAATTCACCATCGGATATGTATGATATACATGGTCGTAAAAAGACAATTAAAGTTGGTGATAGGATGGAATTTGCCAATGTTGCAAAATTAAAACAGATTCCAATTGATATTGCATTTTATATTAAAAGTTATGTTATTGGAATATGCGCAAGGTTTATTAACTATGATGATGCTTTTTATCCTAGTAAGGATATTATTGCAAGCAAACAAATGGATGATAAAAAAATTGATAAGTACACACAAGACTCTGCTAAAAAATATTTAGAAAATTTTATTAAATCATTAGAATGCAATACTAACTTAGATCAAATTGGGACTTTATATAAAAAGGCATTTTCAATCACCATTAAAAAGTCAAAACAAGAATTACCACCAATTGTATCTAATATATTCCATGGCAAATTTATCAATTATGAAAATATTATATATGACATAAATTCATTATATGATAATACAAACACCAATATAAATGAGTATATTGAAAAACATTATTTACATAAAATTGAATACTATTGCAATCAATTTATTTCATGTGAGGCGCTAAAAAATGAAAATGGCGCAATCAATGGCAAAAAATTATATAAATGGGGCGCAATTGTTGATAATATTATGAAAACCGATAATAAAATAATATTGCAACATTTTAATGTTATTGAAGGATTTCAAACAAATGCCCATAAAATAAATTTAATGGCCATTAAATATGATTCCATTATTGAAAGCATGGTAAAAAAAGAAAGACAGTTATTAACTGGCAACAACTGCGATAAAGTTGATGGCAACAACTGCGATAAAGTTGATGGCAACAACTGCGATGAAATCCCAATTTCTTTTATGGATGTTATAGATGATATAGATAAAGAAATATTATTATCATTTAAATCTAATTTATCAAAAATGTTTGGGATTAATATGAATTTAATATGTATAAAATTTTTAAAGCAATATCTTGAAAAATTAAAAAAAACTATTACAAATGATGATATTAAACCATCCATGCGAGATATTAAATTATCAATTAAAACATCTGCAATGGAATTTTATCCAACATTAAAATCAGAAAGCCTTAAAGTATGTGGCAATATATCATTTTAATCATAGGTTAATATATCATTTTAATCATAGGTTAATATATCATTTTAATCATAATGTAATATTTAAGTTTTGAATATATTATATTTTTTTGAATATATTATATTTTTTTTTATATAATTATATTAAAAATTAATTTTGTTTAAAGTACAATAAAAATGCTAACTTGTATAATAATTATTTTGGTGATCATTATTATTATAATTATTGCCGGTGCATGCTTTTATGGGTATAACGGACAGCAAAACTATGTGTATTATGATGGTGTAAGATATTATAGAGGTAAGAACGGATTTTTTAATCGTAAAAATAGAAATAAAGGTACATTTAATAATGGAATGGAGAATGTTGTATCAAATGTGCAACATGTGCCACCACCATTACAGGCACAAAACATGTGGAAAAAATCAGTAATGGATAAAAATATTGATATGTTACAAGGATCTAATACAGATCCCGAATTATTTAATTTTGTGTATCCTAAAAATGGTGGAAACAATATAACCATTCCAGATAAAAATTGTACTGGATTTGGTGAAGATACCGTATGTGAAGATTTTTATAACTATATTGGAAATCAATATGACCAAAAATATGTACCAAATAATTATGTGGATTTATTTGAAAATAACAAAAAAATTAATCATGAAATAAATAGAGATTTTAAAGGAATAGATAGAAGTTTAAATCGTGATATGAGACAGATGAAAAGAGATAATAGTACGATTAATGCCAAAATTAGTAGCGCCGAACAAGAATTATATATGGCAAATAGAAATAATTCTACTGAATATAGAGACAAAGATTTTGGATCAAGTCTAGTATCCAGCACGCCAGCATCGGACTATTCTAAATACTTAGATAGTCTAGTCATTGATGAAAGAACTATGCAAAATCATTTAAAATGGGCGAATGAAATGGCGCCATGGTCTGGAACCGCAAGAGGAATAGATAATATTGATGAAGCCATGTCAAATAGTTTAAGTTGGGTTGGACTGAGAAGGCCTCAACCAATTTCTCAAGGTAGTGATGCACTATTTATTACTGAAGTTGGCGCTAAAGACTTAATGAATAATCCAAAATTTAATTTTAAAAATTAAATTGTAAAAAAATAAGAATTCAATTTTATTAAGGTTTCAAAATTCAATTTTAAGAATTTAGATGGTATATTATCATATATGTTCTTGGAGAACTTTGAAATTCAGACTTAGATATACTCATATCATTTAATTCAAACACATCTCCATTTTTTCTCAATGCTTTTGCCCAATAATGCCCACCACTTAATGATCCACTATGTTCAATTTGTCCAATTAATTTAAAACTCATTTTTTCTTTATTTGTAGAATCATATTCTAAATATGGGGGAAAATATCTTGCTTGTCTTGTTTGTTGATAATATATATTAAATGAACAAAATACAATTTCAGGAATTCTTTTTAAATTATAGATTCTATATACTTTATCATCTTTATTACACACATCACAAAAATATCCTTCCACATTAGAAATATGATGTTTGATTAAGTTTGAGAATATCTTTGGTGAAAATTCTACATGCCCCCCACCTAATGATGCCTTTATATATTCAATGTTTGATCTGTCATCAATATGGTGCAAGTCAAATATAACACCATAATCAATTTTTTTTGAAAGATTTTTATTACATCGAATACAAGTTGTATTCCATTCACACTTATGCAAAAATAATTTTGTTATTGGGCTAGAAATGGATGAGATCAATGATGATGGCGTATCGCCCACTTCAGACGCGCTTATTTCAGACGCGCCGATTTCAGACGCGCCACCAACCGTTTCTGGCTCCATCATATCTAATAATAATATAAATACCTCATGGGCGCTTTCTTGACTGTGGCCAAATTGAATAGCGGGTCGTCTTTTTTTTAAATCTCCTATAAGAGCCTTTAATATAATAATTGTATAATTTGAAACTTCAGATGGATTATATGTATATGTAAAGACAAAATTATACATTGCGGTTCCAGTATTGGTTTGATACATATAACCTTTATTTGTCAATACCATATGAGTAAATGAAGAACATCCACTTAATATCTGTAAAAAACTATTAAAATAACATATTACCCCAACATTCACCAATCCAAATGGATCCGGGATTAATTCTTCATTATATTTTTCCATTTTGATACACTTATAATTATACACTTGTGTTATACACTTGTATTATAATAATTATTTAACATATCTTTAGTTTAAAAAAAGCATAGTTTAAAACTAAATATATTTGAATTATTTGGATATTTAAGAGTATATAAATATAGTTTAAAACTAATATAGTTTAAAACTAAATATAGTTTAAAACTAAATACAGTTTAAAACTAAATACAGTCAAGAAATGGCCAGTTGGGCTAACATTGTGCGTGGAAATATTCCACAAGAAAATTTACGCAAAATTGATGAAGAGCATAATAAACGAATTGCAAAAATTAAAAAATGGTTTTGATTATTTTATTATAATGCTTAAAAGAGAACGTCATGAGTTTTGGTATTTTTATGTAGAGGTAGAATTAGAAAAAAAAATTGACGGTAGATATAAATGGAATTATTTTATTAGAAATTATATAAAAAATTTAAAAGAATTTAATGATGAAATTAATGCATTACAGGAAGATAAAACAAATCAAAAAATGTTTACTAGATATTTAAGGGAAACATATGGCGACAAATGGCTAGGCTGTAGTATGATAATGACAAGCCATATGATTGCGAATTTATTTATAAATTAAGAGGTGAGGACACTGACCGTAGATATCAAGAAGAATTAGACCATTATGAAAAAATAAAACAATGGGATAAAGAAATTGATAAAAAACTTGACGCAGAAGAAAAAAAAGAAGAACAAATGCTGGAAAGATTAAAAAATGGTAAAATAACGCCTGAGCGATATAATAAATGGGTGGAAAAAAAAATAAATCAAGAAATGGAAAAGGATGAGGCATATCATTGTCTTGGCGCTTCAATTCGTGAAGGTGCTATATTTTACTAAATTGCAGTAATGTTTACATTTTACTAAATGTATATTTTAATTAATATTAGTTAAATAAAATATTGGTTAATATAGCTATGGCTAATAATATGATATTAATATTACTATTACTATTAGTAATTTTAGTTATTTTATTGGCTATAAATATATGTTTAATATTTAAAAATACTAAAAAATATGGTGGTATGGAAAGTGAATATACTAGCCCTAAGAGATTAACTAGTACTGAGCTAACTATACCAGAAATACTAACTAGACCATCGGTTGATGAAGTTATACAATACTTAGGCAATGATATATATCAGATACCTGAAATAGTTATTGATGAGATAACACATTCTGAACATAATTTTTTTAATCCCACCGATAGGGCTATTATTTTAAATTCAAGCATAATTCAATTTTGTTTCATAAAAAAATTTTATTTATCTTCACCATGTTATATTTTATTAACCTATCAAAAAACAATTGGTAAAAATGAACTAAATTTAGTATCTAAAGAATATTTAGATATTAATCGAAATACAATGGTGCCAAATAGTAGCATTGAGCAATCATTAACAAAAGAGATACCAAAAAATATAAAATTAAGTGAATTAAAATATAATAAAATGGATGATACAATATTATTAGAATATAAACTTTTGCCAATAAATGATGATAGAATTATATTTGACATTGAACCCTTTATTGATAATGGGAGTACTGATACCAGCTCTTCAGTTGTGCAGTATAATATTGTATCGTCAAATTTATATGAAATAATTATAATATTAGATTTTTTAGTACCGGATATTGATGAGTTATCATATTATATGATTATAAGACTAAGCTCAGGCTATAGAGTATTATCTGATAATATAAAAAAATATATACATTTTAACACTATAACAAACAAATATGAGTATAATCAAATAAATTACACATATTTTACTGATCTAGAAAAAGATCATGAAAGTACTGAAATTGTATATGATGAAAATTATGATATAATTAGTTTTAGATTTGATGATGTTATTTATGTTTCAGACATACTTCCCACACAATTAAATGTAACCAGTGATGTAACCAGTGATGTAACCAGTCCATTATTTAACGTTAAAGACAGTAGTGGGTTAATTTTTAACTTTATAAGCAAATTTTTATCTTCATTTTTTATAACAAATTATAATTTATATCAATTTTTAATTGTTCTTAATAGCTATTCAATATCAAGTAAAAAAAGTACTTTTTATAAATTAAAATTAATTGAATTTATAAATTTTACATTTAAATCATATACAATTGAAGATAGGCTTAAAATTATACAGTTAATAACAAATAATTTATGGGAAAGTGAATCTGTAGAATTTATTAGACAAATTTTTACATCACTTAATGATGCATTTGTTTTATATGTTAGAGCACAAAGAGATCATAATTTATTTGATTGCTCTGATAGATATGGTCATGGTATAGTTCCAGAAATAAATGCATTTAATACTATTGTTATCGTTGATGACAGTGAATCTACTCTAGGCCGAGGTGTTTCTTCAATAGTTCAAACTTGTGCATTATCATCTAATTTGAATTATCATTATGCATTCAAGCATAATTGCTGTGATAGTCCAGAAATTGTATTAAGGTTAAATCATCCATTTATTGTAAAATATTTTAAAGCAAATTCTTCTACATGTATTTTAGAATTATGTTATTCCATACCACTTTTTTATATAAATATGAAACAGCTAATAATTCAATTAATTTTTGCATTGACCTATTTAGAATCTTTAAGTATTACACATGGAGATTTACATATTAATAACATGATGATTGGTAGAGATGGGTATCTTAGATTAATAGATTTTGATAGATCGCTTACACCATCAAATACTGATTATATCGCATTAAAAGATCTATTGATTGGAAATGGCGCCGGTACTGGAATAATGAATATTAGCCCCCCACTTAAGGGATATATAGTTCAATGCCGTGAAAATAAAGATACACATATTGAAGAATTTGTATCAATATTAGAATCATCATTTAAATTTAAAGATTTAAAAGATAGTAATTGGATAAAAATAACAAATGGAAATTCTAATTATTATGATTTTCTTATTCAAAAAGAAACATTAGGCATATAATACTTTTTTTAAGTAATGTTTAATATTTTACTAAATGTATATGCCATCCATTCATATGGATGTTCTCTATCATCACGGTTTAATATATCAGACATATTTTTGGGCTGTATAGAATTAAATGTTGGAAACATTAAAACACCATCTTTATCTTTCCATATATTGTCATCTAAATCTGGATTTGATCTTCTCATGATATATTTATCTGGAAATAAATCTTTAAAATTACCAACTTTATAAAATTGATATGCATTTAAAATAAATTCGGTTTCTTTTGGATAATATCGTTGATATATATGAATACATTCATGTAATAATATTATTTTTTTTTCTTTAATGTTTTTTGCAAAAAAAAGCCGTGGGATAAATATAATATTTTCTCTTGTATGTGGATAACCATTTTCGTATATGTCATTGATCTTTATAAAATTATAATTACCAAATATAAAAGGATTAGTTTGGATCATCATAAACAAATAAACAAGCTCATCTTTTTCTTCTTTGGTAAAGTCTTCTACCGCAAATGTTGCACAAATTGTTTTATAATCATTGCCGTCACTATTAATATGATTTCGTGCAATTAAATCTGACTTGGTCATGTTTTTTATATAATTGTCATTATCATCCCATATAAATTCTTGTGCTTCTTTTTTTGTAAAAAAATAAATAGATAGAGGATAACTATTTTGAGAATACATGGCAAATGTTATATGTTATATGTTATATGTTATATGTTATATGTTATATATTATATGTTATATATTATATGTTATATGTTATATGTTATATGTTATATGTTATATGTTATATGTTATATGTTATATGTTATATGTTATATGTTATATGTTATATGTTATATGTTATATGTTATATGTTATATGTTATATGTTATATGTTATATGT
>Ga0214919_10003626_pt1 | contig 23185 bp, 22 predicted proteins | sample LL1503_MetaG_FD_177994 | JGI IMG/M metagenome (GOLD analysis project Ga0214919, IMG submission 177994) | Freshwater microbial communities from Lake Lanier, Atlanta, Georgia, United States - LL-1503 | ecosystem: Environmental > Aquatic > Freshwater > Lake | place: USA: Georgia | collected... | reverse complement strand
ATTTTTAATTAAATCTAAATCAATCGTATAATCTGAATTATTTTTTAAAATAAACGATAAACGTAATTTTAATCTTATTAACTTTATACTTTTTAATTTAGTATGTTTAGTTAATTGTTCTTCAGAATTTAATTTTAACTTATAGTTAGATACATTCTCAATGGAATCTTTAAAATTAAAAGGTTTCAATAAAGATGTTTTAGCAATAATGCTATCATCATTTTGATTAATGCCTTGTTTAAAATTTTTAGTTACTCTTATGTTATTATCATAATAGATATCTATATTTTCAACAATTGTAATATTATCACTTAAATCTTTTAATTTATTAAAAATATCTTTATATAGATCAAACGATTTATATAAATTATATGTTATTTCAAGTTCAAAATTTAAATTTTGCTTATTGACTTCAGATATTTTTTCGTTATAATGTTTTATTATATTATTCATTATACTTTATATATTGACTAATATTTAAAATTCAATTTTAAATTACAAAAAAAATATAAATTTAATTATTTTCTATAGATATTACATATTTTTCTATGTTTGATAATATCATCATCAGAATATGGATTATAACAGCTATTGCAACATTTGCAATATAAGTATTGGTTAGTGTAATGACATTGATCACATTGAGTACAATGTTTTATATTTGCAAACATTACATTATCACACCCATGGCAATATAAAGATGTGATAATGATAATTTGATCTTTTATCTTTTCATCATTATTAATATCATTTACTATATCATTATTAGTATTATTCGGTATTGGATGATTTTGTATCTGATGATTATGTATGTTGAAAAAATTTAGTATGGTATTCATTAGCATTGACATCTTATTTGCTCTATTCAAATTATATCAAAAATTAAAAAAATTCAATTTTTTATTTATACATATGTTTAAAAAATGTACATGTTTTCTTATGTTTGATTATATCTTCGCTAATGTGGGGGTTGTAACAAGTATTGCATTTGTAGCAATATAAATATTTATTACATTTATGACAAGAATTACAGTTAGTACAATGTGAATTATTGATAAAAATTACAACATCACAAATATTACAATATGATATTGGTTTATACATTTTATAATCTATATTTTCAATATTACCATTATATATATCAGTATCATAACTTGTATGGTTATGTGTCTTTCTAGAATTTTTTAATTTATATAGTTTACACTGTTTTAGATAATTATTAATATTATATTTTATATTTTTATTATAATTACTATAATTAGAACCCATTATAAATATAAAGGACTGAATATTACTATATTTATTTATTAATTTAATTCATATTTGTAATTTTATATTATAGTGTAGTAAACTTTTAAAATTATAATATTAATTAATAATAATAATTAATCTCTAATAGTAATTTAAAAATATAATTATGAATGTACAATCTGAAGAACATTTAAAAATGTTAAAAAATAAAATTTATAAATCATTTAATAATAATTCTATTAAATATCTAAACTCAATACTAAATCAAACAACAAAACCAAATATAGAAATTATATTAAGTAAAATAGCATATGAAAGATATAATATTGAATTAATATTATCTAAATTATTTCCAACTTTAAATTTAGATTCTAACTTGGATAACTTTGGAAGAGTTCGTAATAAAAATTTAAATGATTGTGGAAGAATGTATAATAGAAGTAAAGTTAATAAACTTCTATATTCCCCTTTTAGTTATTTAATTAATGATACATATGAAGAAGTATTGTATACACCAATTAAAAAAACATATGGTCATTATAAAGAGAAAGTTAAAAAGAAATGTGTAAAATTTAAAAATAAGGATGAAATATTTTTAAATAAACATAAAAATAAATATTTAACTAATATTATTAAAAATGAACCAGCAATAAATATTTTACATAAAATTAACCCTTCAGGTTTTACTATTATATATAAAGAAATAGTATTAACTACATTTTATTATGAATTAGATTGTAATTTATATTCGGAATTAGATAAAATACCTATAAAGGATAGATATCTATTATCAGATATTCATATGTATAGATCTATATATCACGGAAATACTATGCATCATGAAAAAGTATTATATAAAATTAATAAAATGTTTACTAAAATTATTACAAATGTAAATAATAAAAATTATAATACATTGAATGATGAAAGTATAACATTAGCTGATCAAAATGTAAGATTAATTAAAAAAATATTTTGGTTCTTATCGCAATCTACTTTATATGAAAGAGGTTCTTGTGCTATTACTGAAATATTATGCAATAGTTTATTAATATATGTAATGTCTAATTTTATTGCAAATATAGATTATAAAGTATTTTTTAATAAACCAAATATTAATCAAGACATCGAAGCAATGTTAATATCAAATCCAAATTCATTTATTGATAAATTTGATGATTATGTAAATTATAAAATTTTAGATAATGTTAATGATTATTATAAAATATCAAAACTTAATGTTGATAATATAGAACCATTATCAAATGATATGACATCAAACTTTAATAATGTTAATATAATTGAATATTTATTTCAAAATAATAATTCTAAAAAAGATAATAGACAAAATAATAATATACATTTAGATGATTTGATGGAAGAATTTTATATATAAATAAATTATACATTCTATATGTAATTTAAAATTGAAAATTAATTTAATATATAATAAACAGATTAATTAATTCATAATGTTAGATATATATAAACACCAACTTGAATTAAATAAACAAAAATTAAACTTTACAATACCTGTTAAAATATACAGTGATGATACATATACTAAACAAAGGCGTTTAATTTTATTATTAATTGCCGATATATTACAAAAAAATAAAGAATTTAAAGAAAAAAATAGAAAATTACAAGATTCTATAATAATAACTATTGAATTATCTTGTTTTAACTCTACAATTAAAAAATCAGATGATTTGCTTATATACCAAAGTTGGGATAATTGTAAATTTTTATATTTATATCAATTGTATTGTAATAAAATTACTAAAAATTTAGATAATGAATCTGAAGTTAAAAGCATTTATCTAATAAATAAAATTATTAATAATGAAATTGATTTAATCAATATTGCCGATATGAATTCAGATTCATTATGTCCTGAAAAATCAGACAATATTAAGCGTAACTTAAATTTGAGAAATCAACAAAAATTAAATTACAAAACTAGTACATTGTATAAATGTAAAAATTGCGGTAAGAAGGAAGTTAAGATTCGAGAATACCAAGGAAGAAGTCTTGATGAGGGTTCTAATCTAAGTTTGACTTGTACCTTCTGCAATTATAACTGGATCGTCGGATAATAAATTATTATCACTTTGTGTAATATTATCAATAATATTAGCATTATCACTTTGTGTATTATCTATATTAGCATTATCACTTTGTGTATTATCTATATTAGCATTATTATTTATACTTAATATATTTTCAAATTCCTTCATATCATGTATTAATGCATTTTTTTTTGCTTTTATTTCCTCTAATTTTTTTTCATGATATGATATATCTTCAGAATATGTATTATCATCTGCTATTAATTTATTATAAAATTTATTAATGATAGATATATAATTTTCATTATTATCATATTTAGAATTTATAAAATTTGTTTTTAATAAAAATAATAATATTCTAATTGTATAATTTATTTTGATAATATTTTTTGCAACATTGCTTATAAATATTACCGGCTTATTATTTATAAATATTATTTCAAAATCTTTTATTTCACTATCTTCTGAATAATTAGATTTCAAAGCTATATAAATTCCACAATTGTATACACCATTAATAATATTTTTTCCAATATAGTTATTTATTTCTATATGACTTATATCATTGTTATTTTTATTTATTTCAATTATAGAATTAATATTTTTATATTGTAATTCTATATTATTAATTTCAGTCGACATTTGTGAATCATTAATAAGTTTATTTATAACATAGTCACCATCTAAATATGTTTTAATTGTATTTATTAAACCATTTGTATTAATATTATCTATTAAATTATTTGTATCAGTATTATCATTAGATATATTTTCATTAGATATATTTTCTAATTTATTTATATCTTCAATTGTTGGAATATCATTTATAGTATTATTCTCAGAATTAAATAATTTATTAAATTGCATTTTATAAATATTGATTTCATTATCTTTATCTATAATATAATTAGTAACCTCTTTTATATCTTTTTTCTTTTGAACAATATATTCTTGAATTAATGAATCATTTAAGTTAATTACTTCTTCATATTTTAATAGATTTTCATAATTTTTAATTATTTCTAATAATTTAAATTCTTTATTTAATTTATCTAGAAATTCACTATTATCCTTATTAACTATTTCAATTGAATAATTTTTATTTTTTTTTAAAATTTTTATATCTATATTAAGTATTTCTATATAATCTAAATTATTCATATTTATATTATATATTATATGAATAATTAATTTATATATATATAAAAATAATTTATATTTATATACCTCGTATATATTATTAAATTAACAAAGCTAATACTATGGCAACTCAACCGTCATCACCGGCAGATATTTATAATGCACAAATGTATGCATCAATTAATAATTTAAATTCCGATTTACTAAAAACTAAATCAGATATTAATTCAAATGTAGTTCATACCGGACATGCACTATCTCAATCAATTAATGGAGTTGATGAAAACGTATTAAAATCAACATATAGAATTAATGATAATGTTATAAGAACTGGACATGGTCTCTCTAGAGATATTCACGGGGTTGATGAAAATGTATTAAAATCATCATGTCAAATTAATGATAATGTTGTAAGAACTGGAAATGGTCTATCTAGAGAGATTAATGGGGTTGATGAAAATGTATTAAAATCATCATTTAATCTTAACGATAAAATGAGTGCAGTAGATGCTGATATTTTAAAAACTAGTAGTTTACAAACAGCTACATTATTAGCAGATTCACGGCGTAATAGCGAGATGAATGAATGGAGAACTCATAAGAATTCAAATCAAATAATTAATGATATTAATAGAAATGCAGACCAAGGTCTTGCTGCTATTGAAAGAAATGGCCAGGCAGCATACCGCATTCAAGGTCAAACTTCACAACAAATTGAAAAAGTAGGTGCTGATAATCGCGAAACTGTATACCGCGCGCAAGATGCTCTTGGTACACAATCAGAACGAGTTGGATCAAATAATCGTGAAGTAATGTATCGAGCACAAGATTCTCTTGGACGAATGGTGGACAATAATGGCGCACAAAGTCGTGAAACCGTATACCGAGCTCAAGATGCTCTAGGTACCCAATCTGAAAGAGTTGGATCAAATAACCGTGAAGTAATGTATCGAGCACAAGATTCTCTTGGACGAATGGTAGACAATAATGGTGCACAAAGTCGTGAAACCGTATACCGAGCACAAGATGCTTTAGGTACACAAACTGAAAGAGTTGGATCAAATAACCGTGAAGTAATGTTTAGAGCACAGGATTCATTAGGAAGAATGGTTGAAACTAATGCAGCACAAAATCGCGAAACTGTTTATATGGCTCAAGCTTCATTAGGACAGCAAGTTGAAAGAAATGGTTCAGATAGTAGAGAAGCCGTTTATAGAACTGAAAATGGATTATCTACACAAGCTGAAAGACTTGGTGGGGATGCTCGTACAACAACCGAACGAGCAGCAGCTGCTTTAAGTGTACAATCTGAAAGAGTCGGATATGATGGAAGAATCGCTAATGAAAGAACATCTTCAGCCCTGGGAGCACAAATGAGTACGCTAGGTACTGAAATTGATGATCGTTTATACGATAATTCTTTAAGAAATGCCAATGGATTTCAGGCTATTTCCAAAGATATTGCTGTAGAATCAGGAATGTTAAAATTAAATCAATACCAGGCATCTGGTAAAAATACTCAAGAAAATCATAATATTGATGGAAACCTATGGAGAACCCAAAGAGATTTATCACATGATTCACATCATCATTATGATAAATTAAATAATCGAATGTTTAAAGGGCAACATCATATTGAACACCAGATTAATGAACATGATAGACATATATCTCATAAATTAGATCGAATTGACCATGATAATTCAGAATCTGAACGTAGACAAGGATTGCAAGCTTCATCATACTTTGGTAAAGGCCAACACAACTCTGCTGAATCTGAAAGACGTCAAGAATTACAAGCTTCTAAATATTTTGGACAAACTAGACATGAAATTGGCGAAACTGATCGCCGACAAGAATTACAAGCTTCTGCTTATTATGGACAAACACAATTAAGTTCTGCAGAAACTGAACGACGACAAGAATTACAAGCTTCTAAATTATATTCAAATATTCAAATATCAGCTGCTAAAACTGAAAATCATTTAGAACGTCAAGCTGGTGAATATTTCCAACGATCTCAGGCTGAATTAAATAAAGCTGAAAATGCATTAGGTAGACAAGCTGGTGACTATTTTACACGATCACAAGTTGATTTATGCAAAGTTGAAAACAGTCTTGGAAAACAGGCCGACAATCAATTTGCCGCACTTCAATTACAATCTTCTCAAAATACTGGTCTATTAAATGTTGAAATGAATAAACTAACCTCCAAATTAGAATTACAAGCTGCTCTTAATACATCTGCAATTCAACTTGAAGCAAGTAAAAATAAATGCGATATACTTGCACAAATAAATGAATGCTGTTGCGAACTTAAAACCTCTGTTATTGAATCTAGCGATTCTGTCAAAAGTTTAATTTCAGCAACTGACGCATCACGTATACAAGCATCTCTTACTGAAGCAAATACTCGAAATATAATGTTGGAACTTGCTCATAAGCGTGGTCCATGTTGACGGTACGAAGTTTCAACAATTAAGCAAACTATTAATACAACTGAGTATACTAATTCTGATTGTGAAAAGGATGATTGCGACAGCGATGACTGTGATAAAACATATAAATTTAAAAGTAAAAAAATTGAAATATGTGAATATTGCGAATCTGAATATGATTGTAAATCAGAATGTAGTTGCAAGTCAGATAAGGAATGCAAACCTAAAAAGGAATGCAAACCTAAAAAGGAATGCAAACCTAAAAAGGAATGTAAACCTAAAAAAGACTGCAAACCTAAAAAGGAATGTAAACCTAAAAAAGACTGCAAACCTAAAAAAGACTGCAAACCTTCTTATTATGAACCAGAACATTCAGAATATGATTCTGATTGTAAATCTGAATGTGATTGTAAATCTGAATGTGATTACAAATCTGAATGCGATTACAAATCTGAACGTGATTACAAATCTGAACGCAGTAATAAATCCGAATGTGATTGTAAATCTGAATGTAGTTGTAAATCTGAATGTAGTTGTAAATCTAATACTTATTGCAAATCCGAATGTAGTTGTAAATCTGATATTAGTTGCTGCAAAAAAGATAATGATTACAGACCTGTTAAAAAATCTTGCTGTATTGATAATACAAAAAAACAATGTGAAAAGTACAAAATTTATATTGTTGAAACGAATGATAATAATAATTTTGATTATAGAGATCTCTTAAATAATCAAAATTTCAATAATAATCAAAATTCAAATAATAATCAAATTTCCAATAATAGTAATGAAAACCCATATAATCAAATTTCCAATAATAGTAATGGAAACCCATATAATCCAAATTCTAATAATAGTAATAGAAACCCATATAATCCAAATTCTAATAATAGTAATGGAAACCTATATAATCCAAATTCTAATAATAGTAATGGAATATTTCCAATTGAGGCTAATAATGTAAATATTCTAATAGATTCTGATAATAATAATAATATAGAACCTATAAATAGTAATAATAATAATACAAATGCATCAACAAATACTAGTAATACTAATAGTAATAACATGGACCCTACCAACAGTAATAATGGAAATACATTTACACCTATTATTAATAGTAATAACCCGGTCGGAAATACATTTACACCGACTAATAATAGCAATAATGCAACTGGGAATAATGTAGCACCTATTATTAATAGTAATAACCCTACTGGCAATAATATAACACCAACTAATAATAGTAATAATGATAATGGCAATAATATAACACCAACTAATAATAGTAATAATAATGGTAATAATATAATACCTACTAATAACAATAATGGTAATAATATAATACCTACTAATAATAATAATGGTAATAATATAATACCTACTAATAATAATAGTAATACAAGTGCTACACCCAATTTAAATAATATTCCCACTAATATAACACCTTATGCAGTTAATAGTGTAGCATCAACTATACCAACAAATTCAGATCCAGCATCGATTCATAGAGTATTATAGCCTTAAAAGATTAAAAATTATAAAAAGTATAAAATAAAAAAAGTATAAAAATAGTAAAAAGTATAAAAATAGTAAAAAGTATAAAAATATAAAAAGTAAAAATAATATAAAAAAAAAATATAAAAAATATTATTATATATATATAATAAAAATTAATATAATGAATTTATTTAAATTTCATGATGATAAACAAATAATAATTACAAAAGTTGATAAAATATATCATATAATTCATTATATCCATATATCATTGTATATTATACTTTTAATAAGTATGTTTATGGAAACATGTGAAAGTACAATATATAAATATATAAAATATGGAGCATATGGATCTTTAATAACATTAGAACTATATACATTTATGAAAAGTAGAAACAGAATAGTACCTGAGTCAATTGTACCACAAAGAGTAATTAAGAAATTGGATAGTATTAAAATATTTGATAAACCCGAACGTAGTGATTCATGGATAAATATAAATGAAGTGCGCATAGATAAATAAAAAAAGTACACATAGATAAATAAAAAAAGAATTTATAATATATAAATTATAAATATACAAACATTAATTTATTTTTTTATTTCATAATTATAATTAAATTAATATATAATATAAAAATGTTAGATTTTTTAAAAAAAAAGGAAATTTCAATTTCAAAGATTGATAATCTATATTATACAATTTATATTATACAAATTATACTATTAAGTATGTTACTAATTAGTATGTTTATCGACACATGTAATAATAATTATGTAAAATATATAAAATATGCTATTTATGTATTATTATTTGGTCTTACGATATATAGCTATAATAAAAATAAAAATAGAATATTACCAGAAATATATGTTCCTAAACAATTAGAAACTAAGAAATATTCTAATATTGGGCCTAAAGAAATAGATACTCAGTTATTTTCTAAAATTGGACCTAGTATAACTGAATTACAAATGTAAATATTAAATTATTCATAATCTCGAATAGTAATAAATTTAGAACGCAAGGGTATGTTATCACTTGAATATTCATCAAATGATATAGTGCCCATTTTATTTTGAAATTTAGTTTCAAAGTTTTTTTTAGCTTCTATATATAATTCTTTTCTTTCTTTGATAGTCATATTAGGGACGCTTTTAAATGTTTTTCCATATTCAGTTTCTAATAGCACCCAAATCTCTACCTTTAGTACCCTGTTCATATCCAACAATTTTATATTCAGCATCATAATTTACTTTTCGTTTTAAAAATTGATATGATCTAATTTCTTTAATATTAGAATATTCATATAGTGAATCTTTATTTTTATAAACAATACCTTCATATTTTTCTTTAACATATGAATTATATAATGTATCAGAATCATTTTCGCTATTGGCATTAATAGTTTCAGTTAATACTAAATATTTAAATTTATTTTTTTTGAATAATTCTTGAAGTATGGTAAATCTTTTTTCAAATGTATATTTTTTATTTAAGTCAATACAATCAAATATATAATATTGAAGTTCTTTTTTTTCAATGCTGTCAGTTTCATTACGAACAATTCCTGAAATTTTTTGCAAATTCATACTATGATTATATAATTCACCATCCAATATTAAATCAGGATATCCTTGCAATAGTATTTTAATTTCTTCCTTTATAAAATCAAATCCATAAAATACATTTAATCTTCTAGATAATAAATCAACCTCATTAGTTTCTAAATTATTTTTACCAATTAATCTAATTCCATCAAGTTTCGGTTGTATGTAACATGGATATTTAATATATTTTTTAAATTTTTTATAAACTTGAAGAGCCATTGGAAATATATTTATAGTATTAATTTTATCTAAATTTAATACATAACCTGATTTTATTTTTTTTAAATATAAATTTCTCATATTAATTAATGATTGTGTAATAATATTTGTTTCATTTAATTTATTTAAATTCTTTCCAATATCAATAATTGTAGGTTCTGTTTTAGTTAACTTACCATTAATTATTCCATACTCAGTAAATATGTAAATTTTTAAATTTTTATATAAAATATTAAATTCTTTAAACTTTTCATTATCAATGATATCCATATTAATATTTAATGTTGTTTTATTATTTTTTAATATAGCATATATATTCCAGAAACGTATGCTGTCAGATTTATTAGTTTTGCTAAATAGTTTTGGAAATTCAATTTGACCATTAATAATTTTAAAAGGAAAATCCTTAGTATCTGTGAAATTTACATATGATCGTTTATTAGGTGCCATGTTTATATTTATATAACATATATATTCAATTTTTAATTATTAATAAGATTTACATAATAAAATATTTTATTATGTATACTAAATTTATTTAATAAATTTAATCTAAATAAATATGATGTTCGATTATTATAAGTATCCAATAATTATATCTATAGTATTATTAGTACTTGGTATTATTTTATTAACCAGTCCAATATTTACAAAAAATATTGCTACATTTTCTACCGTAACTGGTAGTATAGGTGTATTTTTATTCATAGTTGTGCCAGTTATGTTGGATATAATACCTATGACAAGAGGACCTAGAATGATTGCACGTAAAGCTAAACTAGGTCAACAAATGATGCCAATGGGAGGGCCGCAATTCTATTAAATATATTAAATAGAATATAATTTATTTTTTTATCGATATAATTATATTTTTAATAATTTATATATAATTATATATATATACAAATTATAAAAAATTCATATACCCATACCAATATCTAATATGCTAGACTATAATTATACAAAAGTTCATGAAAAATATGCTGCAATTTCATTAATGATATTAGTAATTAGTGTTATTGTATTAACTTCTCCAGTTATATCTGATAATATTGCTACTATTTTAACTTTTGTTGGGAGTATAGGTATATTTGCATTTTATATATTACCAAAAGGAATTGAATTCTATAATAGTTATAAATCAACAAAATCAAATATATCATTAATCCCCCAGGCTTTAACACCTATGTAAATGATAAATACTCTATAAAAATATATACATTAGTCTTATTTTTTTATTAAAATATTTAAAATTGAAAAAAATAATACTAATGTATATAACATAGCACTAATATGGACCATTGTAATTTTCTATTAAAAAATAATTCATATTGTAAAAATAAAATTTCTAAGCAATTATATAATAAAATATATTGCACAAGACATTATAACATTTTATTAAAACAGGATATGAAAAATGAAAATTCTGATGAGGATTTAAAAAAAGATATAACTACTAAGGATTTAAAAAAGGATATTGCTATTAATACTAGTAAAGACACTGTTACTAAGGATTTAAAAAAAGATATTGATATTGATTTAAAAAAAGATATTGATATTGATTTAAAAAAAGATATTGATATTGATTTAAAAAAAGATATTGATATTGATTTAAAAAAAGATATTGATATTGATTTAAAAAAAGATACTGATATTATTGATGATCCTAAAAAAAATGAACTTATAAAAATATTAAATGGATTAAAAATAAATTTTACAGAATTGGAATATATAAACGATGGAACATTTTTAAATGTTTATAAAATAAAAATTAATAATGAATATTATGCTATTAAATTTCAACTACTTACTGAAAAAATAAAAGGATTACTATATTTTGAATATCAATTACTATATAATCATATATGTAAAAGTGATTATATTGTTAAGTTATCAAATAATAATTCTATTAAACCATATTATGGAAAAAATAATGAATATATGATTTTATTTAATGAATTACTACATGAAACATTAACTGAAAAAAAAATTAGATATAAATTTACAATAGATGAAATTAAAAATATCGGAATACAATTAATAAAAGGTATTGCATATATACATTCTAAAAAATATTTATATATAGATCTAAAGCCAGATAATATAATGTTTACTTCTGAAAATGAAAATAAATTAAAAATAATAGATTTTAATGCTTGTTCTAAATATATAAACATATATTCTGAATTTTATGAAAATGTTCAAAAGGAAACAAGACAAGGAAATGATGTATACAGTTCTATAAATATTAATAATTCATTTACTGGATTAAGAATTGACGATATGGAAAGTATACTTTGGATATTAATAGATTTACTAAATGACCCAATCATAAATAAATTGAAATTGCAAAAAAAAATAAAAGATATTATTAAGATAAAGGAGACCTTTATTAAAAATATCTCAGATAATTATGAATTTAAATTTATTAAACCATATATTTTAGAATTGAAAAAATATGATTTGATAAATAATAAATTGCCAAATTATAAAAATTTTATAAATATTTTACAAATATAATTTTTAAAAATTATTTTATATTGTGTATACTTATATATTATTTTTTTAATTTTGTACTCGAACATGATTATTATATATTTTTTAATTATATATCCTATCTTGGATTGAATCATGTTAATATTCGGTATTCGAATATTTATATTATTCAATATATTATTTATATTAATAATACCTTGAATAATATTCAACTGAGCATTATGACGTAATAACTTTATTACATTGTCATTACTTGTGATTTGAAATATATTAGATAAGTGATATTTAATACCCATATCTAATATTTTCTTTATCTAGAATTCTACATTTAGAAATTAATTTCAGTATGTGTAATTAGTTATATTTTACAGTTTAATATAAAACATTTAACTAAGGTATGGTAGCCGCTGCAATATTCCAAACAATTCGTTTATTTGGCGTATCTTCAGAACCTGGATTGATTATTTCATTTAATACACTGGCGTTATTAATAAACGTAGTTACTTGAGCTAGTGTCGCAGTAGGAACTTCTTTTAAAAATCTGGCAACAATTCCGGCAGCTATGGCTGATGCGAATGATGTACCACTTACTAAATAATAAGTATTTGGCGTTGTACCCCAAGCAGCTCTAATTCCATCACCGGGTGCAAATGTATGAATCATATTTCCGTAGTTTGACCAAATTGGTTTATTCAAAGTACTATCATAAGCACTTATAGGATATACGCCATCTATACTAGTCGGTGCAAATAAATTCGCAATAATACCACTATTCCCCGAAGCACATATAATTGGTACATTATATGATAAAACAACATTAATTGCATTTGTCAAACATTGGCTATTTGGTCCATCAAGACTCATATTAATTAGTGATGCTGGTTTTTTATTTTTAATTATGAATTCAAGACCTGCAATGACATCCGAAACATATCCAGAACCTGATGAATCTAATACTTTTATAGAATGTAATGTAACATTAGTTGCAGAACCTACTGTTTTACCACCAATTAATGATGCAACGGCAGTTCCGTGACCATTATTATCCTCGGCATTTATACTATTATTTATAGCATTATATGCAATAAATACTTGATTATAATTAAATTCTGCATGATTCATAGCAATACCAGTATCAACTACATAACAATTAACTGATGAAAAATTATCAGTAATAAGTGGTACTGTATTAGTAATTGTTTGATTCCACTGTGGTGTCAAATCGGCTTTTAAATTAATATCTGATGCTTTAATTGCCATATCTACATATATAGAATCAATTTCTATAGATAAGATATCAGGGTCGGTTGTAAGTTGATTAATTGTTACTGAATCGACTGTAGCAGTAACCCCCTTTAATACAGTAGTCAACGTATGTTTTGGTTTAAATCCTGGATTTTGTGCTAACATTGCAATTTTTGATATAATTTGCACATTAGTAAAACTATTAGAAAATGTAAGAATGTATTTATTAAAAACTGGAGAAATTGCCTTTAATATAGCAGTTTTGCAATTATTTTTTTTATTTTTTAAATACCAATCCCAATCATCATAATCGCCAGAATCACAAGAACTAGATGAATCAGAACTAGAATACCAATATTTATGATTTAATTTTTCATTCTGTTTAAAATCATAATCTTTTTTATGGTGTTTATCTTTTTTATGGCGTTTATCTTTTTTACGGCGTTTATCTTTTTTACGGCGTTTATCTTTTTTATGATATTTTGACCAATAATCTACATCATCTGAATCACTTGAAGAACTTGATGAACTTGAAGAGTGAGGGTGAAATTTAGAAGATACTTCAGTTTTATTAGGGTTTTTTATTTTAATTGGTTTGTCAGGGTTTCTTATAACAGAAGGGGCCGACTTGTTATTTAACATCATTTTCTGAGCTCTCCACCATCTTCCATGACCCCTTCTTCCATAACCCCTTCTTCCACAACCTCGTCTTCCATAACCTCGCCATCTTCCAGATCCTGAACCACTCCCCTTCCCAGAGTCTGAACTATAAGAGCCACCGCCAAATTTTAATTTTTTATTTTTTTTAATTGATTTAAACTCTGGTTTTTTTACCTTATTACTCTGTTTATCTTCATAATCATTAGAACTACTAGAACTACTAGAACTACTGGAACTACTGTGATAATATTTTAACTTTTTTTTATTATCTGGCACAATTACAACTGGCACATTTAACTTTTTTAATTTTTTAATTAATTTTTTCACCCCCATTTAAATAAAATATATTAACTGAATAATATATAATACCAATTATAAAAAAAAAAAATTATATTAATATGATTATTAATTAATGGGATTCACCTTTGGTATTTAAATAAGAAACGTTAGTTAGTAATTCAGAATTATCATAACGTTTATTATTATAATTTGTCATAGATTTATAAGTTCTAGTAGAACCTTCATCTTTAAAATCTACATTTTTTGAATATATACCCTTTTCATACCATTTAATTTTATTATATTTGGCATTAAATAAATTACTAGTTGCAAATGTATCATTATAGTTATTAGTATTTATATTTTCATAATCACTTGCAATCATATCTGCAATTTTAAAACTTTTATTATTGTGATATAATTTAGATTCATCCCCAACTGGTGTAATTATTTGTTTATATGGATTATTATCTATTTCATATTTCATATCATTATATTGTACAAATTCATTTCTAAATGTTTCAATAAATAATTTATTATAGTAACTTAATTGTAGATCTGGACAATCAACTTGGATATATGCACATTCTGTTAAATTATCTAATTTTCCTAAATTAATCCAAGAATCAACAAATGCACCAACTTTGGATTTAATATTATTGAATACTTCATCATTATTAGTAGTATTCAATTGATAATATATAATCTGAGTTAATTTATTTTTATTTTTATCTTCTTGAAATAAATCTTTAACAGATTTAAAATCTAATTTGGTAGTACTATTTTTTAATTTAAATAAATCTAAAATATCCATATTTCTATATTATATAAAATAAATAATATTTAATATTTGTTATATTAAATATTTGATATATAAAAATATATAAAAAGCCAATTTAAAATTTTAAATTTGCAATTATGAATATATTAATCACAGGGTCATTAAGTCATTTAGGAATCAATTTTATTAATTTATTTCACAAAAACTATAATAAATTAATATTAATTGATAGAATATCTTATTGTTCTAATGATTTAACAAACGACATATTTAATAAGGATAATATTATTAATATATATAATGATATTAATGATGTTAATATAGAGGAATTATTAAATTTTTATAAAATAGATATAATATTACACTGTGCCGCATCAACTCATATTGATAGAAGTTATATTAAATTTGATGAATTCATAAATGATAATATTATAGCAACTACTAAATTATTAAATTCGGTTAAATCATATAGAAAATTAAAAAAATTTATACATATATCAACTGACGAAATATATGGTGGTTCAGATACAAAAGTATTTAATGAACAGTCAGTATTTAACCCAACTAACCCATATGCAGGATCAAAGGCCGCAATTGAAATGATAATAAATTCTTATATATATACATATAAATTACCAATAATTATTATACGCCCTAATAATTTATTTGGGAAATACCAATATTCTGAAAAGGTAATACCAAAATTTATTAAATCAATTATTAATAATAAATCCGTAACTATACATGGAAGTGGAAACCAAGTAAGAGATTTTATATTTGTTGAAGATGTATGTAAAGCACTGCAATATATAATATTAAATGTACAACCGATTAACAAAAATAGTAAATCAGAAATAATAATATCTGATTATATTTATAATATTGGAATACATAATCCGATAAATATCAATACATTGGCTTATAAAATATTTAATTATTTGAAAGAACGTAATTTAACAAAGTTAACTAAAGATAATTACTGCGATTATGTAAAAGATAGACCATATAATGATAAAAGATATATATTAGAAACAAGTAAATTGACAGAAATTGGATTCAATATTCAAAATAATTGGGATAAAAACTTATCAGAAACAATAAATTGGTGTGTAAATAACTAATTAGAATAATAAATATATTTATTAAACTTGTAAAATTAAATATCATAATATAATATATTATAATTGTAAAATCAAACTTTAAACAAAAATAAATAAAAATGTCGTTAACCCTAATTAAAAAAAATAATGCTATACTTGAAATTATCAATATAATTAAAAAACATGATATTGATATTGAAGATATTATTAAAAAATATACATATAGTTACGAAAATAAATTTAATAAATTAGATAAAAAAAGATATAAAGATAATTATCTAAAGATGCTTTCATTTAATAAAGCAAATGAAAGATTAATTGATATACCAAATGAAAAATCAGATGAGGTATTGGATAAATTATTTAATGAATTAACAAGTGAGTTAAGTTATGAGCAAGGTAAAGTATCTAATAAAATACAAGATGTACAAATCGAAGTACCTAAAAAAGTTCCAGATGAAAAAAATATATTATATAAACTTATAGAAGATTATATATTTTTATTTTAGTTATTATTTACTTTTTTATTAGCTTTAATTTTATTATATAGTTCCATTGAATTTGTAAAATTAACCTTTGATTCTTCATCTTTCATATTGAAAGAATGAATATAAGAGCAATTTTTATAAGTACAATTATTACCAACCATGCATCTTTGTATGTGTATTTTTTTACATTTTCTTACATTATTACATAATGTTCCATTGTATGTATGTTCACAATGTGCTGATTCATCAATTGTAAAATCAATATTTGTTTTCTTTTTATTTTTTAAACAATTTAAGAAATCTTGTAAATTATAAATTACTTGAATATCTTTCTTTTTTTCATTTATTTTATTCTTTTTTTTATTAATAGTTTTATATATACTTTCATCTTCAGAACTTAATTTTACTTCCTGTTCCTTTTTTGAATTTGTATGACTTTTATTAGTATCCATAGAATCTGAAGATGTGCTTGTAATATTAGATTTAATACTACATTCACATTCATCATCAGAATCATCATCTGCCCATGATTTATTTTTTAACATTTTTTCCCATGGTGTAAATGTTTTTTTAATTACTTCAACATTATTAGATGAAAGATTAATTTCTTCTAATAACATTTCAACATTATTTTCAGTATTTGAATTAACAATATCTGTTGTATTTTGCAATACATTATCAATTAATTCATCAATAATTGTATTAGACATATCTTCTGTAATTGTTTTTATTTGTTTATTTAATTTTTGAGTTTGATAGTATTTATACAATTCCTCAATGCAAATGTTAGAATGTTCTAAAATTGTTAAGAATGAATTATAGGTATTGTTCATATTAGTTATTGTTTTATGTATTTAATTAGTTATTATATTATATATTAAATAAATATTCAATTTTTTTATTTGATATAAGATGAGTTATTTATGAATTTTGAGTAATTATCATTAGTTTCTACTTTATATTCATATTGTGGTGTTAGCAATTTATTATACTGTTCCTGGTTAAAAGGTAGTATTTTATTTTTTTCTATTATATAATAATAATCATCACCAGCTATTTGAGTTGGTTCAACTATTTGTGCTGGTTTAACTATTTGTAATTTAGCATTTTCATTTTTTAATTGATAATTTTCATTTTTTAATACAATAATCTCGGAGTTTAAATCACTTTTAGCAATTTCTAATTCTATATTTTTATTTTTAATTAATTCTAAATTTGTAATAGACATATCTATTTTTTCCTTAGCAGAATCTAATTCTTTTTTATATGAATTAAGATCTACATTACATGTTTGTAATTTTTGTTTAAATTCTGTTAGATTAGAATTACAGTTATCTAGATTATTATTACATTTAGTTAAGTTGTTATTGCATATTTCAATATTTAGAATATATGTTTTAATTTCTTCTAATTGTTGCTTATTAATATTAGATAATTGATCATATTCTATTTTTATTTTATTATTTAATTTATTTAAATCATTTATTTCATTAGTCAGTCGTAATTTAATTAAATTACATGTTTCCAATTCTTTTATAGTTTCAGATTTAAATAAAGTTAAATTTTTAATATCATCTTCCAATTGTCTATTTCGAGATTCAATTAATTTAATTTTACCTTCATAATCAGATTTTAACTTCTCATTTTCATCTTTCAATTCATTTTCTTTATTCATCAATGCTAATTTAAGTAAATCCTTTTCTTTTATATTTTCATTTAATTGATCTTCAAGAATTTTAACCCTTTCTTGTAATTCGGTATTTGTTAATTCATGATCAACTTTAATAAATTTATCAGAATTTAATTTTATAATTCTGTTCTTCAATTCATTAATTTGTTTATTCAATTCTATATTATTAGAATTTAAATCTGTAATTTTAGTTTTCAGGTCTATTATATTTTTATTCAAATCTAAATTGATTTCTTTTAACTTTGCGATTTCGGCATTAGAACTAATAGTTAATACATCTTTTAATTTATTTAAATTATCGATTATATCTTTATTTTTATTATTTTCATTAATGACTTTAGTTAATTGATAATTTAATTTATCATTAGCAGAAATTAAATTATTTTTTTCTATCTTATGTTTATTAATTAATTCTTTAATATCTACATTGAACTTATCAGTTAATTCTTTATTTATTTCAAGTTGGGTCTTTAGATTATTTTGGGTTTGGATTAACTCTTGTTGTAGATTTTGAGATGATTTAGTATTTTCTACTTTAAGTATATCTAATGCAATTTTATTTTTATTTAATTCATCTTTAATTTTATTATTTTCTAATATGAGTAAATTATATTTTATAACATAGTCATTAATATTTTTATTTACTGCTTTATTATTTCTGAATAATTCAATAAATCTAGTACCAATCTCAGATAAATTATTATAGTTACCATCAGTAGATTTATTAATATTATCTATAACCTTTATTATATTATCTCTTTCATTTTTTAAATCTGAGTTTAACTGTATATTTAATTTTGAAATATTATCAAATTTAGTTTTTAAATCATTTAATTCCTTTAATGATAAATTACTTGCTTTAACCATATTTAATATATTCTTTCTTTCATTATCTAATACCGCTTCTATTTTATCTTTTTCAGTTTGGATATTTTTTATACTTGTTTCCAATTCGGTAATTTTAGCATCTTTATTTATAATATCATCTGATAATAATTGATTATTACTAGTTAACTCTCTATTTAATATATATAACTCTTTATTTTTAGATTCGAGATCATTAATAATTTTAGTATTTTCGCTAATAGTGCCTTTACTAATTTCTAATTCTCTATATTTATCATCGAGATCCTTATTTTTTAATAGTAGGTTGGCATTTTCAGTATTAATTTTATTTATTTTAGATAATTGTAATTTTATTACTGCGCCAGATTCGGCATTATCTTGGTTTAATTTAGTAATCATTTCTAAATTATTACTAATCTTTATTTTATTTTCATTTATAATTTTTTTATTTTGTGATTCTAAATCTTTATTTTTCAATGTTATGTCAGATAATATAATTTTGTTATCATCTAAATCTTTATTTAATTTATATATTTTATTAGTTAATGTTTGATTTTCTAATAATAGCAGGGTCTCTTTGTCTTTTAATTGCTTCAATTCTTCATTTAGTTTATTTATATTATCTTTATTACCATTAGTCATTGTTTCTAATTCGATTTGAATACTATCTCTTACTGATTTTAATTGTTCAATTAACTCATTGGCCTTTTGAACTTTATTAATTTCATTAGTATTTATATCAGTTAAGTTATTAATTTGTTTTTTAAGAGTTTCATTATTAGTTAATAATTCAAGTTTTTCATTATTAATTTTTTCAATTTCATTATTATATACATCTTTAGATATATAATTATTTTGTAAATTATCATTTAACTGTTTAATCTCATTATTTAATTTAGCAGTTATTGATTCTCTTTCCTTAGTACAATCTAAAAATAATTTTTCCTTTTCCTCAATTAATTTTTTTAAAGTTGAAATTTCAATATTATTATTATCTAATGCTTTTTGAATTTTATTATAATCTTCTAATGATCTAGTATTATCTTTAATATTCTTCAATTCATCATTTAATTTAGTAATCTGTAATAGATTATTTTTTATAGCAAGTTCTAATGTTGTAATTTTATTTTTATTCGATAATTCTTGAGCTTTTAGATTAGATATAATTTTATTATTTTCAGCATCTTTACTAATCCAGTATGATGAACTTGTACTTTGTTCCTGTAGAACTTTATTTTGCTGCTTAATTAATTCAATTTCTGAATTAATAGCAGTGTCTCTTTTAGTTATATCTTCTATTTGTTTTATTAAGTCATCATTTTTTACCTTATTAATGTTGATTTCAGAAATATAATTATCTATTTGTTTTTTATTTTCTATATCTTTATCTTGTAGCTTTTTAATAATAAATTCCTTATCATTAATAACCTTAGTATCTTTAGATATTTGAGATTGAAATTTATTAATAATATCTTGATCAGTTAACTTTTCTTTTTTTAATTTTTCAATTTCATTTTGTAAATTATTATATTTTTCTTTAATATCGGAAATATAATTTTTATGTATATTTAGCAATTCTGTATAATTATCATTAAATTGTAATATGCGTAATTGTTGTTCATTAGTTACATAAGATTTATTATTAAATATATATGTAGGTATTAAATTAGTTATAAAACCCGTTAATTTATCAAGCATTGATTTATTTTGCTTATTGATGCTATTAATATTAGATTCTAATATAGTAATTTTTTCTTTTGATTCATTAATTTTATTAATCATTAATAAAATTGATTTATTAAAATCTGAACAATATTGATTATAAAATATTAATTTAGATTTATAATCTTCTGATTGTATTTTGTTTATAATATTGGTATCTAATAATTGAAAGTCAAATGGAAATATATCTTCATTTGAATTGACATCACCAATAAATGAATTGAGTTTTGCACTATTTTTAGCTATTATAGTAAAAATATTCTTTAATTCATTTTCAGATAAATTATTTAATTTTGCAGATTCTTGTAAGTTATATAATTCATTTTGTATTTTTTCAAAGTTGGATAATTTATTATTTAATTCTTTATTTGTAGATTGTATTTCGTCATTGGTATTAGTTAGATTTAAGATATTTAATTTCATTTCATCTAATTGCTTACCCTTTGCTTCAGACTCTTTTAATTCATTTTGAATATTTATATATTTCGATTGTAAATCTGATAATTGTAGTTTCGATTCTTCATTTTCTTTATTTAACTTTTGATTAGATTCATTTAATTCATTAATTTTATCATCTTTCATTTTTATAATTATCCCAATATCATTTGCTATTTTATTTAATTTAACTTCTATAGCATAATCTAATCCTTTCTTTTTAGAAAGGATATCTTCAATATTTTTAAAACTATAATTTAATTCTGAATATTTAGAAATAATATTATTAATTTGATTATTAAATTTATTATTATCCTTTTCAGTAATATCTTCTAAATTTTTAATATCATCTTTATATTCTTGAATTTTTTTATCAAACTCTGATTTATTTTGCATAATTTCGCTATTTAGTTTAGTAATTATAATATCTAATTCTCTTTTTTCGGCCATTAATTTATTTCTAGCGTCTTTATTTATGTTTAATAATTTTTCATTTTCATTTAGTTTTTGTTGATCTATATTCATTTCAGTTATTTTTGATGTTAATTCTTTTATTTGCTCATTAAGTTGTTCCTTATCTAATTTAAGATTGTCGATAATATCAGCATCCATGCTTGTGTCATATTTTAATTCATATTCATTAATTCTTTTTTGTAAATTTTCTTTATCATCTCTTAATTTATTAAGAGTATCTAATAATTGTGATTGTTCATAACCATGGGTTTTTTTCATATCTGTGATTGTTTCTTCAAATTTAATATTTTTATTTTTTATAATTTTATTTTCATTTTGTATATTATCATACTGTTCATTTAATTTATTAATTCGTTCTGATATATCTGCTGATTCTGTTTTACAATTTGTATATTCTAATTCTTTTTCATTCATAACCTTGTTAATATTATCTAATTCTATTTTTGCATTAGTTATATCTTTTTCTAATTTAGCCTTTGCTATAGATAAATTATCAATTTTTTCTAATAAAGGTTTTTCGATATCAAATCTATCACGCGATGCATCTTCTAGTAATTTAATTTTATCATTTAATTGTTCAATATCGGTAGTTAATCTTTTATTTCTTAATTCATTTTCAGTATTTCTATCAGCCATGATTTTTAAGTTATTTGTTAATTCTATTGTTTGATCAGTTAGTTTTTGAATATAAATATTATTATCAGATATAATCTTTTGTAATTTATCTAAATCTAA
>Ga0214919_10003625_pt1 | contig 23187 bp, 17 predicted proteins | sample LL1503_MetaG_FD_177994 | JGI IMG/M metagenome (GOLD analysis project Ga0214919, IMG submission 177994) | Freshwater microbial communities from Lake Lanier, Atlanta, Georgia, United States - LL-1503 | ecosystem: Environmental > Aquatic > Freshwater > Lake | place: USA: Georgia | collected... | reverse complement strand
AAACAATAAACATCATCATCACCCTTTCCTCCTACTCTGTTAGATGTAAAATAACCTCGACTTCCATCGGCATTAAAAATAATTCCAAAATCATCCGTAACTCCATTTAAAGGCGCACCTTGATTCATAACATTTCTCCATTTCCCATCGGTATCTTTTAGGGTAGAAAAAATATCTAGCCCCCCCATTCCTACTAGTCCATCAGAAGAATAAAAAAGTATTCCATCGTTTCGCAAGTAAGGAAAAACTTCATCGGCAGTAGTATTTACTTCGGGTCCTAAATTTTCTGGTTTAGACCAAGCGTCACCCTCCCGCTTACACACCCAAATATCCATACCACCCATACTACCGTCCCCTATCCTATCTGATGCAAAAAACAACAAATTTCCATCATTAGATAATGCCGGATGTGCGCAAGAATAAGCATTACTATTATACTGAAATGCTGATGGTGTGGACCAATGGCGGTCAATGTAATTACTGAAATAAATTTTTGAACGATTAACAAATTTTTTCGACTTCAACATTTTTTTTAATTCTACCTGATTAAACGCAATAAATTTCCCGTTTGCTGTTGCCGAAATTGGACCAGTATGAAATTCTTTATTTATGACAGAAGAAAATTTAGATGCTTTACCGTAGAAAATAGAATCCTCTTTTTCGAAGGACTTTTTTGCGTAATAAATAGAAAAAAATGCGCGTCCTGAAACAGCTGAATTTTCATCATTAAGGAGATCTTTTTCACCCCTATCAGAAATAAATAATAATCCATTTTGAAAATAAAGAGGTGAAAGGTCCGCGCTAGGTGTATTCAATGAAGGACTATTCCATACAGCATACAATGGAACTTGGCTTTGTGAATTTATTACATAATCAATACTACGAACTTGAAGTTCTGCGGTTTGAGAATTTGTGTTTTTAGAAATGTAATTTTGCAATTGATTTTTCGCCTCATCTATTTTGCCATTATTTTTCAATGCAATTCCGTAATTAAAATAAACGATTGATTTACAATTGGGATTAGCTGCAATTGTTTTTGAATACCATTCCTCTGCTTTCTTATAATTTTTTGTAATGCGATAACAATTAGCAAGATTTTCCATTACGGCAGAATCACTTTTATTTTTTAGGATTCTCTCATAGGCAGGAATAGCTTTTGCAAACTCGCCTTCATTAAAATACTTATCCCCTCGCTGCAGCTGAGCAGAAACAGGGCAACATATTAAAAGTATTAATACTAGAAAAAAGTATTTTTTTATATTAACCATTGCTAATAACAAGCCATTAGAAGAAACGAGGTGAAAGAACTTTGGATTGAAAAATATTCAAGTCAAAGGCAAGTACTATTTCATGCGTGCCAGAGTTATAAGTAGCAAGACGAGTTCCACTCATATCAAATGAATAACCCAGCTTAAGGTGATTGGTAATACTGTATTGTACCAACGCAACAAGGCATTTATTGGATCGTATTGTCAATCCAACCCAAAGCACATCCCTCAATTTAAAGTTTAAATTTAAATCAACATTATTGCCTAAATTATTTCCTGAATTACGAAACATGATAGAAGGACTGAAAACAACATTATCTGCTATTTGAAATGCCCTTCCTACTGTTATGTAAGAATGCCTACTCATTATTGCAGTGAACATTAAAGAATCTTGCGTTACCGAATAAACTTCCTGATTCAAATGCGTAAATGATATGCCCGTATAAAATTTCTTAGAATTATAATAAATGCCAAATTTAAAATCCGGCTTAGTAATTTTAACAATACCAAGTTGGTTGTAACTGTCAGCGCCATCTTTATAAGTAACCTCGTCCCAATTCACATTGAATGACATGAGGCCTGCGCCTAATCCAAAAGCTAATTTCCCCTTTCCAAGTGGAATGCGGTAAGCATAATCTACCATTGCACCAGTTGTAGTTTTCGGACCAATTTTATCATTAAATACTTCAAAACCGATTCCTACTTTTCCTTTTTTAGATGGCATATTTACAGCAAAAGCCATTGTTGAAGGTGCTCCTTCAAAACCAATCCATTGCTTTCTATATGCAAGTGCCCCATTAACAACACCACGACTTCCCGCATAGGCAGGATTAACATAAAGTGGGTTAAACATGTATTGAGAAAATTGTGGATCTTGCTGTGCAAATAAATCTGTCACTTTTAATGTGGCAAAAACAGAAAGAAGAAACAATACAACTATTTTCATTTTCATTACAAAAAATTATTAATGTGAAAGTTCAACCCAACTTTCCATATGACCACCTTTTACTTCTATAACATAAAAATAGGTCCCGTCAGTAAGCGCTTTTCCATTTTGATCGTTACCATTCCAAACAACATCTCTATTATTATAATTATTCCCTTTCCAAACTAAACTTCCCCAACGATTATAAATTAAAACAGTATTGGGCTGGTATAAATCAATAAAATCAATAATCCAAAGATCGTTATGACCATCATTATTGGGCGTCAATCCTGAATAAGCTTTAAGGCCGCAAATTCCAGTTCCATCCAAAATTGAGAAAGTTTGATTTATTATTAATCCTCCCGCGTCAATTACAGTTACATTATAAGTTCCAGGAGATAAACTATCAATTGTATTATTTGTAATTGAATCATTCAGATTACTTGACCAAACAAATGTATATGGGCCAACACCACCCATTGGAGTCACATTTGCAAAGCCATCATTCGATCCAGCACAACTAGCATTAGTATAAATTATACTGGCATTTAAAGTAAGTGTGCTATTACCAGAAGGCTGCTGAAAGCCCTGTGTAAGTATGAAATTACCATTTGATAATGTACTGACCATTGGTTCTCCCGTTGAAGCGGAAATCATCATTCCACCTGCAATTGAAAAATTTCCGGTGGAACCAACAAGCACAGGAGTAATTGACCCTACAGTTACCTGAGCGGCAACAGGGCTTGAAACAACCATTGCTGTTACTGCCACCAAGAAAAAAATATGTTTAAGATAATAATTTAACATAATTGATACCTTAATTTTTATAGAGCAAGCACCCGGAAAAATGACTGTCGTATGGAGCAATCGACATCCCATTTGTGGAAATAATATTAACTTCAACCCAATAAGGTCCTGGTGAAATAGCGGAATTTATAATGGTGCTTAATTGCAAAACACCACTACCAGTAGGAGGAGTAGTGTTAATTTCTCTCGCAGCAAATCCACCTGCTGTTCTGATTGTAATTGTTATTGGAGTATTAGCCGAAGCGTTAAAATATGAAACATGTGCATTTAATTGATAGGTACCTGGTACAGGTGGGGTAAAAGAATAATTGGCAGTATTGTAACCCAGTCCATGATTAAACCAATTAATTCCTTGACCAAAAGCGACGGTTGTTATAACATTGGCAGAAATAACTTGGGGGGTTGGACTTGGATTTGTTCCTGCGTGGAACGCAACTTTATCAAAAGAAACCCAAGTGCCCAAACCATTCGCATCTGAGACTAATAATTTACCTGCACCTGGATTTCCACCTGTAATTTTTATTTGACCTGCTATTTCTAATTTTGCAGTAGGTATGCTTGTCCCTATACCAACATTTGCATTATCTCCCAAAACTAAACTGTTACTTGCCCCTACTACAGCATTATTACCAATTGCAGTTGCATTATTAAGGCCTGCGCTTGCGACATTTGCGCCATTTCCGATAGCAGTATTGTTAAAACCTATAGTGTTTGTTAGAAGTGCATTCTTTCCTACAGCAGTATTGTTACTACCTGTAGTGTTTGATTGAAGTGCGGTTACTCCAACAGAAGTATTGTCAGAACCTGTGGTATTAAAAAGTAGAGACCAATCCCCAAAGCTTGTATTATGTATTCCTGTAGTTACATTACCTGCTTGATAACCAAAAAATGTATTCCATGTAGGAATGTCTATTCTTCCTGCTTTTTGGTTATTCACTCTAAAGTTAAGTGGGACATAATCCGCTGTACCAATAAAATTGACGCCATCAACTGTACCTGTAGTTCCAGTTAAACCCCATGCACTGAGTGATCCAGGTGTACCGGTTGCTCCTGTTACTCCTGTTGCTCCTGTTACTCCTTGAAGACCTGTTATTCCAGTAGCACCTGTTACACCTTGAATACCAGTAACACCAGTCAAGCCAGTAGCGCCGGTTAAACCTTGAACACCAGAAACACCAGTCGCACCTGTTACTCCTTGAATACCAGTAGCGCCAGACAAGCCCGTAGCACCGATTAAACCTTGAAGACCTGTTATTCCAGTAGCACCTGTTATACCTTGAATACCTGTTGCGCCAGTTAAACCCGTTAAACCCGTCGCACCTGTAGCACCATTTAATCCGTTTATTCCAGCTGGGCCAGTTGGACCTGCAACTGTAGAAGCCGCACCTGTTGGTCCAATTAAACCTGTTGCACCATTTAATCCGTTAATTCCGGCAGGACCAGTTGGTCCTGCAACTGTAGAAACTGGCCCTGTTGCACCAATAGCACCAGTTGGTCCTTGTAAACCGGTTGGACCATTGGCAGAATTTTGTGCAAACAAAGCGTAAGGGACTGATAATAACTGAGTAGTTCCCATATTGGTAAATCCAGTACCACCATCAATTTCAACTTTCAAAAAATATGATCCTGTGCCCCATGAAATGGTATTGAAAGCCGTAGGGGAAATTTGTGTTCCCTGCCCAATAATAACATTAAACAAACCAAATGCATTGGTAGTTACAGCATGCGATTCTTCATAAACCTGAATAGTAGCACTTAAATCAGAATAAATTCCTAGACGGACAACTAAGGGTGTAAGCTGTAATTCTAATCCTGTAGTTCCACGAGCAACCGCCTGGTAATTTATTCCTTGAGGCGCTTGTGCAACAACAAAACCAAAATTTACCAAGAGGATAGCAATCAATAAAATTACTTTTTTCATTTGTCTATGGAATTATAGTATTTCAAAAAAAATTCATTAAAGATGGATTCTACAAATATTCCAAAAAACAAGAAGAACCCTTCATTTATTTTTTGAATTTTCTAACAACTAGAATTTACTAACAAAAGTAAAAAACCATCGTGAATAAACAACAAGATAGTGAAAAAACAATTTCAGGCAGAGCGTTGATGGAAATTAATCAATATTGGAGTCGCCAATATGAATCTTCAAACACTTCTTGGTAGCAAAACAAAAGTTAAATTGTTTCAAAGCCCCGTAGGGTGGAGGTATTTTAAAACCATTTTAATAACATCTAATTCAGTATAAACTCTATTGTAAAAATATATTATTATTACTACGAACCAATCATGGTACATGTGATAATAAAACAAGAATCGAAATGATTAGTTTACCCTAAAGCCAATGACAAGAATATCATCAACTTGTTCTAAATCGCCTTTCCAGCTTTCAAGCGAAGAATCTAATTTTAAATATTGTTCCAAAAGAGGCAATGGATGAATGGTGTTAAGAAAAGTTCTGAATTTTTCAACCATGAATTTTTTTCCTTTAGGGCCGCCAAACTGATCGGCATACCCATCTGTATATAAATAAATAGTATCTCCTTTTTCTAGGGCGATACGGTGGTTCGTAAAATGCTTCGAATTTCCTTCTACAAAACCGATTGGAATTTTATCCGCTTTATATTCTTTCAAAACTGAATTACGATAATGATAGAGTGAATTATTTGCACCTGCCATATCCATAATGTTTGTATCGGTATCCAAAATGCAAAGCGTCATATCCATACCATCACGAACAGCCGTTTCATCTGCATTCTGGTTAATCGTTTTCCCGGCCATTATGTTTAATTCATCGAGCAATAGCCCTGCATTTATTTCAGGATTTTCTTTTACAATTTGATTCAACATGTTATTGCCAACGATACTCATGAAAGCGCCAGGTACACCGTGACCTGTACAATCAACCGCAGCAAGATAAATCCGGTTTTTATTTTCAAACAACCAATAAAAATCGCCCGAAACAATATCCTTTGGTTTAAATAAAATAAAAGATTCAGGAAGTATTCGCTTTACAAAACTTAATGGTGGAAGAATTGCATCCTGCAAGCGTTTAGCGTAACGAATACTATCGGTGATGTGTTTGTAAACAATTTCAAGCTTTTGATTCTGTAACTCAATTTCTTCTTTTTGACGCACCACCTGCTCCGTTCGTTCAACAACTTTAGCTTCCAACACTCGCTCATTTTCACGAAGTTCCCCTCTCATTTTTAAGAGTGCTTGACCAAGAGTATCTTGTTCGGAGAGCAGTTGGTAGTACGATTCAAAGTTCCCTGACCCTACCTCACCTGCAAATTCAGTTGTCAACTTCATAGAATCAACCAAGCTATTGAGCGCAACTGACATTTCTCCAACCTCATCATTACTTTCTATTTTTTGCGCTTCTGGTAGAACGCCTCGCGCCATTGAAAGTAAAATATTCTTAAGAATTTTAATAGGTTTGGTAATCGTTCGTGCAGTTAGAAATGCAATTAAAAGTCCGCCAAGCGGTAGCACAATCAGCAATAACATTACCGCCATTGATAACGTCTTGAAAGACGCCAACATTTCGTTCCGTTTTTCATGGGCTGCCTCGTTTTGAACACCAATTAAATTATTTAAATTATTTAATATCGTATTTATCTTAACCTTAATGACACCATCATTATCCAATACGTCTGACTGACAAAGAAGGAAAATAGAAGCATCATTGTAGCTATCCACATCATCCAAATTAACCATCACTTCCCTATCCAAAACCCACAATCTGTCACAATCATTAAAAATAGAATCACAAAGCTGGCGATCTACTTGAGACCAACCTTTTGAAAGTGTATCAATAATCCTTCTTTGTGAAGGATAATCAAATTTTATCAAAAATTTCAATTTGGGTTTATCGCTACTGGAAGCAGGTGTATTAATCCAGTTATTTATTAAGGTATTGGATTGCAAAACCAGAACGTACATATCCTGCAAAGCAGAAACAGAAGGGTTATATAAATTTGTAATTTTATCATTGATTTCACGGCTTTTTCGAATGGTAATAAGTGTTAACGAAAATGCAAGTAGTACTAAGAAGATAAGTACACCAAATCCAAGAAGAATTTTACGACCAATTGTAAAACGAAAACCCATAAATCAGAATCTCTATTTTAAATTTTATTATTTCTCCTTCTGAAGGTCCTTAAGTATTGCGTCAAAAGCTTTTGACTTCGGAAAATCATTGAGACTATAAAAAATTCCAGATAGCACAATCAATGTTTCTTCACGCTTAGGTTCCATTTCATAAGCTTTTTGTGCAAAAGGGAGGGATTCTTTAAAAATACCAACGGAATAATTTTGGACTTGCATTACGCTATCGAGGTTTAATTCGTAATCAATGTTATTCATTAAATGAACACCTTTATTCCAATACAATAAACCAAGATCGTAATTAGCTGTATAATTATTAGGATCCCAATTCAATATTTTCATATACGTATCGCGCGTTAAATTAAAAAATTGAAGGTTTTTAATTTTATCAGAATTATAAATCTCAACATAGATGGTTCCCAAAGCAAGATAAAATTCGATGTCTTTTTTCTTAATATCTAAAATGGAATCTAAAATAAGTGCTGCGTCACGATATTGCTCATAGCAAAGAATAGAAGTTAAATAATTCATTGAATCAAGTGTTAAAACAGCATCATTATAAAAGCGACTAGCTAAATAACGAATAAGCTCTTTCGTCGTTTTAGTCCGAGCAATAACAGTATCAAGCTTCAACGATTTGTTAAATGAATTCAACGATTTAGCACGGAAGGGAGAATTGAAGTTTTCATTTTCATACTTTTTATAAAGCTCTTTATAAATAAATCCCTCCAAATACCAATTTTCAGGATCGAGATGCACATCAACATTTTGCATGTGTAGGTCAATCTCAATCTTTGCACTATCTACATTATTTTTCTGCATATAGTTCAACGCAGCATCATAATGAATGGTAGAACTTTGCGCATTCACAACCGGACTACAAATCAAAATTAGTAGTAGAAAAAACAGAAACCGAAGATTGTATAATTTATACTTTTCCATGGTATGTTAATTTGTTACTGGTATTGCTAAGGCCAATAAAGATGAACTTACTTTAAGATGATTTTTTTCTGCATTCGCTTGGTTCAATTCAAATTTTTGTCTGTTATCAACAATTACGAAATTTATTGTAGCTCCTTTTTTTGCAAAACCAATACTCTCCGTTACAACTAAAATCGATTTTCCTTTAGTGGTCTTGATAATGTCAACAAGAGGTGTTTCAACGTCAGGACTTACATAAAGGATATTAGCTTTACCAATTTCAGAAAGTTTGGTAACTATTCGAATTTCAATTTTTTGAGTGCCAACTGTTTTTGATAATGCCATTTTATTTAATTCTGCAATAACCTTAGAACTTTTACCAAAATAGGCAATTACAAAGCTCCCTGTTTTATAATCTGAAGGCCAATCGATGTAACGAGTGAAATTATAAATAAATACTGACTTAATCCGCACATTTGCATCCGCCTCAAAAGAGGTTTGAAAACCCAACAAAGCGGGGAAAATACATAAAAAACAATAAAATAATTTCCGCTTCATTTAATAATAATACCAAAATTAAGGTCAAACTCGTTGAATAAACTCCAAAATTAAAACCCCTTAAGTCCATAAAGTTAATAAATTTCAACAAAGTCAACAAATCTAAAAAAACCTCAATTTTTAATAATTGAAAATGCAACTAATATACCTATAGAACTCAATTGATAATCATAAATTAACATGTTGATTTTACTAAAGGTAAGGTCCTTTGGTTACAAAAAAAAACACAAAAAATATTAAAATAGGTTTAATTGTACTTATAAACCCTTAGCACTTTCTGAAGTGAATCGAAGTGAAATTTCGAATCCACCACGAGTTTTACTTGCCGTTTTCAAATCGGATAAATTAACATCGTAGCTCATTCCAATGCGATAACCAGAAAATTCATAGCCAGTTGCCAGTACAACAGCATCTCCCAACCTGTAATATCCGCCTAAAATAAAAGCACCCACTTTTTTCCTTCCTGTATAAACTGAGGCATCTTGCATGATGTATTTAAATAACATACCGGCATTAATTTCATGACCTCCACCTTGAATCATAACAAGATAACTCGGCTCTAAAATCAGATTTCGATTTTGTAATCCTATAGCAGCGTTACCATGTGCAACAAACTTCATAGGTAAAATTTGATCGCTAGTACCATAAAAGCTGTAAAAAGGTTGATTCAAATGCTGTAGAGAAAGTCCTAAATTAAAATTTAACCCATTATTAGAACTTATCGTTTTATGATCCTTACCATAAAAATAGGCAAGGCCAAGACCAAAATCTGAATAGGTGTAATTCCCAAAAGTTGTAGGCTCGAAAGTAGGTCGTGATGCGTCGAAAGTCATTCCGTCATATTGCTTGTCCCAATAAAGCTTATCATAATTCAAGCTTCGCTGTCCCATGCCACCATAAAGTCCGACAGAAACTAAATTGCGACTATTTACTGCAAGAATACCAGAGAGATGCAATGAACCGAAAGTGTTTCCCATTTGACCAACACCTGCTTTATCAGAAAAAATATTGATTCCTGCACCAAGGTGAGTCCCTTTGTTTTTTTTAAGAAAGGCCATATCTGCGCTCACATTAAAAGTTCTGAATGGGCTACCACTTACACTTTTCCACTGGTCCTTAAAATTTATAATTCCACTAAAATTATGAATGAGTCCCGCCTCGGCTGGATTAAGTAACAAAGGTGTCTCCGTCAATTGAGAAAAATGAACATCCTGCCCAGACAAAAAATCTAAACCTAAAACACAAACTAAAGCTGCAATTAAATAAAGTTTTTTAGCCTTCATTTCATACTTATTTAACTAACGAAATTGTTCCTTGTTTTTTCACCGATGATCCATCCAAAAGCAAAGCACTCATAAAATAGGTAAATGTTGCTGATTCACAAGGTTCGCCACGCCAAATGCCATCCCATCCCTTTGCTTGATCATTGGAATAAAACACCTTTTCACCCCAACGATTGTAAATCTGAAAATCCATATATTTTATACAATTACCTCGAACATAAAAAGTATCATTTGCATTATCACCATTTGGAGAAAATGCATTTGGAATAAATAATTCACCACATAAAATATCAACAAAAACAGTAACTGTGTCAGTTTCAAAACATCCAAATGCATCGGAAACTGTTACCGTATAGGTAGTGGTTACGGTTGGTGAAGCAACTGGATTTTGACAATTTGTGCAACTTAATGTGGAGGGTGGTGACCAAGAATAATTTACTCCACCTGTTCCGTTTAACACCGTGGTTTGACCTGCAATAATTGTAACAGCTATTCCCGCATCTGCATTGACTGTACTTGAATTACCAACGCTAACATTTGCTAAAGCTGTGCAACCATTCGCGTCCGTTACTGTAACAGAATAATTTCCAGAAGTTAAATTTGTAATTGAATCATTCGTCGATAAATTACTCCAGAGATAAGTATATCCTGGATTTCCACCACTAGCAGCAACACTCGCACTTCCATCTGCATTGATGCAATTTTCATTAACACTCACATTTGTAAGTAAAATAGCTGTTGGCTGTGTTAAAATTACTGATTGTGTTTCAATACAACCATCAATACTTGTGACAGTAACGGTATAAGAACCAGCATTCAATCCACTCGCAGTAGAAGCATTTCCACCAACAGGAGTCCAAGCATAAGTAAATGGAGGATTACCACCTGAAGCAAGTACTGTTGCTGTACCATCGGTACCATTATAACATGATACATTAGAGAATGATTGAATGACGAGAATTGGCAGCGGATTAACCGTTACCAAAATACTTTGCGAAGGCGTAGTGCATCCCAATGAATCAGTTACAGAAACAGTATAAGTGGTTGTAGTTATTGGAACAACAAGATGTGGGCCTGCTCCTATTAAATTGTTACTCCAATTAAAGTTATAAGGAGCTGTTCCTCCAGTTGGATTAGCAGTTAGCGTAGCAGCTTGTCCTGCGCAAATTGAAGCGTTGCCGGAAACAGAAATAAAAACTGCAGGGTTGACAAAAACTGTAACAGAATCTATTCCTGAACAACTATTCGAATCAGTGACCTGAACCGTATAAGTTGTTGTAGCGGTAGGAAATGCATTGGTAGATGAACTTACTGGTGTTTGTAAAGAAATAGCAGGTGTCCAATTATAGAAAACACCTCCAGAAGTACTTAGCAGCACACTGTCGCCTGAACAAATTGAAACATCAACTCCTGCAAAAACTGAAAGTATATTGGAAACAGTAACAATAATTGTATCACTAAATGTACAACCTGCGGAATTTGTTCCTGTAACGACATAAACAGTTGTCACCAATGGATTAGCAATTGGATTAGGAATGTTTGTAAAGTTTAGTCCCAATGAAGGACTCCATAAATAACTAACAGCGCCAGTTGCAAGAAGTTGACAAGAACTATTTGGACAAATAGAAACATCGGGACCGGCAGCAGTTGTCGGATTTGGATTCACAAAAATATTAACGGAGTCTGAATTAACACATCCATTAACATCGGTAACATTTACAATATAGGTTGTAGTATTTGTGGGTAAAACAGTTTGACTAGCACCAGGAACATTAACTAATGAACCGCCATTCCATAAATATGTTCCACCCCCTGATGCAACAATTGTTGCTGCATTTCCTGAACAAATTGTTTGATCTATACCTGCATTTACAATTGGTAATGGATTGACGTTTACAGTAACCTGTGCAGTTGCTGTACAGCCATTAATGTCTGTCACGTTCACAATGTAAGTTGATGTCGTGTTAGGAAAATCTGTTTGTGAAACACCTGTTGCATTTATCAAATTTCCACCATTCCAGGTGTAAGTTACACCACCAGTTGCCACAAGGGAAACGCTTTGTCCAATACAAATTGATAATGGAGTAGCTATTGCAGTTGGCAATGGTAATGAATTTACAACAACAATCACTTGTGAAGTGCTGGTGCAACCAAAAGCATCAGTTCCTGTTACGGTATAGGTTGTGGTTGCTGTAGGTGAGACTAAAATTGGAGAACCACTGATGTTACCCGGATTCCAAACATAAGTTGCGGCACCTCCTCCGGTTAAAGAAACGGATCCTCCAAAGCAAATACTGATACTCGAAGCTGTTGCGGTAACAACAGGAAGAGGATTAACAGTAACTGTTACTTGTTGTGTATTTACACAACCATTGGAAGCTGTACCGGTTACGGTGTAAGTTGTGGTTGCTATTGGACTTACTGTTACTGAGGCGCCAATTATATTTCCAGGATTCCAAACATAAGTTACGGCTCCACCTCCGGCAAGTACAGTAGATGCTCCCAAACAAATAATTGGGCTTGTAGCCGTTGCAGTAACAACTGGAAGTGGGTTAACTGTAACTGTAACTTGTTGTGTGTTTATACAACCATTAGAAGCTGTGCCAGTAACGGTATAAGTAGTAGTTGTTAATGGACTAACTGTAATTGAGGCACCAATTATATTTCCAGGATTCCAAACATAAGTTGCTGCTCCACCTCCAGTAAGAATACTAGATCCGCCAGCACATATTGCTGAAGGTGCAGCAATTGCAGTCACAGTTGGGCCAGCATTTACAACAACAGTTACTTGAGCAGTGTTTGAACAACCCAACGATGTGCCCGTTACAGTATACGTTGTTGTTGCCGTTGGGGAGATTACAATTGGCGACCCAGGTATATTTCCAGGATTCCAAACATAGGATGTTGCGCCAACACCTGTAAGTGTGGAAGAACCACCATTACAAATTGGACTTAGAGATGCAGCTGCGGTAACAGTAGGTATTGGATTTACAGTAATTGTTATAGTAGCAGTGTTAGTACAACCTAAAACAACTGTACCCGTTACCGTATAAGTAGTTGTTACGGCTGGTGAAACAACAACAGAAGCACCAACTAAATTTCCCGGATTCCAAGAATACGTAATTGCACCAGCACCAGTTAATGTTGTTGAACTACCAATACAAATTGAGCTTAAACTTGCAGTTGCTGTAACAGTAGGAGCAGTTGACACTGTAACAATTAAAGGAACACGCCACCAACCTGGACAAGTAGCAACCCAATACGTAGTGCTTAGGGTAAGTGCTGGTGTAGTGTATGAAGGTCCAGTAAAAATTGGGTTCCCGCCAACTGCAGCAGCGTACCAATAAATTGTTGTGTTAGCTGGTGGCGAACCTCCCAAAGTTGCAGTAAGAGTGACTGAATTATTTACACAAATAGTAATATTCGATACGTTTATTGTAAAATTTGTTATTGTAGCGTTATTAGTTCCAGGGCAACCTTTAGTTGCTCCATTTGGAATAAATTCTGTTAATCCTGCGGAATTCGTTGTCCCGTTTAATCCGCCGTTTGAATTTCTTATTGGCGTTCCGGATGATATTGCAATGTAACCACCGCTACCACCACCGCCAGGACCCTCTCCTTCATTTGTGGATAAGGTCAAATTAATAACTTGATCACCACCATTTCCTCCATTTGCATTGACTGTAATTGTATTAGCAACACCAGTAACAGCATTTAATATTATAGCGCCACCAGCTCCACCTCCACCAGCTCCGTCAATGCCGGTAATAAAACCTGTACCACCTTGGCCATTTAAGCCATTTAAGCCATTAGCTGAAATAGTGCCACTGCCAGCAATCCCACCAAAAACCATCAAATAACATAAACCGCCACCATCTCCACCAACACCACCACCTAAATTATTCTGATCGCCAGCACCACCGCCACCCCCAAAAAACAATCTTCCTGTACTGTAATCTAATGGACGACCGCCTAAACCTGTTGCCAAACTATTTCGATAATCCCCGCCCCAACTTGCATTGCTTGGACCAACAGTTAAAGCATTTAAATTAGCTGAGGAAAAACTGTAACCACCTCGTCCACCTCCAGCTGAATTCAACGAAGTTCGAAGAGACATTGTATTCATTGGTGCTTCAAGATTCCATGCTGTAGTCCATCCCGGTGTTGTTTGGTCAGGAATTCCATTTCCACTCCAATACGCAGAATTACTTGAACTATTAGGACCATTTGCACCACCGCCGCCGCCACCATTATGAGCACAACCACCACCGCCGCCATTTGCACCTGGCGCTCTGCAATATCGGCCACCAAAAGCATCATACTCTGCTTGATAACCGGCAACACCTTCACCCTTTTCAGCCCCTAAAAAACTATTTGTTGAGGCATTCGTATTAGAACCAAATTGAGTGTTATTATCGCCAACTAAAGAGCCTCCACGAAAACCTTTGCCATTCAAATCAATTAATCCACCTGCATTTATTACAGTATTTCCTTGCACTTCCACAGCAAGTACACCACCAAGAGTTCCAGCCCAATCATCACAAGTTAAAACGCCAGCAGAATTAATTGTTAATGTAGTATAACGGGGAACCCTAATCACCATTGGCTTACGAGCTGTTGCGCCATTAGGAATATAGTCATAAGTTGTGGCGCAATTGATAACAATAGAAGTTGAATTGGGAACAGCGGAAACTTGATGAAACTCATACCTCCCTGTACTATAATAATCACCGCTAGTAACAATTTTCCCCCAGGTAGTATCAGGGTTTGGTGCGCTCCAAATATCTTTGATGATGGCTCCTTGAACTTGATAAATCATTATCAAATCGCCAGGCACAAGCGGACCTGCAAATCTATTGTTTGCATTTAGAGAACTTGCCGCAACAGGTAACGTAGTACTTCCAGCAGGAACATAAGCTGTTATTGATGTGTATTCATTCACAATTGTATTAGCTGAAGTAACAACCTTAGGACCGTGTATTCCCTGCTGTGCAAACAACTTAAAGACGCAAAAAAAAGTAATTACTGAAATAAAAACGATGCGACTCGGCATAAGTTTTTGAAATTTTAAAACTAATCTTGTAATAATTGGAGCACTAATGTAATAGAAAAAGGAGAATTAATAAAATGGCTAGTTGAAGGATTGAATTAAACAATTAAATTATTTAAAAGGATTCCTAATGACACCAATGGAAGGCTTCAAATATTCAATAAATGGACGAGCGATTTGGCCGGCTATTCCATTTCTATATTTTAAATAACAAACCAAATCATGCGCTACTGCTCCAACTGTAGATTTCATTACTGCAGCGGTGCGACCTAAATAAACTTTTTGATAGCCCAAGGCTATACCATCCCGAATAAAATCATAAAGCATCCTTTGATAAATTGGGTACAATTCATTTACAGCATAATCTAAACCTATAAAATGACCCTCGAGTTGAGCTGACAGAAGAAATTCAGATCGAAAGGCAACTACTTTTCCATCCATTTGATATATATAAATATGAAATGTGTCAGGAAATGCTTTCTTCATTTCTATAAAATAATTCGCTGGTAAAATCGATAACCTAAACTTCGCACGATCGTACACATTTTTATACAGTTGATAAATTTCGGGAGCTACTTTTTCTAACTCAACAACATTCAATGCTATTTCATTCAAACTTTTCGTTTTCTTCAAAACTACATTTGCCCTATTTCTATATTTTTTTGAAAATGCTTGGAGGTAATCATTAAATTTTTTCCATTCAGGTTGAATTGCAACTATCATTTCGGGCTCCACTAAAAAACGGAGATACCGTTTTTTTTGCAAATGGTCGGCAGTAGTAACGGCAGTGTTTTCAAAATAATCTTTAACCAAGATCGCAGAAATCTTGCCATCTCGTTTGTCATTTTTAGAAATAAGTTTTACGGTATTTGCAAACGCATCAAAAACTTCTTTCACAACTGCATTTGGAGAAATCCCAATCCCATATTCTCCACTTATGAAATTATTGCCAGACACTAACAACCGAAAATCTTTTTCAAGACAGCGTTTGACAAACCAATCCTGCAGTTCATTTACAATACAATTTTTAGGCGAAATTGAAGTAAGCGGTTTCAAAACATAGGAAATCTCTGACTCCGAAAGAAAAATTAGCTGAAAATAAAAAGCTGCTAATGGTCTGTTTTTTTCTAAAACAATTGCATATTGAAACCTAAAATTTGGTGCTTCTAGTTTTTCAAATGCCAACAAATAATCCCATGAAAGAAAAAAACTTTCTTTAGGAATTAACTTTCCCCAATCTGTTTTTTTGAATTTTTGAATAGTTGGGTAAATTTGCACATTCAATCCTGAAGAAAGCGTAAAATTTCCTTCTAAACTATTTTTAATTTTTATAACCTTTTTAATCAATGTTCGAGAAAATAGAAAGTTTAGGTTTAAATTCTTGGTCGTTTAGGTAAACATAGTATAGCTCTTTTTCAAGGCACACAGCTAACCATCAGCGGGCCAACACATCAATCATATTCAATAAGTCACTATCAAGTTCTGCATGGTATTTTACCGCTGAAGTAAATGGAGTAAGTAGCATGTGCCTGTTTACAATTCCAACCATAACATTACGCTCACCAGATTGCAATGCCTGAACAGCCGAATAACCCATTCGACTAGCATTTACACGTTCCATACATGTTGGCGAACCACCGCGTTGGATATGACCTAAGATTGAAACGCGAACATCAAGATGAGGATAGGTTTCCTTCACCGCTTTTTCTACTTTAAAGGCGCCTCCCGCCTCGTCACCTTCAGCAACAATAATAATTTTCGAATTTTTAATTCGTTGGTATTCGCCAAGTCTTTTTAAAAGTACCGACAAATCATTTTTTGTTTCTGGAATTAATATACCCTCAGCACCAGAACCAATTCCACTGTAAAGTGCAATTAAACCAGCATCGCGACCCATTACTTCAACAATAAAAACACGATTATGAGATTCAGCAGTATCACGAATTTTATCGACCGCATCAATAACTGTGTTGAGCGCAGTATCATATCCAATTGTAAAATCAGTACCCACTAAATCATTATCAATCGTTCCAGGACAACCAACAAAGGGAATAGTACAGATTTTTGAAAATGCTTCTGCACCACGAAACGTACCATCACCTCCAATTGCAATTACACCATCTATGTTGTGCTTTTCCAATTGTAATTTCGCTTGCTGCATTCCCTCCTGAGTCATAAAGCGACTGCTTCTCGCAGTTTTCAAAATCGTTCCTCCGCGTTGAATGATATTAGCTACAGAACGCGCATCCATATTAACAAAATCTCCATCAATCATTCCCTCGTACCCATAGCGGATACCACAAACAGAAACTCCTTCATTAAGGGCGGTACGGACAACAGCACGAAGGCAGGCATTCATTCCTGGGGAATCACCTCCAGATGTAAATACTCCTATTGTTTTCATTCAGGTATAATTTGATTCTTATCAGGTTTCTTATACCCAGATTCTAATTTATGAATCTTCTTTGTACCCTCATACATTTGATATTTCATCAAACGACATTCTAAAGGACCATTGAAAAGCGTAATTTTTCTTGAAGGGCGCAAACCAACTTCACGAAGCGCATCTTGGTTAGATGAAATTAGCCATGCCTCATAACCAGCATATTTTTTCTTAAAGGTATCGCCAAGTTGCTTATAAAATGCCAAAGAATCATCTTGCTCCATACGTTCACCATAAGGAGGATTCATAATTAATATACCTTTCCCTTCTGGAGGAGTCCATTCAAAAAAATCGGAACAAACTGTGTGAATCAAATCCTCCACTTTTGCCCTTGTAATATTTTCTCTTGCTTTTGAAATCATTGGGGGAGAAATTTCAATTCCAGTAATAGTTAATGTTTCATTACTGATTTTATTAATGGCGCTTTCTGTAATTTTTTCCCACACCGAAGAATCAAAATCATTCCAGTTTTCAAAACCAAATTTATCCCTAAATACTCCAGGAGGAATATGACTTCCAATCATTGCAGCTTCAATAGCAATTGTACCAGAACCAGTCATTGGATCAATTAAACGCTGACTCGGGTGCCACTCGCTTAATAAAATAATTCCAGCGGCAAGCACTTCATTCATTGGTGCCTTACCCGCATCTTCGCGATAACCACGCTTGTGCAAAGAATAGCCTGAGCTATCGAGTGAAACGGTAACCTCTTCACGGGTTACATGAACATTAATTCGCAACGTTGGAAAATCGGTATCTACTGAAGGTCTTTTTCCAAATTTGGTTCTAAATTGATCGACAATTGCATCCTTTGTTTTTTGTGCGATATAATAAGAATGATTAAAGATTTCAGTGTTCAACGTACAATCAACAGCAAGCGTATCTTCCGGCTTCAACATTAAACTCCAATCCATTCCATAGATTCCATCGTAAAAATCTTTTTCATTACGTGCATTAAATTTTGCCACAGGTTTTAGAATACGCAATGCCGTTCGTAACAAATAATTTGCTTTGTACATCGTTCCATTATCGCCAACAAAACTTACCGCACGTTTATGTTCTTTAACATCCCGAGCTCCAATTTTCGAAAGTTCAATTGCAAGCACACCTTCTAAACCTTGCATTGTTTTTGCAACCATTCGAAAATCTCCCGCTGGAAGCGCGGTATCATTTTCTACACTATTTTCTTCTAAATTTTCCAATTATAAAATTTATTTAATGAATAACCAAGCTACAAAAACTCCCAATAGGATTGTTAAAAATTTCAATCCATTAAATCGATGATTCTCTGTACTTTCAAAAAGTATGGTTGTTGAAATATGTAAAAATATTCCCACAACAACACCCGTAACGGCAGCAAAATATGGTTGTAAATCCCCTTGCAACTGCTGGCCAATAAAATGACTAATGAATAACCCTAAAGGTGTCATCAATGCAAAAATACCAATCAGCAAAAACGCTTTTAATTTTGAATGTCCCAGATGAATTAGTAAACCCATGAATGTTATCGCAATTGGTATATTATGCAAAACAATACCGGTAAGAAATGGAGGAAATATTTTGGAGTTCCCATCTTCTATTCCTAAGGGCATACCTTCGAGTAATGAGTGGAGACAAAGACCAATCATTACGCTATACGGAATGCTTTTTTTATGATGTAAATGCTCGTCGTCTTTACCATGGGTATGCAAGTGCCCATGCTCCATTCCTTCCGACAAATATTCTAATAATAACTGAATGAGAAAACCCACAAGAATCCACATCCCTATATTGGGCGTGTTCGTTGCAAATAATTCAGGAATAAGATGAAGCATACTGATAGCGAATAAAAATGAGCCGCTGAATGCAAGCAATAAACGCATTGGTGTACGAGGAATTTGTACAAGAAGCAACACTGCTCCACTTAGTAGAACAGAAATAAAAGCAATCAGACCGTAAGTAAATAAAATCATTTTTATTTTTTTCTTACAATTAAAATTAAGCGAGGAGATTGATTTTCGTCAAACTTATTAAGCAAATAATCGCCGAAAATATTTTCTATTTCAAAAAAAGGATCAAGCAGTTCTCTAAAATCATTCAATGTCAATAATTGCACTTTTTCAGTAAATTGGAGTGGCTTGTTATCATCAGTAAAAAAAATATCCTTAATGACATATCCATTCTCAATTCTTTTTTTCCAATTAAACTTAACACCCTCGACCACTAAGTTTCCTTCTCGATGGGTTTCAATTGTTTGTTCCACAAGTGTAGCATTCAAAAAATCAATAACCAAAGTACCTTTATTTTTCAAGCCCGTGTGAACTGCTTTTAATACCTCGGTATTTTCATGATTTAAATCAAAATAACCGAAGCTTGTAAAAAGATTGAAAACATAATCAAAAAAATTCTCCTTAAACGGCAATCGCATATCGTGAACAAAGAAAGAAATTTCATGTAAATTACTTCGGTTTGCTTCCTCAATACTTTTACTGGAAAGGTCAATACCAGTTACTTTAAAACCATTTTTATGCAAAGCAATAGCATGTCGACCTTTTCCACATCCCAGATCAAGAGCAGGTGCTCCTACTGTGGGTTTCAAAAAATCAGTGAGAAGTTTAATAAAATTTTCAGCTTCCTTTTCATTCCGATTGCCATATAACAAATGGTAATAATGGCTATCAAACCAGCTTTCAAACCAACACCTATTAACTATTTCGGATTTCATTACGGGCAAAGGTACTACCTCCTGAAGAATAAAAACGAAATTCATTTGGGAATTAAGAATATAAAGCAAGACTAACGAACTTAAAAATTCGATAATAATTGCTTGTTTAAACATTTGTTTGGAAATCCGAAAAGTCACGCTATATTTGTATAATTGCTAATCTAGAGTAGCCCGGAATATTAAAAATGGTTGACATATACGATTTTTACGATAAGATGGAGCGTAATAATATTATGCTCTCCTTTAAAGGCGATATAACTGCAGAGTTACTTACATCTATATTACAAATAATGGAGTCTAAGTTAGACACCATGCAAGAGCAACCAAAGACGAAGAAGAAGGTTTATAATGTGCTGGTTGAATGTTTGCAAAACCTTTACCATCACATGGACGAAATTCCACGATCATTAAATGGAATATCTATTACAACCGGAACTGGTGAGAATATTCGTTCTGCTATTTTTATGATAGGTAAAATGGATAATGAGTATAATATTGTCACGGGTAATTACATTCTTTCAAAAAATGTAGAAGTATTGCAAACTCGATTAGACGAAATAAATAAACTTTCAAAAGAAGAACTGAAAGATTATTATAAGGCTGTGCTCAATAACGGTCAAATGTCTGCAAAAGGTGGTGGTGGCTTAGGTATGATTGACATTGCACGTAAAACTGGTCAAAAATTGAAATACAATTTTATGCCCATTGATGACATGTATTCATTTTTCAGTTTAAATATTAAGATAACTCCACAATAAAAACAAAACAATAAATAACATAACTATGGAAGGCATCACAATTGAGGGAACTCCAAAAACACCAACTATAAATTTCGATATAGCAACAGGTCATCTTGAAATCAAGGGGCGTTCTATCCCTGAAAACTCAATCGAATTCTACAAGCCAATAGTAGAACTTTTGGATCGCTATGCGGCAAAGCCCCAAGCAAATACTAATGTTAAAATTCAACTTGAATATTTTAACACAAGTTCATCAAAATGTATTCTTGATATTTTCAAAAAACTAGAAGCAATACATAAAGCAGGAAATGCAACTATCATCAACTGGCATTACGAGCAAGACGATGAAGACATGCTCGAAGCAGGCGAAGATTATCAAGCAATAATTGCAGTGCCATTCAAAATGATTGAAGAAGCAGATTAATTAAATAAAATCTTAAAAAAAACGGGAGTCTTTTCAAGATTCCCGTTTTTTTTTAACAACAACAAAGTATTAAATTCTATTATAGCCCTAAAGCACCAACTCAATTTTTCATACTTTTACAAAAATTCAACTAAATTGGCAAAGCACACTTCGAAATCAATAAAGCAAATTTTTGATAGTTTTATAAAACTTCGTGTACTAATTATTGGTGACGTAATGATCGATAATTATGTATGGGGAAAAGTCTCTCGAATTTCACCAGAAGCACCTGTGCCTATCGTATCAGTCGTACGTAAAGAACAACGGCTTGGAGGCGCAGCAAACGTTGCTTTAAATGTAAAAGCATTAGGTGCTACGCCAGTTTTGTGTTCTGTAATTGGCGTGGATAGTGCGGGAAAACATTTCTTAGAAATGATGGAGAAAGAAAAACTAAGTGTAAAAGGGATTCTTAAAAGTAGAGATCGAATTACAACAATCAAAACAAGGGTTCTTGGCAATACGAGTCATCTACTACGGATTGATGAAGAAATTGATTCTGATATTACCGAACACGAAACAAATTTGTTTCTTCAAAGTATCACCTACCTCATCGAAACACAAAAAATTGATGTAATTATTTTTGAAGATTACAACAAAGGACTAATTACAGAACCTTTAATTAAGGACGTATTACGTCGAGCAAAAAAACTAAGTGTGCCAGTTGTGGTTGACCCAAAGAAAAAACATTTCATGTGTTACCACGGTGCAACATTGTTTAAGCCAAACCTTAAAGAGTTAAAAGAAGGCTTAAAACTTGATTTTGACCAAAGCAGTGAAAAAGAATTAGCAAAAGCAGTTGACATGCTGAAATCAAAACTTAAAATTGATCTTGCAATGATTACGCTATCTGAACACGGAATTTATATTCATGGGCGACATGTTAAAAAAAGATTACCAGCGCACTACCGCAATATTTCTGACGTTTCGGGAGCGGGTGATACCGTGGTAAGTGTTGCTGCATTAGCCCTTGCAGCAGGATTAAAACCTGAAATGATTGCAGAAATATCCAATATAGCAGGAGGATTAGTTTGTGAAAGCGTTGGTGTAGTTCCAATCGACAGCAATCAATTAATTGAAGAAACTATTTCCATTTTGGTTCAGTAGGTCAATTAAAAGCTTTTAACATTAGCATTGATTATATTTGATTATGTCTTCTATTGTCATTGATTCACCAATTGGATTTATTGAAATTACAGGAACAGCAGCAGTTATTTCTTCTGTAATTTTTTTCACGAAGCCCCCCACCCCAACAGCAGACAAAACACCGCTACTTTTATTCAAAGCTGCGAATCAGTTTCAGGAATATTTTGCTGGGTCAAGAAAAATATTTGATTTAGCAATTGAAAGAAAAGGAACACCATTTCAAGAAAAAATATGGACCGAACTGTGCAAAATTCCTTTTGGAGAAACCATTAAGTACCTCGAACTTGCAAAACGTGTAGGCCACCTCAATACTTTTCAATCCGCACTTGCTGCTGTTTGTAAAAATAAAATTTCACTTATTATTCCTTCGCATCGAGTAATAGGAAATGATGGAGGACTTGCAAAATACGAAGGGGGACAATTTCGTCAAGATTGGCTACTTCGAATGGAAGGCGGATGGCCAAATACATCACAACTTTCACTATTTGAATGAAGAAATATTGCGTAAAATAAACGAATGCCTTAATGGAAATCTATTTCATTCATTAGAATCCACAACTCATCTTTTAATTTTTGAAGATTTTTACCAGAATGAGATGAAAAAATTACATACGGGATTTTGAACTTTTTGGTGAATTTTTTATCAACTTCTTTTTTCAAAGCATCAAATAATTCCTCATCCAACATATCGGCTTTCGAAATTCCAAGCATTCTTTTTTTATGTAATAATTCTGGATTATACTCTTCTAATTCATTTAACAAAATTTTATAA
>Ga0214919_10003623_pt1 | contig 23193 bp, 22 predicted proteins | sample LL1503_MetaG_FD_177994 | JGI IMG/M metagenome (GOLD analysis project Ga0214919, IMG submission 177994) | Freshwater microbial communities from Lake Lanier, Atlanta, Georgia, United States - LL-1503 | ecosystem: Environmental > Aquatic > Freshwater > Lake | place: USA: Georgia | collected... | reverse complement strand
TAAAGGTTGGATGACATACCATTCCTTGAGTAAAAAGATTTTCAAAAGGCTCAGAAACTTTTAATTTAAATTCATCTTGAAGTGCTAAAGTAAAAAATCTTGAATATAAAAGATGAAGTATGGCATGCTCAACACCGCCAATATATTGATCTACTGGCATCCAATAATTAGCTTCATCTATATTAAAAGGTTTTACATTTTCGTTTGGTGAGCAAAAGCGAAGAAAATACCATGAAGAATCTACAAATGTATCAAGCGTATCAGTTTCACGAATAGCTTTCATTCCAGTTTCAGGACATTTTGTGTATTTCCATGTGGGGTGATTTTCTAATGGATTCCCTGGTTTGCTAAAGTCTATATCTTTAGGTAATTCTATGGGTAGATCTTTTTCTGGAACCAAGATTAATTTTCCATCTTCTCTATACATAATTGGAATTGGACATCCCCAATATCTTTGCCTAGATATACCCCAGTCTTTTAGACGATAAATTGTTTTTGAATTTCCTATCTTTTTTTCTTCTATTTTTTTAATTATATTTTTTTTTGCATCTTCAATGTTTAAATCATTAAGAAAATCTGAATTAATAATATAACCATTATCAATATATGCCTGATCATTAATTATGACAGATTTAGACTTATTAGGACTTACAACTGGAATTATTTCTAGATTATATTTTTTAGCAAACTCTAAATCTCTCTGATCATGTGCTGGACAACCAAATATAGCTCCGGTTCCATAATCCATTAGTATAAAATTAGCTACATAAATTGGTATTTTTTTATTTAAAAAAGGGTGTGATACAAAAAAAGGAGTTTTAAAACCTAATTTTTCATTTTTGGATAAAGATGATTCTGAGCCAACATTTTTTAAAGCAATTTTTTTAAAATCTTGAAAATTTTTTTCATTTTTAAAATTTTCAGTAAATGGATGATCCGGCGCAATTGCGATAAATGTAGCTCCAAATATTGTATCTGGTCGTGTTGTAAAAATTCTAATTTTTTTATTTTTAAAATCAGATATAAAATCAATTTCACAGCCCACAGATTTTCCAATCCAATTTTTTTGCATTAACTTTACTTTTTCTGGCCAACCTTTTAAACCATCAATAGACTTTAATAATTGATCTGAGTATTTAGTAATATTTAAAAACCATTGATTTAATTCTTTTTTTTCAATAGCAGCACCTGATCTCCAACCTTTTCCTTCAATTACTTGTTCATTTGCTAACACTGTATTATCAACTGGATCCCAATTAACATAACTTATTTTTTTATAAGCAATCCCTTTTTTGAAAAGAATAGAAAATAAAATTTGTTGATGTTTGTAATACGAACTATCGCAAGTAGAAATTTCTTTATCCCAATCAATTGATAAACCTAAACGTTTTAATTGAATTTTCATTGTTGAAATATTTTTTAGTGTCCAATCATAAGGATGCAGATTATTTTGTATTGCAGCATTTTCAGCGGGTAATCCGAAAGCATCCCACCCCATTGGATGAAGTACATTATAACCGTTAAGTCTTTTAAAATTTGCTATTACATCGCCTAAAGTATAATTCCTTACATGCCCCATATGAATTTTTCCTGATGGATAAGGAAACATTTCAAGACAATAAAATTTTTTTTTTTTATTTTTTTTTATTTGAAAGATTTTATTTTTTTCAAAAAAATTTAGCCATTTTTTTTCGACTTGTATGGAATTATAATTTTCCATTATTTCTTGAATAATCTTTAGATTTAATTTTTTTCTTTTTTATTTTCTTCAATTTTCATTTTTCTAGCTGTGATTAAAATATTTTCTTTTATATCACTTGAAAATTTTTCACTCATTTTTTCAATTGAACATTTATTATTTATTTCTTCGCAAATTTTTTTATGACTTATTATTTGTATAGAATCTGATCTTAATTCGTTATTTAAAAATCTTACTGTAATTTTTAAGGTTTCCTTGGAATTAAGGTTATCAGAGTACCAATCATAAATAATTACTCCGCCAGAATAATCAGCATTTATTAAAGGTAAAAAATCTAAACTTTTAAGAGTAGCTCTCCACAGCACATTTGATGTTGCAAATTCATAATTAGTTCCAGATTTTGATTTGCCAATTTCTCCAAAAATACCCCCCCCTTTATCTGCAAATTCTCTTGCTCGTTTATCTGGAGAAGGCTCTATAAGAACCTTTTCACCTGTGACAGGATCTGTTTTTGCGCAAGAAATAAGTAAAATAGAGCAAAAAAAGATAATTTTTTTTAAAAAGTTCATCAAATCTAATAGAATTTAACCTTTATAACTATAAATGCTTGATTTATATACTTTAGAATTTAAATTTTCTTATAATTTTTTTGTTGCATAAATACAACATAAATAACTTAAATAAATTAATAAAATTGAATATAATTGTAAATTTATACTTAATGAATAATTTTCGCTTAGTTTAGTTAATATTTAACTAAATAATAACAAACAAACATAAATAAAACTATGAAAAATAAACTAATGAGAACTACGGCTCTTGTTGGATCTTTAATGTTCATTGGTACATCAATTGCTTCTGCACAAACAACTGTGTCAGGAAATCTTGATTTATCATTTAGAGCAGTTCAACAAAAAAATAGCCCAATCAATAGTTACCAAGGATTTGGAAAAGAAAGCCAAATCAACATTTCAAATAAAGGAAAACTTAACAACGGACTTGATTACGCTGCAGGTTTTTCTTTAGAGTATGATGGTAATGACAATAATGGTAACGGTACAACTGGATGGTCAACTGAAAATACTTACATTGATTTCATCTCAGGAAATACTACTTTAACAATTGGTATTGACCATATTCAAAACCCAGATACTCACGCGCACGTGAATATGACAGGAGTTGGTTATATTGGTGGTGATGGAATTGGTTCAGTTACTACTGCAACATCTGGTCAAACTAATAAATTAGCATCAAGTATTTACCCAACTGGTACATTATCTCAGTATCAAATGTATGGTATTGGATTGATGCAAAAAACAGATGTGGGAACTTTTTCAATAAATTTTGTTCCAACATCAGTTTGGTCAACTGTTGATTTTGGTGCAGCTAACTCACTTGCTGTTTCTTCAAGCAATATCGGTGGATTAGGTGGACCTGATATTGGAAACGGTTCTTCTATAGCTTTATATGAAGGAACTGGCGAAGCTCAATACGAAATTGGTTTCACAGGAAACTTAGGAGTTAAAGGCTTAAACGTTTTAGCTTTCTACAACTCTTCAAATCCAACAAATGCTAACCAAGGCGGTTCTGACTACTCTGGAAAAGTTCTAGGTGGATCTTATAACTTTGGTCAATTTACTTTAGGATTAGATTGGAGAAGACAAGAAAATGCTAAAACTTCAACGACAAATATAGTATCTACAGGTAAAGCTGTTGGTGTTGCTTACGCAGTATCTCCACAATTATCTATAGGTGCAACATATGGTAAAGCTGATTTAGGCGGAACTACTATTTCAGGATATGGTGACACTGAAAAAACTAAAATTATTTCAGCTGGTTACAACCTAGGTCCAGTAGTAGTCAATGCGCAAGCAAGATCAACTACTGCTATAGGTGGTTCTTCATCAGTTAATGGTGATGCAAAAGATGCTATCGTAAAAGTTAGCACTAAGTTTTAATTAATTAGTTATTTAATAGCTAATAAAAATTTAAAAAGCCCGTTTACTAGAAATAGTAAGCGGGCTTTTTTTTTGACCATATTCTTTCATTAAAGAAACAAAACCTGCTGAAGAGCTTTTCGTCATATTTAATTTTTTAAGATTTTTCAGATTTATGCCTCCTAATGCACAAATTTTTTTCTTCCAGTTCATAGAAATTAAATTAAATTTACAAATATTTAATATCTTATTTTTATAGTATTTTTTGTTATAAAATAATGGCGATAACATAATCAACTCACACAATTGATTTTTTTTTTGATAATACTCATATTGATTATGAGCTAGGCCAATAATTTTAAATATTTTTTTTTTTAAAAATACATTACCAATTTTTTTATACGAACTAGATAAAAATACACCATCAGCCTTATATGTTGTTGCTAATTTAAAATGATCGCTAACAAAAAAAGGTATTCTGTTTTTTTTGCAAAATTTGCTTATTATAGTGATGTTTGTTTTGTTAATTGAATTTGATTTATAAATAAAAGATAATTTCTTAAAATTTTTAATATTTTTTATTATAAATTCATCTAAAGTATCTATAAAAAAATAAAATTTTATTTCAGCATTAGTAAATAACATATGGAAGTTATACAAAATTTTCTAAGGATAAAAAATCAGATTTCTGTTCTAAATTCTAAGACTAAATTAATTGCCGTAAGTAAAGGACATAGTATAGACAAAATAAAATTATTAATTGATTCTGGACATTTAGATTTTGGTGAAAATAAGGTTCAAGAAGCCAGTCATAAATGGAATGACTTAACTAGAAATAATATTAATCTTCATTTAGTAGGTGGTTTACAATCTAATAAAGCCAAAGAGGCTTTTAAGATTTTTAATTATATCCATTCTTTAGATAGTGAAAAATTAGCTAGAATTTTTTCTGATTTAGAAAAAAATAATCCCAGAAAGATTAAGTATTTTATTCAAGTGAACATTGGTGATGAAATTCATAAAAGAGGCCTTAATATTTCTTTTGTTTCTGACTTTATTAAATACTGCCAAAATGATCTAAAATTAAATATTTTAGGATTAATGTGCATACCTCCAGTGAATAAACCTCCGGAGTCCTATTTTTTAAAGTTAAAAAAATTAAATGATGATAACAATTTAAAAGATTTAAGTATGGGTATGTCTGATGATTATGAAATAGCAATTAAGTTAGGGTCTACTTTTGTAAGAGTTGGAACCGCAATTTTTGGAAAAAGGTCTAATTAATTTTAATTTTCGTATTTTTTTTAATTTTAGAAATGATATTAATTAAATCCTTTTTTTTTAAAGCTATACACCCATTTGTTTTTTTGTATGATTTTTTTGCAATATGTAAAAAAATAGCACTACCTTTATTTTTTACAATTGGATTTATATTGTAATTTAATACTGCTATTAAATCGTAAAGATCATCATTTCTATATAGTTTTTCATGACTTAGTTTAGTTGGTAATTTTATTTGTTTGTTATAAAAATCACTTTTAGGGTCATCGCACCACCCCATATTCTTTTTTATCTTAATTTTTTTGATTAAAGTTCTAATTTCTCCAATTTTATCTGCTCTGTAATATATTTTTATTATTTTATATATTCCTTTAGGAGTTATGTTATCACCTTCTTTAATCTTTTTGTTAACTCCCGCTTTTCCTAATGCACAACGAAATTTAAGGTTTTTATATTTTAAATATCCAGATTTTTTTACAATAATCATCTTAAATGTATTATATATTTATTTATGAATAATATTAATCTTCATATTATTGGATCAAAATATTTTCCTGCTTTATTAAATGAATTAGCTCTTAATTACACAATTATTTCTGATGTGAGCTGGAAAAATATTCATAAAGATTTACTAATTAGAATTGTTTTTGTTGAAAAATTAAAATCAATAGAAATTACAAAATATTTTAATGAAAATGTTCCTACCATTTTTTTATTAAATAATAGAGATTTTTTGTTAAAAAATAAGTTAAGATTATTGCAATTTCATGTGTCACTTTTTATTCCAATAGAGATTTTATCTTTTAGAGAAATAATAAAAATTTTAGTCACTAAATACAATTTTTTTAAAAAATCTAGAATTATAATTAATGATTATGAAATAGATTCAAATCAAAGAGTTATTATTAAAAATGGAATTAAAACAAAGCTTACAGAAAAAGAACTGGAGTTAATTTTGGCATTAAATCATAATAAAGGACTAGAAAAATCTTTTTTAATACGTAATGTATGGAAACGTAGTTCAGATTTAGAAAGTCACGCTTTCGAGACTCATTTACATAGACTAAGAAAAAAAATAGATAAATTTTTTAAAGATAAAAAATTTATTATTGAAAAAAATTCTTTATATTATTTATCTAAGTAATTATTGATTATTCTAGTCTTGCACCAATTTTCTGAATAATTTTTGATGCTGTAATTGAACCGGCTGTTAGGCATTTTTTAATATCAGATTTTTCTAAATATTCTTTTAAAAACCCAGCAGCAAACAAATCGCCAGCTCCAGTCAAGTCTAGTACCTTGTTAACTTTTATGCTTTCACAATTAATAACTTCATTATTTTTTATAGCTAAGCTTCCTTTTTCACTTCTTGTAATAGCTATTAGTTTATTAAATTCTTTTAATTGATTTATAGAGTCTAATAGATTTTTTTTGTTTGTTAATTCATTTATTTCATTTTCATTTCCTATTAAGATATCTAAATCATTTTTGAGCAAGTTATAAAAATCCTGTTTGTGTCTAGTAACACAAAAAATATCAGATAAACTCATTCCTATCTTAATTTTATTTTGCTTTGCTATATTTATTGCGTGTTTAAACATTATTTCACTATCTCCTTTATCCCATAGATATCCTTCTAAAAAAATTAATTCATGACCTAAAATATTATTTTTAGAAATATCATGAGCTGCAAGATGTGATGAAATACCTAGATAAGTACACATAGTTCTTTCTGAGTCCGGAGTAATTAGAATGATAGATGCTCCTGTTGGCAAAGATTCATTTTTTTTAATGTAAGAAAAATTTACATCTATATCTTCTAAGCTTTTTTTATATAAATCTCCGAATTTATCGGAGCTAACTTTTCCGATGAATGAAGGGCTTCCTTTAAGGTAAGCAATGCCGGCCATGGTATTTGCAACAGAACCGCCTGCTACAATTTTTTCAATCTTAATATTTTTTTCAAGATTTTCAAACTCAGATTTATTTATGAGTTTCATAGAACCTTTTACAAGATTATTTTTTATTAAAAATTCATTATCTACTTTAGCAAAAACATCAACAATGGCGTTACCTATGCCTAATATTTTTTTATTCATATTTTTCTTTGTATAGACAAATTTTATTAATTACACATGTTTTGCATAAAGGATTTCTGGCTTTACAAATGTATCTTCCATGCAAAAGTATTAAATGATGAGCTTTTTTTATATATCGCTTAGGCAATATTTTTAATAGTTGAGCTTCAACTTTATCAGGACTATTGCCATCAGAAAGGCCAGTTCTATTAGCAACTCTAAAGACATGAGTATCTACTGCTATAGTTGCTTCATTAAAGGCAGTATTTAAAACTACATTAGCAGTTTTTCTTCCAACTCCCGGCAGAGATATTAAATCATCAAATTTATTTGGAACTTTACCCTGGTGTTTTTCTAATAAAATTTTTGATAAGGAATAAATATGTTTAGCTTTATTATTAAAAAGTCCTATGCTCTTAATAAGATTTTTTATTTTATTAATTCCTAAGTTTACAAAATGTTTAGGAGTATAGTATTTTTTATATATATTTTTAGTGACATTATTTACATTTACATCAGTGCATTGCGCTGAAAGCACGACAGAAGTTAGTAAGGTAAATCTATTTCTATATTTTAAAGATGTTTTTGGATTTTTTATTGATTTATCCAGAAGCTTAATTATAAGCAAAGCTTTGTTTTGGTTTAAAAGCATTAAGAATTTTTAATAATGGTTTATTTTAAACCAAGCATATTCTGCATATTAAATAAGCCTTTATTTTTTTTACTTATCCATATCGCAGCATTTAATGCACCATCAGCAAAAAGTTCTCTTGAAAAAACAGAGTGTTTTAATTCAATATTTTCTATTTTATTATCAAAGAGTACTGAATGTTTCCCAATAGTGTTTCCTTTTCTTGTAACAAAAAAATTAATTTTATTTTTTTGCAGCTTACCTTTTTTATTTAAAAAGGTTTTTCCTTTTATTGATTCTAGGTTTTTATTTTTTCCTTTACCTACTGCAGTTGCCAACATTAGCGCTGTTCCAGAAGGATAATCAATTTTCTTTTTATGGTGATCATCATGAATTCCAATTTGATAATCATTAGGGATTTTTTTTGTGAGAATACTTACCAAATATTCAAGAAGATTAATTCCTAGACTCATATTGCCTGATTTAAATATAGCAATTTTTTTTGAGTAATTTTTAATTAAATTATTTTGCTTTTTAGTGAAACCTGTTGTTCCAATTACTATCTTTTTTTTAAATTTTAATGCATAATTTAAAACTTCGAGGGTAGCCTTAGGTCTTGAGAAGTCAATAATAACATCAGTTTTTTTAAAAGCTTCTATGTTATTTTTTTGGGTCTTAACTCCACTTATATTTTTTCCAGATTTTAAATCTGTTAAGCTAAATAATTTTAGATTTCTTTTTTTTGATATTCTTTTAATTAGAATTTTTCCCATTCTACCAAGAGCACCAGTAATCGTAATATTAATTTTTTTCATTAATTGCCACTCCAAAACTTTTTAGCTTTATTTATAAAATTTTTTATTTCTGAATTGTTATTTAAATCTTCTAAAGATTTAAATTTTTCGAGCAAGTCCTTTTGCTCTTTTGACAAGGATTCAGGAATTATTATATTTGTTTCTAGATATAAATCTCCATAATCATCACTTCTTATAACAGGCATACCTTTCCCCTTTAGCCTAAATTGTTTGCCAGACTGTGTTCCAGCTGGAATTTTAATCTTTGATTTTCCACCATCAATTGTTGGAACCTCTATTTCGGCACCAAGGGCCGCATCAGTCATTGATATTGGTAATTTATAATATAAATTTTCTTCGGACCTTTGAAAAATTTTATGTTTTTCAAGTATTATAAATACATATAGATCTCCATTGGATCCTCCTCTATAACCAGCATCTCCTTTTCCAGATAATCTTATTTGTGTTCCATCATCAACTCCTTTTGGAATTTGAATCGATAGATTTTTTTTTGTCTTAATAGCCCCAGATCCTCTACAATCTTTGCAAGGGTTAGAAAGTACTTCACCCTCTCCCCCACAATCGGGACAAGTTTGTTGTAGAGTAAAAAAACCCTGCTGTGTTCTTACTTTTCCATGACCATTACAAGTAGAACATTTCTTTGGTTTTGAACCAGGTTCTGCACCATCACCAGAACATTTTTGACACTTTTCGTTTGAAGATAAATTGATAGTTTGTTTTTTTCCAAAGTAAGCTTCTTCTAATGTTACTTCTAAATTAATTTTTAAATCAGATCCTCGATTAGATCTTGATTTTTTAGAACTTCTGCCACTTCTTCCCGATCCCATAAAGTCGCCAAAAAAATCATCAAAGATGTCAGAGAATGCGCCAGACTCAAAACCGCCAAAATCAAAACCTCCAGCGCCACCAGCCCCACCTTCAAATGCAGAATGTCCAAATTGATCATAGGAAGATTTTTTCTTTGGGTCAGATAAGACTTGATAAGCCTCAGAAGCTTCTTTAAATTTAGCTTCAGCAGTTTTATCTCCCTGATTTCTGTCAGGGTGGTATTTCATTGCAAGGGATCGATAAGCTTTTTTTATTTCCTCAGGAGTTGCTTTTTTGGTTACACCAAGAATATCATAATAGTCTTTTTTGGACATAATGACTTAGGGCGAAACCAGTTGTTTATGGATTAGCCGTTCTTTTTGTTATCGTCTTTTACTTCTTCAAACTCGGCATCAACTACATCTTTTTTATCATCAGGCTTAGCATCTGTTTTTGAAGTAGCAGCAGTATCTTGTTGAGCTTTATATATAGCCTCGCCTAATTTCATAGAAGAAGTCATTAATTGCTGAGTTTTATTTTTGATGTCTTCAGTTTTGTCAGATTTAATAGCTTCTTTTAAATCTTCCATATCTTTTTCAATTGCTTTTTTATCAGCTTCTGAAATTTTACTTCCATGTTCTTTTAAGCTTTGTTCTGTTGAAGCTATCAAAGAGTCAGCATGATTTTTTGCATCAACTTCTTCTCTTTTCTTTTTATCAGCTTCCTTATTAGCTTCAGCTTCTTTAACCATTTTTTGAATTTCTTCATCAGTTAAACCACCTGAAGCTTGAATTTGAATTTTTTGTTCTTTTCCAGTTCCTTTGTCTTTTGCAGAAACGTTTACGATACCATTTGCATCAATATCAAAAGTTACTTCAATTTGAGGAACACCCCTTGGAGCTGGCGCAATTCCAGTTAATTCAAAATTGCCAAGCAATTTATTATCATTTGCCATTTCTCTTTCACCTTGGAAAACTCTGATTGTTACAGCTGGCTGATTATTTTCAGCTGTTGAGAATACTTGGCTTTTTTTAGTTGGAATTGTTGTGTTTTTTTCAATTAATCTTGTGAACACTCCGCCTAAAGTTTCAATACCAAGTGACAAAGGAGTAACGTCAAGAAGAAGAACGTCTTTAACATCGCCTTGTAATACACCAGCTTGAACAGCGGCGCCTAAAGCAACTACTTCATCAGGGTTAACACTTTGATTTGGTTCTTTACCAAAGAAATTTTTTACTGTCTCAACAACTTTTGGCATTCTTGTCATTCCACCTACAAGAATAACTTCATTGATTTCAGATGCTGTGTAACCAGAATCTTTTAATGCAATCTTGCAAGGCTCTATAGTTTTTTCAATGAGTGCTGCTGTAAGAGCTTCAAGTTTTGCTCTTGTGATCTTCATATTAACGTGTTTTGGACCAGTCTTGTCCGCCGTAATAAATGGTAAATTAACTTCAGTTTGAGCTGATGAGGATAATTCTATTTTTGCTTTTTCAGCAGCTTCTCTTATTCTTTGTAATGCTAATTTATCAGTTTTTAAATTGATTCCGCTTTCTTTTTTAAATTCCTCAATAATATAATCTGTTACTACAGCATCAAAATCATCACCACCTAAAGAAGTATTTCCGTTTGTAGACTTAACTTCAAATACTCCATCGCCCAATTCAAGAACTGAAATATCAAAAGTACCACCTCCTAAATCGTATACAGCAATGGTTTTTGCTTTTTTCTTATCAAGACCGTAAGCTAGAGCTGCAGCTGTTGGTTCGTTTATAATTCTTAAAACTTCAAGACCTGCAATTTTTCCAGCATCTTTAGTTGCTTGTCTTTGTGCATCATTAAAATAAGCAGGAACAGTTATGACCGCTTGCTTTACTTCACTACCGAGATATTTTTCTGCTGACTCTTTCATCTTCATTAAAACAAAAGCAGAAATTTGACTTGGGGAATATTTTTTATCACGAGACTGAACCCATGCGTCAGTACCGTTATCAGATTTAATTACTTTATAAGGAAGTCCTTGTATGTCTTTTTTTAAATTTGAGTCATCAAAACTTTTTCCAATTAATCTTTTAACTGAGAAGAAAGTGTTTTCAGGATTTGTAACCGCCTGTCTTTTTGCAGGAAGACCAACTAATTTTTCACCGGATTCTGTAAAGGCTACTATAGAAGGGGTTGTTCGAACACCTTCTGCATTCTCTAATACTTTTGGCTGCGCGCCATCCATAATAGCAACGCATGAGTTTGTGGTTCCTAAATCTATTCCAATTATTTTTGACATAAAATTCTATTTTTAATTAATTTATTAACCTTATGTGGTGCTTAATTCTAGGATTACAACCTTTGGGGCTAAATTTTTTTTACTAAAAAACCCTTAATTTATCTTAATTTATTAAGCTATTAATTAGAATTAGCCTTTTTTTTAGAAATAGACACTAGGGCAGGTCTTAAAAGCCTATCATTTAGCATGTAGCCCTTTTGAATTTCATTTATAATTATTCCATCCTCTTGGTCGCTCTCAACTTCATTTAGAGCCTGATGAAAATTAGGGTCAAACTTTTTACCGATAGACTCAAAGGATTTTATTCCGTTCTTATCAAAGCTATTGATTAATTCTTTTTCGATAAGTTCTATTCCAAGCATTGTATCTTTGAATTCATCAGTCTTAAATTTAGGATTATCTTTAAACAAACCAAAGGCTCTTTCTAAATTATCAGCAAGGTTAAGGATTTCCCTAGCAAAAGATGAGGAGCTATATTTAATTAAATCTTCTCTTTCTTTTTCATGAATTTTTCTAAGATTTTGATTTTCAGCTAATGAACGAAGCAGTTTGTCATTTAATTCTTCTATTTTTTTTTCAAGATTATTTTCTGTAATAGGCTCTATAATATTATTTTCTTCGTTATTAATTTTCTGTTCTTGATCTTTATTAGCAGCAGTTTCTTCGTTATTATTCATAAGCCTATATATTTAAAGCAATACTTTACAATTTTTTTGACATATATAGGTACTAAATTTCAGATTTCTAGCTTTATTATGAGAAAAGATAACAGAGATAACCTTAGTTTAAGAAAAATTGAAATAATCCCAAATTTTATTAAAAATTCAGAAGGTTCATGTCTGGTTAGATTTGGAGAAACACAGGTTGTTTGTACCGCCTCTGTTGATTCAAAAGTTCCAAGATGGCTTATTGGCTCAGGAAAAGGTTGGGTTACTGCTGAGTATGGAATGTTACCAAGGTCTACTCATGAAAGAATGAGACGCGAGGCTGCAGTTGGTAAAATAGGGGGAAGAACATCAGAAATTCAAAGGCTAATAGGACGTGCATTAAGAGCGGTTGTTGATTTGGGACTATTAAATGAAAAATTAATTACAATTGATTGCGATGTTTTAACTGCTGATGGCGGCACTAGAACAGCAGCTATCACAGGCGGTTTTGTTGCATTAAAATTATGTATTGAACACCTGCTTAGAAATAAAGAAATTAAAACAAATCCAATACAGCAGTATATAGCGGCGGTTAGTTGTGGAATTTTAGATGGTAAAATTTTATTAGATTTAAATTATGAAGAAGATAGCGCAGCAGAGATTGATGCTAATTTTGTGATCACTGAGAATATGCAATTAGTTGAAATCCAAGCAACAGGTGAAAGAAAGACTTTTTCAGATCAGGATCTAACTGAAATGCTAAAAATTTCAAAGAGTGCAATAAAAAAAATAATACAACATCAAAAGTCTTGTTTTGAAAAATAAGTTAGGAAATTTAAAGAATATAAAATCTTTATTGATAGCAACTAACAATAAAGGAAAGCTTTCAGAAATAAAAAAATTATTACCAAAACATATTACATTTTATAATCCAAAAGATTTTAATCTGATAGAACCTAAAGAGAATGAAAAAACATTTGAGGGAAATGCTGTAATTAAAGCGAAATATTGTGCTGAAAAATCTAAATTAATATCTTTATCGGATGATTCAGGATTAGAGGTGTCAGTTTTAAATGGGGATCCTGGTGTTTATTCAGCTAGATGGGCAGGAAAAAATAAAGATTTTAAAGTAGCAATTAAAAAAATTTATTCAAAAATAAAAAAGAAAAATAAATTAAATAAAAAAAATAACGCTAGATTTTATTGTTCTCTAGCAGTTGCCTTTCCAAATGGCACATACAAAACATTTAGTGGGACAGTTAATGGTAAAATTTCACAAAAACCCAAAGGGAATAATGGATTTGGTTATGATCCTATATTTATTCCAAATGGTTATAAAAAAACTTTTGGCGAGATGAGGTCTAATTTAAAGGATAAAATTAGCCATCGTTATAGAGCGTTTAATAAAATAAAAAGATATTTTAAATATTAGATTCGTGGAAAATATTAAATTTATAGATCAAAATTTAGAGAAGGGGCTATATTTAGTTTCAACACCTATTGGAAATTTAGCAGACATTACCATACGCGCTTTAAATATTTTAAAAAAATCAGATATTATTTTGTGTGAAGATAAAAGAGTTTCAAAAAAATTATTAGATTATTATGACATTAAAGCTCAATTATTTACATATCATAAGTTTAATGAAAAAGAGTCGGTTGAAAAAATATTAGATATTTTTAAAAAGAATAAAATTGTATCTTTAATTAGTGATGCAGGAACCCCATTAATATCTGATCCTGGAAAAATTTTAATTAATGAGATTGAAAAAAATAATATAAAAATAATTCCAATACCAGGCCCTTCAGCAGTTACAGCAGCTTTTAGTTTGGCAGGTTTTAGCGATGATTATTATTTTTATGGATTTTTACCAAAAAAATTAGGTGAGAGAAAAAAAGTGTATGAAAAATTCTCTAATTTAGATAGTTCAATTATCATATTTTTACCGGCTAGAGACTTAGTTTCTGTAATAAAAGAAATGAAGGAGTTTCTTGGAGAAAGATACATATTAGTTGCAAAAGAAATTACAAAAATTCATGAGAATATTATTAAAGGAACACTCAATGATATTCTTGATAAAGTTAAATCAATTATTCTTAAAGGAGAGATCACAATAGTATTGTCTTCCGAGACAAATAAAAATAAAGACCAAAATATTGATTTGAATAAAGAAATTTTAGATTTATCAAAAAAAATGAAAACATCAGATCTTGCCAAATATTTATCTAAGAAGTTTAAATTTTCAAAAAAAGAAATTTATCAAAAGATCTTGATGTTAGATAAAAAGTGATGAAATTTTTAAAAGTAATTTTTATATCTCTATTTTTAACTTCTTGTATTGGGAATATTACATCAACCGTTTTTGGCGTCGGTGTTAACATTAACTTAGATCCAAGATCTCCAGGTTTATACTTAGATGATAAATTAGCAGAAACGCTTATTATGAAAAAAATTGTTCAACACGATTACAAGCAGATTTTTTTAAATGTTAAAGTTATTGATGGAACGGCTATTTTGAGCGGGCGTGTCGAAAAAGCTGAAGATAAATTAAAAATGACAAAATTTGCATGGGAAACAGCAGGTATTAAAGCGGTGAGAAATGATATTGTGGTTGCTGACGAAACTTCTTTCAGACAGAGAGCAAAAGATATTTTAATATCCTCACAATTGAGTGCGGCGTTATTAATTAATAAAAAGATTAATTCTCGAAATTATAATTTAGAAACTATTAATGGTAAGATTTATATTTACGGAATGGCAAGAACTACAGCTGAACTTGAAGAGGTTATTAAAGAGGCGAAATTAATACCTGATGTAGTTGAAGTTGTGCCAAGTATTATTCTTGCTGATAATTTATCTAGAAAAAATTATCTTTAGTCTTTTTTATATTTAATGACATCCGATTTATAAGCAGCCATAGCTGCCATATTAAATATATCAGTGACTTTTGATCGTAAGGTTGAAATTTGAATAGGTTTGTTTAGACCAATTAAAACTGGACCAATTAGCGTGCTTCCACCAAGTTCTTTAAGTAACTTAGTAGAAATTGCAGCACTATGAATTGCTGGCATAATTAAAATATTTGCAGGCGCAGATAATTTTGAAAATGGATAAATAGTTTTAAATTTTTGATTTAAAGCTACATCCGGCTGCATTTCTCCTTCAAATTCAAAATCGACTTTTCTTTTTTCAAGTAAATCTCTAGCCTCTCTTAAGTGAACACTTCTTTCAGACATAGGCTTTCCAAATGTTGAATGAGCAAGAAAAGCAACTCTTGGAGTAAAACCAAGGATTCTTGCAACTCTAGCTGAGGAAATAGCAATATCTGCTAAATTTTCTGCAGTTGGGTATTCATGAACATTAGTGTCAGCAATAAATACTGTTCCTTTTTTTGTTACAGCAATTGTAAGTCCAAAAATAATTTCACCTGGTCTTTCATCGACAACATATTTTATATTTTCTAAAGTATCGCTGAAAGTTCTGGTTACCCCTGTTACCATTGCATCAGCGTCACCAAGATCAACCATACAAGATCCAAAAACAATTCTGTTTGTTCTAATTAATCTATCGCAGTCTCTTTTTAAGAAGCCTTTTCTTTGTAATCTTTTGTAAATATGGTCTGTATATCTTTGTCTTTGTTTTTCATCTTTTGAATTATGAATCTCAATAGATTTATCTAGTGTCAAACCAAGATCTTTAAGTTGCTGTGCAATTTTTTCACTACTTCCAATTAAAATTGGTGTTCCAAGGCCATTGTTTTTAAAATCGATCGCAGCTCTAAGCATGGATTCCTCTTCTCCTTCTGCAAAAATAACTCTTTTTTGTTTTTTTCTTACTTGAGCATAAATGTTTTGTAAAAAACCTATGGAAGGATCTAATCTTGCAGCAAGACTATCTTTATAAGCTGAAAAATCTTCAATTTTCTTTTGTGCAACTCCGCTTTTCATAGCGGCTTCTGCTACTGCAGCAGATACGTTTCTAATTAATCTTGGATCAAAAGGAGAAGGGATAATATAATTTTTTCCAAATTTTGGTCTTTCACCACCGTAAGCCGCAACCACTTCATCAGGAACATCTTCTTTTGCAAGATCGGCTATAGCTTTTGCAGCAGCAATTTTCATTTCTTCGTTAATAGTTTTTGCGCGACAATCTAAAGCTCCTCTGAAAATATATGGGAAACCTAAAACGTTATTTACTTGGTTTGGATAATCAGATCTTCCCGTTGCAACAATTGCATCACTTCTTGTTTCCTCAATTAATTCAGGAAGAATTTCAGGATCAGGATTTGCGCAAGCAAAAATAATCGGATCTTTTGCCATAGATTTTACCATTGCGGGGGTTACCACATTCTTTGCAGATAAACCTAAAAATATATCTGCTCCTTTCATTGCCTCTTCTAAAGTTCTAAGTTTTGTATTTGCAGCATGTGCTGATTTAAATTGATCTACTTTTGGACGACCTTTATAAATAACTCCTTCTTTATCTAACATCACAACATTATCATCGGGTAAGCCCATTGCTTTCAGCAGTGATATACAAGAAAGCCCAGCAGCTCCTGCGCCATTAGCAACAACTCTTACATTTTTTATTGATTTTTTTACAATTTCTAAAGCATTTAAAATTCCAGCTACGGTAATGATAGCAGTTCCATGTTGATCATCATGAAACACTGGAATTTTAAGTCTATTTTTTAATTCTTGTTCAATAATAAAACAGTCTGGAGAAGCAATGTCTTCAAGGTTTATACCTCCAAAACTATTTCCAATTTTAGCAATACAATTAATAATTTCTTCTGCATTTTGTGAATCAACCTCAATATCAATTGAATCAATATCGGCAAATCTTTTAAAAAGTACAGCCTTGCCTTCCATCACTGGTTTTGAGGCAAGCGCTCCTAAATTGCCAAGCCCTAAGATTGCAGACCCGTTTGATATAACAGCAACAGTGTTTCCTTTGCTTGTGTAGTCATAAGCTTTGGATGGATCTTTTGCTATCGACTCAACAGGAACGGCAACACCAGGAGAGTAGGCAAGCGCCAAATCTCTTTGGGTTGACATTGGTTTGCTTGCTATTATTTCAATTTTCCCAGGCTTACCTTGACTATGATAGTCTAAAGCTTCTTTATCTGTAAACTTTTCCATAATATTGTTTTTAATATAAATAAAACTGCAAGAAGAAGTTATTTTTTTTATACTAAGTTCTTAGATTTTAAATTATTAAAACAAAGTTGAAACTAAATATCAAATGAATATTTTAAAAAATATCTCTTATTTTGGATTTTCAACTTTTTTAAGTAGAATTCTTGGGTATTTGAGGGATACTTTAATTGCAGTATTTCTTGGAACCTCAGCTGTTGCAGATGCTTTATTTGTTGCGTTTAGAATACCAAATACTTTTAGATCTTTATTTGCAGAAGGATCTTTTAATTCAGCTTTTGTTCCAGCTTACACAAAGCAAAAAGGTAGTAAAAAAAATTATTTTGCAAATCAAATATTAAATTTATTAATTATTTTTATACTTTTTATAATTTTCGTTATTGAAATATTTACACCAAAATTCTTATTTTTTATTTCACCTGGTTTTCAAGATATTGATGGAAAATTTGATCTTGCCGTAGAACTTAGTAGAATTACATTTCCATTTTTATTTTTTATATCTATTTCATCTTTTCTTTCAGCTATCTTAAATTCAAAAGGAAAGTTTTTAATCACAGCAGCAGCACCTATTATATTAAATATTTTATTAATTTTATCTTTAGTTTTTTTTCATAGTTCTCATAAAGAAGTAGTTTATGCTTCTTCTTATGCTTTAACTCTTGCTGGAATTATTCAGGTTATTTTTTTATTTTTCTTTGCAAAAAAATATTTCAAGATTAAGTTAAGTTTTGTTATTAATATTAATAACCAAGTTAAGTCTTTTTTTAAAAAATTATTACCGAGTATTTTTGCATCGGGTGTAAATCAGATTAATATTTTAATCGGTACAATTATTGCTTCATTTGAGAGTGGAGCAGTTTCTTATTTGTATTATGCTGATAGAATTTATCAGCTACCACTAGCTTTGACTGGAATTGCGATCGCAACAGTGATTTTACCAAGTTTATCTAAAGAGGTTTTTAAATTGAAATTGACAAAAGTAAATTTTATTCAAAATCGCTCTTTAGAGCTGTGTTTGTTTTTATCCTTACCAGCAACCATAGGAATTTTTATTGCCTCAAAACAAATTATATCGGCTTTATATGGCTACGGTTTTTTTGATGAGGAGAGCGTTATGAATACATCCGTAGCCCTTTTATTATTTGGAATAGGCCTGCCTGCTTTTGGATTAATTAAAATTTATTCAAGTTTTTACTTTGCAAGAAGTAATACAAAATTTCCTTTTTACTTGTCTTTGTTTTCAGTAATTTTAAATATTTCAATTAGTCTTGCTTTATTTAAAAGCTATGGTTTTTTAATCATACCTCTTGCAACTAGTGTCTCAGCTTGGCTGACAGTTATTATTTACCAACTAAATCTTATTAAATCGGGATATCATTCCTTTGATAAATTGTTTGTCATTAGATTTATAAAATCAATTTTGTGCACAGTAATGATGGGATTAATTCTTTCTGTTTTATTAAAATATTTTGCAAATTATTTAGAATCAAAATCGATATTAAAAGCTATGACTTTAATATCTATGGTTTTATTTTCTGCGTTTATCTACTTTTTAACTGCCTATTTTTTAAAAGCGTTTCGTATTAAAGATTTAAAGGTTTAAATTTTAAATGATTAAAAATAGAATTTTATCCGGTGTTCAGCCAACGGGAAACCTTCATCTTGGCAATTATTTAGGTGCAATCAAAAATTTTGTTAAATTACAAAAAGATTATGAGTGCTATTTTATGTTAGCAGACCTCCATTCAATCACAATCTTTCAAGATCCTAAACAACTAAGAGAAAATATAATTGAAACTGCGGCTGTTTTTCTTGCCTGCGGATTAGATCCAAAAAAGAATGTGATATTTTGTCAGTCGAGTGTTCCCGGACATTCTGAATTGGCATGGATATTTAATTGTGTTGCGCGAATTGGTTGGTTAAATCGAATGACGCAATTTAAAGAAAAGGCAGGATCAAACAAAGAAAAGGCAAGTGTTGGTCTTTATTCTTATCCAACTTTAATGGCAGCTGATATTTTGCTTTATAAAGCAACGCATGTACCTGTGGGAGAAGATCAAAAACAACATTTAGAACTATGTAGAGATATTGCTGTTAAATTTAATAATGATTTTAATTGCAAAGATTTTTTTTCATTGCCGGAGCCTATTATTACAAAAGAAGTTGCAAGAATTATGAGTTTAAAGGATGGAACTAAAAAAATGAGCAAGTCTGATGAGTCTGAGGCTTCAAGAATTAATTTAACTGATACCGAAGAAGATATTATACAAAAAATTAGAAAGGCGAAAACGGATAACGATTTAATTCCAAAAAATGAGCTACAATTAGCTGATAGACCAGAGGCTAGAAATTTAATTAATATCTTATCTATTTTAAATAGCAGTACAATTGAAAAAACATTAAAAGACTTAAGCGGTAAAAATTTCTCAGAATTAAAAAACAAATTAAGCGAAGTTTTGATTAAAGAAATTGTACCGATTGGAAAAAAGATTAAAGAATTTAAAAAAGATACGGATACAATTAAAAAAATATTAAAGAGTGGCAGCGAAAAAGCTAATATTGAATCTCAAAAAACTATAAAAGAAGTACAAAAGATTATTGGATTATCTCTTTCTTAATGAGAAAAAATTATTTAGTTATTATTGATGAAAGTGATGAATTAAAGAATGCAATTTATTTTGCAGCCAAAAGATCAGTTGTAAATAATGCTAATTTAATAATGCTTTATGTTGTAAGACCTGCTGTCAATGCAGAATGGGCGTCTGTCGGTAATCTTATTGAGCAAGAGGAGACAAGTGAGGGAAAAAAAATCAGTAGACTTTGGTCTACTGTAGTTGAAGAAAAATTTAAAATTAAACCACAGATCATTATTAAGATGGGCGATAAGGTTGATGAGATAATTAAGTTTCTTAAAGAGAATGAAAGTATTAGATTTTTGGTATTAGCTTCCTCAACTGATAGCGACCCAGGCCCTATTATCAAATCCTTGTCAAAAAAAATGAATGATTTACCGGTGCCGTTAGTGATAATTCCAGGTGGTATTTCTGAAAAAGAACTTGATAACTTAATATAAGTTATTGAATTATAAGCCTTATTATAAATGGTAATTACTTTAACAACAAATCATACTAACTAAATATACACTTATGAATATAGATGTGCAGCAGACTCCAAATCCAGACACATTAAAATTTGTGTTAGGTTTTGAGTTAGTGCAAAACGGTACTATAGAATTTAAAAGCCATTTGGAGGCTAAAGAGTATCCTTTTGTTCAAAAAATATTTGAACTTGGCGTTGAGCTTGTCTTTTTTGGAGCTAATTTTATCTCCGTTAAAAAAAATAGTTCTTTAGAGTGGCGAGAAATATTAGAAGAAATTAAAAATATTATAAAGATTGATTTTCCAAAAAATTTTAAGGCAATTAGTATACAAAAAGAGACAAGCGAAAATAAAGATGAGATATTTAAAAAAATAGAAGAGGTACTCGAGCTTAAAATTCGACCTGCAGTTGCAATGGATGGAGGCAATATTAGTTTAAGATCTTTTGTTGATGGTGTAGCTGAAGTTGAACTACAAGGCAGTTGTGCAGGCTGTCCATCTTCTACATTAACTTTAAAACAAGGCGTTGAACGAATGCTTGTTCATTATGTGCCTGAAGTGAAAAGCGTTAGAGCTGTAACTCTATAATCTAAACCAATATGAATAAAATTATTTTTAATCAAAAATTAATTAATTTTTTTAAAAAAATAAAAGAAGCAATTTTAAATAATGGTTTCTCGCGTTATATCGTTGATACAATTGCTCCAACTTTTAGATTTTTTTCTTTTATTTTAAAAAACATAAATAAAATTTATTTTTTTTTAATTAAGAGAGTTAATCTTAAAAAAATATTGCCTTACACTGTGATTATAGCTTTGGTAATTTTTACTGCTTTTGTTCCAGAAATTTTTAAATCTACAGCCGATAAAAGAAAAATTATAAATAATCAAACAGAAGAATATACGACTAACGATCCTTCCATCGATCAGATGTTAAAGAAAAGTTTTTTAACAAGTGATACAAAAAAATTAGGCCTAGATTTTCAACAAGTTGTCAGTATTATTAATTTATTTGAGAAGAGTGGTTATAATCTTGAAAAAGTAAGAGAAGGCGAACCAGTTGCTAATTTCTTTTTAGCAAAATTTCCAGAAGGTATTAGTGAATTAGATAATATTGAACAAAGAAAAAGAATTTTTATACAAATATTGTTACCAATTGTTTTATCAGAGAATGAAAAAATTATTGCTGATCGAAGAAAGTTAATTGCAATAATGAATAGAAAAAGTTTTAAAAAAGATTCTGATTGGTTAAACGAAAAATTTCAACAATACAAAGTTAAAAATAATAGTGTTAAAGAATTATTAGTAAAAATGGACATTATTCCTCCTTCGTTAGCTATAGCCCAAGCAGCTTATGAAAGTGGCTGGGGAACTTCTCGTTTTGCAATAGAGGGCAATGCCTTATTTGGTCAGTGGGGATGGAAAGAAAATAAAGGAATGGTACCAGAAAATCGAGGCGAAGATGAAAAGCATGAAGTTTCAAAGTTTAATCAAATTAGATATGCTGTGAGCGCTTATAAGAATAACCTAAATACACATCCATTTTATGAGGAATTTCGAACAGAAAGAGCTAAACAAAGATCAGGTAGATTAAGCGGATCAATATCAGGAATAAAATTAATTAAATATGTTCATAAATATTCAATTAAAGGTGATGATTATGTTCTTGGTTTAAAAAAAATTATTGAGCAAAATTCTTTGCAAGATTTTGATAAAGCAAATTTATTAGTTAAGAGATCAGGATCGATCTAATTTCCGTCTATTACAAATTGGAAACCCAACCAACGCCATTGATTATCTTTATCTAATAAAGAACAATTAATTCTTCCTGTTCTTGTTGTAAATTTTTTATCCAAATTTATTTTTATCCAATTTTTTTCAATATAAGAGATTTTCTTTTTATTCCACTCGCCACCATCATTAGCAAAGCAATTAATCTTTTCTAAGTTATTAATCTCTTTAAAAAACTCTATTTCAATTTTTGGAGGATTTTCTGATTTTGTAATAAATTTATTTTCTGGTTTAAAAGATTTAAAAGGAAAAGGTTTAGTATTTAACAATGTTAAAAATCTTTCGGGTTTTCCATAATTTTCATTTACTGGATAGCGTGGTAGTTCAAATAAATCTTTTGATTTATCAATTACTCCTGAATGTTGTCCAAAGGCTAATTCGTAATTAAATTCTTTTACAATTTTTTTAAAAGTAGAACTATACTCACCAAATGGATATGAAAAATATTTAGGTTTAAAAGATAGTTCTCTTAAAAAATCTTTATGAGATTTTTCTAAATCTTCTCTGATTTCAGTTTCAGATTTATTAATTAAATATTCATGGGAAAAACTATGACCACCGATAGTCCCAATTTTTGAATTATGAATTTCTCGTATCTGATCCCAAGTCATATAATTTGGGTTGTTGGCGTTCACTTCTCTGGTGTTAAAAAATAGAATAAATGGGATTTTTTTTTCTTTTAATATTTTCCAGCCATTATCGTAAAAAGATCTAAAAGCATCATCAACAGTAATTAAAACTTTCTTAGAATCATAACTTTTATTTTCAATAAGAATCTTTCTTAATTCATCAATAGAAATAAATTCAATCTTATTTTGATTAATAATTTCAAGTTGTAAATTAAACTCTTTAAGCCTCACATTGGTTGTTGGATATTTATTTTCTTCAAAACGATGATACATTAATCCAATAATTCCTTTTTCATTTTGATATTCTTGAGAGTGAACTGGATAAAGATTAACAATTATTAAA
>Ga0214919_10003622_pt1 | contig 23196 bp, 16 predicted proteins | sample LL1503_MetaG_FD_177994 | JGI IMG/M metagenome (GOLD analysis project Ga0214919, IMG submission 177994) | Freshwater microbial communities from Lake Lanier, Atlanta, Georgia, United States - LL-1503 | ecosystem: Environmental > Aquatic > Freshwater > Lake | place: USA: Georgia | collected... | reverse complement strand
TCGGTCTCAAAAACATCAAGCAAATTTTTGAGTGGCAGAAACTGTATCCAGAGTATAATGACTCAAGTTCCAAGCAGAATGATAAGTATAATAAATTAATTTGCAACACGATGAACGGATCCACAAAGGAGGAACAAGAGTGTAACTTAAACAAAATAATTAGAAACATCACTCGGGAAGTGGTGATAAGTAAGGTTTAAAGGATTTATTTTTGTTTCTCATTTTCTTTTAAAAAAGGTAGATTCTATACTCTTCTACTTTTCTCGATCCAAAAGTAAAAAGGGTTTTGAAAAATGGACATTTTAAATGTCCAAAAAAACAAACTGAAAAAACTTTTGGAAAAACTTGGTTTTTTCCAGCCATTGACACCATAATGCTCTAAATTCATAAAAATATTATGAAATTATTGTTACGATAAAAAATATTTTTTATTTTAGGTCTACGATAATTTAGGAGATTTTTTATCTCCATATTTAGAATAATGTTCTACGAAAAGTTTCCTGAAATCCAACCCAAATATAATTGCAATTATTGTTACTATAAATGCAGCAGGAACGGAGATTGGACAAAACATATAGCCACTGCAAAACATATACGTAGAACAAGCATTATAGATAATTTTAATCAAAATAAGCCAAAGGGTCATGAATGTCAATTATGTGACTATAAATGCATTAAACCAAGTGAATGGAATAAACATTTAGCCACATCTAAACATAAAATTAGAACGGATGTTCTAAATTATTCTAAAAATATTTCTAATATATCCAGACAAAAGTTATACCATAATCCGTTAGAACTTTCAGATATAAGCAAAAATATAATAAACTATGCTCAGAAGCCAAGTTACGATAAATCGCCAAAAAAACGTCATCAAATACCAAATCATTTACCATCAGAAAATATAATTATAACTAACAAAATAGAACCTCTAGTGGAGGAAAAATCTCCTCATTATATTTGTGAAAATTGCGACAAAGAATATCTCTCTAGAAATGGATTATGGTATCATAAGCAGCGATGTTTAACAAAAAAAACACAACCAAGTTATAACGAAGTTTTAGAAATTGTTAATAAAGATAAAGAATTTCAAAATTTTTTGATTGAACAGAATAAACAATTTATGGAATATATTATGAAGCAAAGTCTTTCCAATTCACAACAACCAAATATTACAAATAACAAAAATACAAAAAAAATAAAAACAACAACAAATAACAACAATATTATAAACAATAACAACAACAATACATTTTGTATCAATGTTTTTCTGAATGAGGAATGCAAGGATGCTCTTAATATAAGCGAATTTGTAGATACGATTATATTAGGAATAAATGAATTAGAAGAAACCGCTAGACTCGGATATGCTCCCGGTATATCCAAGATTTTTATTAATGGCCTTAAAAAATTAGATGTTTGCAAGCGACCGGTACATTGTAGCGATCTAAAAAGAAGCACTTTATATATCAAAAACAACAATGAGTGGGTCAAAGAACAAGATGATAATATAAATTTAATAACTGCTATCAAACAAGTCGCTAATAAAAATGCAAAAAATATTTTTGAATGGCAGAAATTGTATCCAGAATATAACGATTATAGTTCCAAACAAAATGATAAATATCATAAACTTATTTGCAATACCATGTCCGGTTCTACAAAAGAAGAACAAATTCATAACTATGATAAAATAATTAAAAATATTATTAAGGAGGTGGTTATTGACAAGAATTAGAAAACAAAAACTTCCTCTACTTAAAAATTTTAAGTAGAGGAAGGATCATAAGGAAACCTAAGTTTTCCTTAAAAAATTGAAATACTTTCAATCCTTAGTATTAAAAGTATTTCCCCCGTTAACAACTCATAAAATGATTCAATCTATGATTATGCACTTAAATGGTTTTGAGCCATTACAAAAAAAAATATTATTATACTGCTTTGCAACTGATACCGCTGTCTTAATGCAGCCAATTGTTTTAGAAATGGAAAAGCGAAGACAAACCACGGAAGATATAAATTGCGAGACCGCATGGCGCTGTCATACACCAAAAAAATACAACGAAGAAAAACAATTAAACAGACCATCGGGCTATTCACTTCAGTCCTACCTTGCATCCAAGGAAATGGATGTTGCAAAATTAACAATGCTTAAAACAAATTCAGTTTTAAAGGCGGCGACAGAAAATAGTGTCCGATTGGCACAAAAATCAATGTTCAATGCAAAGTACGGGCGGCTGACTCAAGCAGAGAAAAATGGAACTCCTACAGGTATTATTATAAGAAAATATATGACTAAATTATTTATGAAAGGGCTCAAACTGAGAGGCAACGAGACAATGTGGGCACGATTTTCAGACTACAAGATTTTAGACCGCAGCGGATGCCCAATGGAATCAAATAGCGAAAGTATTATTTTGGATTTGGAGCAGGCGATACAGCAGCGTATTATAGAATATAAATTATATGTTTCTAGAATAAATAATAAATAATAAATAATAAATAATAAATAGATAAATAGATAAATAGATAAAAAATTATAAAATAATAATATAATTTTTTATTTGACTTTTAGACATAGATGCCTATTTTACTCCACTTAATAAGTTGTCAATCAATTTTTTATACGCTTTTTGTAGTTTTTTATTGGTCGGCAAATAACGATCAATTACTTTGCGATTTTTTTCAGTATATTTTGCTACATTTTCGTCATGTGTTAAAATCACATTTTTCAGAACATATCCCCCTTCCTCGTAGTTATATCCATCATAATAATACCCAACATCTTTGCACAAGTTGGCATTATGAACAATCGGCCATCCCATCCAAGCCATATCTAAGTACAAATAATTCAAATTATTTTCGGTCTGAAATGAAACTGCAATGTCAGAATATTTTGACATAAAGAATAAACTGTTGTATCTAGCCTCTATAGACAATTTTTTAGTAGTAAAAATATCCAATGATTTTACTATTTTATTAAATTGTTTTGTGTTAAATGATTTATTAGATGTATCCACTATATTTGTAGCATAAACATACTTAATTAGTGAATTATCTCTTAAAGTGCGATGAGCATTTTCACATACTAATAAAGCAGGCAAACACCATTTCATAAGACTCAAATTTGGTTCAAAAACAGCGACACTTTTTTGAACACCTCTATTTACATATTTTATAGTTTTACCAAGTTCCTTCTCATAATTTTCCATAACAAATGGAGACCAAATAAAGGGAACCTCAATAGTTTTTGCCCGAAAAAATGTTTTTAAATAATGTGTGCAAGAATTTACCATTTGCGGTATCAACCAAATTTCGTCAAAATGAATATTACCCATTTCATTATATTGAAAATCATAATCATCTTCTGGTTTATATAAACAAGATTCACCATCTATTAAATACTTATTTCCGCAAACATAAAATACAACCTTTGCTCCACATTCTTTGAAAAAAAATATTTCTTTTCCACTTAATTGAAAGCCAATTTGAATAACAACATGCATCGGATAACTGCACATTTTAGATATTTTTATATATTTATATTTACCACTACTGTTCCAAAAATTCGTTGTTTTTACTAAATCATACTCTTTGTCTGTAACAAAAAAATACACATCATATCCAATATTTTTCAATAAATCATATAAATATAATACATTTTGTTTAATACCATTAGTAAAAATATCCATTGCTACATTTGGAACAGTAAACGTGATACCTATTTTTGTTGTCCCTATACTTTTTGGTGGATCATATGGAAATGGTATCACTTTATGATAAAAATAATGAGTAAATAACAATTCTTTTATTTCAATACCATCTTTTATTTCTATATTATACGTATTGCCTACAGCATTATGTTGTTCCTTGAATTCCTTATATATTTTAATGTTTTCATATGTAAGGCCTCTATTATGAATAATATCATATATTTCTTGGCAAAACAAAAAATAATCTTTGTTTAAAAGATCTACATCTACACTATATGCGTGTTTTAATGCTTCATAAATTATCGGGTGTCTTGGAATAGAACCAAGGATGCCTTGAAACAATGTCCCTTCGTGTGCAGAATACACTGATACAAATTCATATGTTTTTACAATAGTATCAATATTCGCTTGTATTTTTGCGTCACTATCAATATGGAAACCACCATTTATGTACAAATAATAGTACCTAAATAAATCTGATTTATGTGCCCCTTTTTTAATTTTGTAAAATTGTTCTGTTATTAATGGAAATTCATCTAATGGATTGTCTTTGAAATATTCAATAATATCTTCATCAGTAAAATGTATATATTGCCAACCATTGCATTTTGTTGCTATTAAATCTATTACATATGATGGGACTGTATCTTTTGAACATTGTAATATTATTTTTGGTATATTTGAATTTGCAATTATTTCCGCCATATTTTATTATATAATTGTTAAACATTATAATAAAATATATATTAACGAACCAAGTCAAAAAGGTAAATTAATGAAATATTTAATATGAACCTGTACTTGAAGATTGACGAACATTGTCCCCTAATCCGGACGGCATATGTCCGTAGACATTTAATGTGCCATTTGTTGCAGGAACACGCCAAAATGAAACCCAGTTTGGTAATAATGAATTTGAATTTGAATTGTTATCGTTAACGTTTACAGAGATATTTGGCGCCACAGTTAGAATAATATATTTCGCTAAAATAGTATCGCTTTCAAAGATTTGTTTTTGACTCAACCTGGCAAACCATTCGTAATTATTTCGTTTCAATATTTGATCTGCAGGGATCCAAATTCCATATGAGTTTTCATAAAATCGGATATAATTTTGGTTCAATAAATTATCAATGATGACCGGTTCTTCATCTATTGTTTTCGTTCCTACATCTGTGCCTGGTATCAGGCGTATACCTCTACATCTGCCTTTTCCTGCAGTTCGGTCATTTATCCATTTGTTGTACCCGCCAGTAAACTCTGCTTCCGCTGTGTAGTCGGTTGAAACAAGTTGTTGTATATGATGAATATACTGTTGGATCATTTCGTTATTCTTTTTTGCACCCATAAATCTGGCATCACTGTAAAACATGTCGTTGGTCGCCGTAACATTTGTGTTTACATTTTCGCATACAAACATCGTGTCATCATTTGTGCCTTTTTCATAAAGTCCAATCAAATCACTTTTGCATAAAAAGGAAATAGGCACATTGATGCCGCCGTAAACATGGATTAACTTTGCTAGTGCAAGTTGTCTCATATACATTAAAATAGGGTCGCTAATGACGGATAAATTGACAGACCAATTTGGTAACAATTTGTCAAAAGAGGTGTCGTCAATGATCACGATGTGAAATGACTGATCGTTCTGCGCTATAATGCTTTTTACTGTGAGATAAAGATAAGGCTGATTAAGATCAAATGAACTGCGAGAACCGAAACTGGACCAATTGCGGGAATTATATTCGTAGGGAACATGGATCCAAAGTATGGGCTTTTTACTGTTTGCTAAAGCGGATTCATTGAAGGAATCATTTAATAGATATTTGCGGATTTCATTGTAATTATCATTTGACATTCCAGCGAGACTCACTTGTTTTTCGCAGAACTTTTGATAGAGTATACCTAATGCGATGATAATAATCGCTAATATAATATAGTTTGCTACCAACATATATTATATACTTTTAAAAAAATTCCATCTTTTTCTTGTTTCTTTCTTTCTTATTTTCTTTAAATGGTAAATCTAGATATATATATAAAATAAAGAACAAATAAGTGAAGAACCAGATTAATAATATTAATAATATTAATTAATACTATAATGGAAGAGTCAACGTTAATGCCAAATGAAAATACAATAATTTTTACTATATCAAGAATGAATCCTCCAACTCCAGGTCATTTATTATTAATTCAAAAATTAATTGAAGAAGCGATACGACAAAATGTAGAAAAAGTTTTTGTTATATTATCAAAAACTACTGATAATATTCAAAATCCAATAGCGTGTCAAGAAAAAATAAATATATTAGCAGAAAATATTGGGCCAAATATGGTTGTCGGTTTAAAAAATCAAATGAAAATGGAATTAGAGAGACAAGAATTAGAACCATCTGTTTTAGAAAATAATAAAAGTAAAATAGATAGCATAGAAGTTATTTTTTTATGTGTTGGTCAAGATCAATTAACACCAATTGATCCATTAGTTGATATAATAAGAAACTATTTTAGAACAGAAAACTTAAATTTATTTATGATTATTGGAGATGATAGAGCAGAATTTTTAGATACTATCGCTAATATTTTTTTATTTCAAAATGAAATAATTAAGTCAGTTGATGGACAAATATTGGCAAGAGAAGACATGGATTCGTTTAAAGGATTATCCAAAGAAGACCTAACTAAACTTGATATTTCTACAGTACCAATTTCTGCGTTTTCTGCTTCTTTTGTAAGAAAACTAGTAAAACAAGGATTGAAAGATAAATTTGATGATGTTTATAGAGAGTATTTAACACCGGATAAAATAGATCATTTATATAAAAAAATAGCAGACGGATTATTAAACCCTGAATCAAAGAAGGAACCAGAATCAAAGTCGGAAGCAAAGGCAAAACTAGAATCAAATGCAAAACTAGAATCAAATGCAAAACTAGAATCAAAGGCAAAACCAGAAGCAAAGGTTTCAGTTGTAAAACCGCCAAAATATACTTATCCAATTGTTAGAGGAGATGAACAATTTAATGAAATAATGAGAATCAATAATGAAAAGGCAATTAAAAGGGAAAATGATAAGGCAGCAAAAAATAAATCCGGGGGAAAAAGAAAAGGAAAAACTCACAAAAAATGTAAGAAATCTAGAAAATACAAAAAGTCTAGAAAATCTAGAAAATATTAAAATCAATGTTAACCGATAATATAATATATTTTTTAAAAAAGATATTATAATAAAATCCCTATTTTCTTTTATTTTGGCTGCGTTTATTCCGCTTTTTTTGACTATGTTTATAAGGATTTCCGGTCCGTTTTCCATTAGTTTTACTGCGCTTGTAACTCCTTTTATGTCCCTTATTTTTCATTCGTTTATTTGATTTTCTGGTTCCTTTTCCCATACCATTTCTGTTTGATTTATAACTTGTCATATAAGACTTTATTAAATCTAGATTTCCGGTCTGAACTGTTTCATTAGTATTACTTACTGAAATCTCCATATTTCTTCCAGAAACTAATTGAAAATTCAAAAATTCCATACGTTCATCAATATTATTTAATATTTCTTGTGTTTTGGCTTTATCTAAAAACTTGGAAAAACGCAATAAATGTTCCTTATATTTTTTCAAAGAGTCTAAATTTAAATTATTTGTATTGATTTCAATATAAACTGATGCAGAAGACAAATCATCAATTTGTATTATATTATTTTCAAAACATCTCAAAACTCTTAGATTTGGAGGTATGTGCGGTAAAATGGTAAACAGATTATTATTACAAATTAAATATGTTAAATTAGGTGATAAATCAGGTAAAACGGTTAACTGATTATTATTGCACTCTAAATATGTTAAATTAGGTGATAAATCAGGTAAAACGGATAACTGATTATTATTACAAAATAATTCCGCTAAATTAGCAGGTAAAGGAGGTAAATAGGTTAACTGATTATTATTACACTCTAATCTTCTTACAGAAGATGGCAAACCAGGTAAAAAAGTTATCTGATTATCATCACAATTCAAATCTTTTAAAACACGTGGCAAGTCAGGTAAATCTGTCAATTGATTATTTTGGCAAAATATTCGGGTTATACTATTTGGCAATTCAGGTAAAAAAGTTAAAACGTTATCATTACATTCTAAAAGTGTTAATCTAGGTGGTAAATCAGGTAAACCACTTAATTTATTATTATAACAAGTCAACATTTTTAAATTAGGTGGTAATTCAGGTATTTCTTCTAAGTTGTTATGACCACAAAATAGATTTTTTAATTCATATGGTAATAAATCAGGTAATAAAGTTAACTGGTTTTCTTCACACTCTAATGTTTCTAAATCAACTGGTAAATAAGGTAATTTAGTTAACGCATTTGAACTACAAGTTAATTCAGTTAAAGTATCTGGCAACTCAGGCAATAAAGTTAACTGATTTGAAGTACAATTTAATACAACTAAACCATTAGGTAACCTAGGTAACCTTGTTAACAGATTATCACTACAATATAAAATTTCTATTTGATTAGACAACTTTGGTAACGCGGTTAAACCTTGTTCTGAATAATCTGCGGTTGAAGGGTTTTCTTCTGAAGAATCTGACATATATATGTTTATCTTTTAAAAAAAGATGGAGGCAAAAATTAGTTTCTATATTTTCCATCTTTTAAAAAAAGTATAAGTTTTGCTATACTTTTCTTAAAAGTATAAGACTAGCATAGAATACTGGCCAACGGAACTGCCGCTAGAACGCCTAATCCCACCCCCATAAGATACCTGTTTTTCATTAGTGCGCCAACTTCATTAAATTTTTGCTTTTCTTCATCCGTTTTCAAATGATTTTTCATATAATCTGATTTGGGCATTATCAAATAAAAAGACGCAGAAAACCCAAGTGTTATAAATAAAAAGAGAGACAACCGATAAAAATAATTGGTAATGCGAACATATTTACTGACGATGAAAGAGATGATTAGACCGAGTATTAAACCGATAATATAATGGTTTCGCCTTTCTTTTACAATCGCTTCATATCTTATTACTAATTCGGCAGGTAAACTTTCTACTAAAGCCACGTGCTTATCTTTAGAGACAGTAAGTGTTCCCATACTTCCGCCGAGAAGCGAAATGCCTAAAATGCCAGCAAGATAACAATATAAACGAGTCATTTATATTATTATAATATATTTTGAAATGGACTTAAAGAGAGAAATACAATGGTTAAAATATAAAAATCTAATTAGAATCCAGTCAGTTGTTTAATATCAGAAAAGAATGATTGGTTGCCCTTTTTCGCGCGCTCATTTTGCACGGCATATTTGTAAGCCAATGCCGCGGATTGTTGTTCTAAATTCCGGTTCTGTTGCATCAATAGTCTCTCTCCTTCTTGCTTTGAAATGGGCGTTATATCTACACGATCTCTGCTTGTCTTGTATTCATTCAACGATTTATATTTGGGCATATTATCAAAGTCCTCTTGGAAAACAGGAATAACACTTTCTAAATGTGCTTGCCTTAAATCTGTGTAGCCCATGTTACCGAGTGCGCCAGAGAAGTTGTTTTGGCCGTCGTCACCTAATAATGATCCACTAAAAGAAGCAAATGTATCATTGATGCCGCTGTATACCGTAAGCGACTGTATTTGTTTCTTTTGTTTCTCAAAGGCTTCATTCATATTGGATTTGGTAATGTTTTCGTCGCAGTTATATAGTCCTTCGTCGGACTTGAGCCAGTCGCCGTATCCTTTACCGTCTTTAATGGATTCTTCGGTATTGTGTTTTTCAAATTTGGAATTGAACCAACTGTTGAATTTTTTGGGATCCTTTAGATCCTTATTTGCTTGAAATACGTGGTCCAAAACGTTGCGATTGGAGTCCTCATAGTAGTCTTCATCAACGAACTTCTTTTTCAGCGATTTATTTTGAAATTCATAGATGCCGAGGACACGCTTATATGCATTCAAGAAAAAGCGGAAATATTTTGGATCCAGATTGGATTTGTCGGGATGCATTTTGTGGACAATTTGTTTGGCATTTTTTAAAGATTGTTCTTCTAATGCTCCTGGTTCAATGTTGAATAAATTGTATAAATCGTCTAGTGAGTAATTATCTAGATCTAAGTCTAAGGAGTTGAGAGAAGTGTTATAGAAATTGACTGGCTGTTTTATGTTAGATTTTGTATTCATTTGTCTATGTATTTCTTCTCTTCTGTCTTCTGTTCTATTAGTCGGTGTTTCGTGTATTTTGATTCCTGATTTGGGGCAAGGTCTAGCCTTACCATTAGAATTAGTATTTCTGTTATTCATATTATTATTAAAATTCATTTTGTATTAAAATGGTTATACAAAATAAATATTATAAAAATTCGCATTTAGATAAGATTTCTAAGTAGAATTTATATGTTCATGATTATAATCATGATGATCGTGATGATGACCATCATCTAAATAAATGCGATAAACAACAGGCAAAGGCAGATCATAAACCGGCTTCATAGTACGATTATTTAGATCTGTTTGCGTATATATAAATTCTCGGATGGTTTTGTTACTATTTATTGGCACAGTAATTCGCTTATTGTCAGGTGTTAATATGTAGAGAGAGACAATGTCGCAGCCCATATGAAATGAAACCCGGCGATACAAATCAATTAGACTCTCTTCCTTATACATTAGCACAAATGTGCTATAGTTGCAGCACTTGGTCAGTTCAATGATGAACATTTTGCCAGGTATTTCCTTTATATACATATCCAAAAGATGCTGGTATTTCAGCATTTGTTCTTGATTCGCTTCGTAGGACATTTATTTGATTGTTCATAGTTTCTCTTTAAGTTGTTTTGAAATATATATTGTTTGCAGATTTTGTCTAAACAATAGCCATCAACTAGATCAATTTACTTACCAATTATTTATTGCATCATCTAATTCTTCATCATTTATTGATGATAGCATTTTGTTTAGATTATCTGGATGGAATTGAATTTGTATTTTTGGTAATCTTACCTTTATCCATAACCAATTACGAAAATGTTTTTTAAATTTTATTAACATATACAGTTCTTTAAATCTTTTTAAGATTTGAATTCCACAATTTAATTCATTTCTTTTTGTATCCGTTAATCGTCCATTATAAATTAATTTAAATGGTAATGGATTATTATCACAATTTAAATACTGTAGAGAACTATTAAGTTCTGGCAGTTGTGTCAATTGATTATTAGAACAATCTAATTTTTCTAGACAACTATTAAGTTGTGGCAGTTGTGTCAATTGATTATTAGAACAATTTAATATTTTTAGAGAACTATTAACTTCTGGCAGTTGTGTCAATTGATTATTATAACAATGTAAATATTGTAGAGAACTATTAAGTTGTGGCAGTTGTGTCAATTGATTATTAAAACAATTTAATTGTCGTAGAGAACTATTAAGTTGTGGCAGTTGTGTCAATTGATTATTATAACAAAATAAATACTGTAGAGAACTATTAAGTTGTGGCAGTTGTGTCAATTGATTATTATCACAATGTAAATCTCGTAGAGAACTATTAAGTTCTGGCAATTGTGTTAAGTTATTACAATCACACCTCAAACTTATCAAATCGGTAAATTGTTTTAATGGTAGAATGTAGGTAAGATTTTTATTTGAAACATTTATAGTTTCAGTATTTTCTGGTAATGAATTTAAATATTCTTTAAGATTTAAATAATCTTTAATGTTAAATGCTGACATTATTCGTTGCTTACTAATAGTAAATTATTGGTTTTATTATGTTTTTTTGAAATATATTTGTTTATTTAGATAAATGGTCTAATGCGCTTAATAAAACTAATTCTTGTTGTGTTAACCTAACCTAAACAATAGACATCAAATGAAGTCCGCATCGCCTAAAGAATTTATCCAATTGTGTCGGATCTGAGCCGGTAACAGAATCATCCGGGATGTAACTGGTGTTGCCTTTTTTATACGCTAGAATCACGGGGATGCCATTGACCATCTTTTTGCTCTTAAAATACGAATACAAGTCAGCACACTCGTCTACATCAATATCGCAACAGACCACATTATCAGGACTGGATGCAAAAAACCCGTCTAAAACTGGCTTAATCTTTTTACAAGGTCCGCACCAGGTGGCGCCCATTTTGAGAATAATGAGTCCGGGATTGTTTTCAAGTAGTCGTTGGAAATCGTGCCTACTTTTAAATTGACAGATTATCGTTTTCTGCGCCATTGATTTATTTTGTTATAACCTTTTTATAAAATATTTTACTGAATTTTCGTTATTAAAATATTTTATCTTTTTAAAGTTTCTTTAAGTTGTTTTCAAATATATATTATACTAAACTATATGATCAGGTAGAACCGTTATTTTAGGTTGTTGCAACCTATTTGACATGATATATGCAGTAGAAATAGTAAACAATACTAGATCAGATGAGCATCTGATTAATAATGGTCCATCGGAAACCATTTGACTATATGTGATCAAAGCGAGGACGAAACCATATTCATAATAGAGAATACAAGAGAATATGGATTTGTTGATTTTTTAGTGTACAATAAATACATAAAAATAAATCTACCTGAAACTGAAATAGCCATTGCAGTATATGCAATTACTAATTCGTTTGACATTGTTTTTATTATTATGCTTCTTACCTTTTAAAGTGTCTTTTCCTTTTAAGTTGTTTTATATGAACGCGTATATTATATATTTAACGTCTCTTATACTTCTTGTGAGTGGAACGACGCTTTCTACGAATTTTCTTAGTCGTTTGTTTGCGAGCCTTTTTCAATCCATGCTTCTTAGTGTAACGCTTTCTTTGACGACCTTTACTTTTGCCGTATACACTTGCAATCAGTTTTGGTTTGATCGCACGATAAATGCCGTTGTTTACAATTTTGCGACCAATTGTTGCCAAAATAGGTCCATTTCGTCTTCTGTAACCGCCTGCATGGTTCTCAGGAGGATAAGCCCAAAGAGATAATTTAACGAGTCCATCCATAATGCTACCAACTGCATCCGCCACTATAAATCCAGATAAATTTGATTGTTCAGTATTAGAGTCAGATGGTAATAAAGTCTCAAACCTAGCATTCATTTCTGCGAGTAATTTGGTTTGTTCCTCTTCCGATCGTTTCATTTCAGCAATTCTGTTTTCTTCTTCAATTTTTATTTTTCTAGCCTTTTCTTTTATATCTTGAAAAATGCTTGTTTTCTTTTTTATAAATAATGCAGATGGATCAATAAGAGGATTTAATAAACTTGGAACTTGACTTCTTAAACATAATTGATTTCTTCCAATTCTAATAATAGGAGATAAGCCAGTGTTTGATGAAAATTTAGATAATGTTGATAATGTTGAACCTGTAGATGATGTTGATCCATTTGATTCTGTTCTCTGAGGATCCGGTTGTTCCGGAATATAAACTATATTAGGTCTTTGTATGTCTATTTCTAAATTTATACCGATAGTATTTTCATCAATTTTTGTTTCACTAACTGATATATCAACATTATCATCATTAGTTGTTGTATAAGAATAAGCAACAGAGCCGAGGGAATTTTGTGTTCTATTAGAAATTGTAGACATATTAGAACCTGTAGAACCTGTAGAACTAGCAGAAGCAAGAGGCGGTTGTTCATTTCCAAATTCTAATGTAACCTGGCTTGAATCGGTAGAATTTTCTCGGGATAAAGGAGGACTAATAACTCCTAGACTAATAGTTTTATCTACATATCTGCTACTTAACATAATTACTATTGCTTCTAACAATGTGTCCCGAAAACTGCTTCTAGCAAAAGCCTCAGCAGTTGCATCAATTGCAGAATTATATGTGTTTATTACCGCATCTGTTGTTTGATACAATTTTGTAAATAAAGTTTCTGTCCACATTTCTACCAAAGGTTGAAGTGTAAATCCATTATCAGCATTTTCATCTCTTATTGTTCTAAAAAATAAGGTAAACATTCTTTCTTCCAATGTTTTTACATATCCAACTTCCTCAGTATCATCAACTGTTAATTCCGCAAACTCTTCTGTAATACAACAGATTAATCTTCCAATTGGATTTGTCTGTTTTAAATAAAAAGACCACTGTTCAACACCATGAGGTGCTTGCATATTGAGATCAGCGACACCATGTGCATCAAAAATAGATGAAAGCAATGATGGCTTCTGTATTTCGTGGTTTGCAATATAATGTGAGAGTCGTTGTACGTCTCCTTTGGAAACCATATGTGGGATAAGTTTTATATCATCACCAATTTTCTTCTTAATCCATCCTACTTGAATCAATGTATTTTCTGAACCTGCCTCTATTGGCATTATATTTGGATCTTCTTGGTATCCAACAAAAAATTTGCCAACACTTAATAACCCTTTTCCTGTAAATTTAATAATACCAAAGGGTAATCTTGCTAACGAACAAAGAGCCCATTTGGAAACACTAAGAACTGACGGTATTGCCAAAGGAGCCATTACTGTAAATAGCCAACCATATGAGTTATATGCGACTGCTAAGACAATAATAGATTGCAATCTTTGCATTATAGTTGAATCCTCTGCTGATATATATAGAATTGCTTCCCAATATGGTTCAACTAATTCTCCTGCTGCAGTAGTTATTAACTCATACTTATTTAAAATAAGAGTGATAGAAAAACAAACACTTTGAAGAATTGTAAAATATGGTGTTGCTGTTGTTCCTGGTTCCATATTGGCAAACCGAACAATCATTTCCAATAAAGTTTCAAATCCTTGTTCCAATGGCGCATCTGGTTGGTCAGGAAAAATTCGGGATTTGATATCAGGATTCAAAACAGAGTCTTTCATTAATAAAGATAAAATAGTATCATATCTATCTCCAATCGCTGTATAATTTCCATCTTGTAAAATACCGTCATCTACTTCTGCTTGAACAAATTGGAATGCCAAATCCTTTGCTAATTCAGAATCTACTGAATTAATAAATATAGCGTTATTTAACATATCTAATCCATTGTTGTATAAATATCCTAATACAAGTGATAACAAGCATCTAAAAAGAATAGATGATAAACGGTTATGCATTTTAGTTGCTTGTTCATTTTGTTCTATTTCTGCCTTTAAACCTAACATTTCAATGTAATTTTCTGCAAATTTTTCATTTGATGCAGGATCTTTTGGATCAGGTTGAAGATTTTTTTTTAAATTGCCTAATATTGATGTTTCTCTAGGAACTAATAATTCAAGATTCTTTATGCCATTCATTGTAGGAATACCTTCAACTTTTATAACATCCATATCTCGGTCTGTATCACATATGAGTGTTTGTCTTTTTTTGGCTAGGTCTTCTGGGTTTATATCATTAGCCCTTAACCATTCTGCAAACATCTCTTGCAAATCGTCGCCATCAAGATCAATATTAGGTTTCTTTCTTCTTTCAACCGCATCTGGACCAATTTCATCTGGATACATTTTAGCAAGTTTAGTAGCCAAACTGTTTTCACTTGAACCAGAGATTGCAACTGCTTCTTCTGGCATTGATACTGATTGCATTGGTTGCCGAGATACCATTAAATTTTTAATGCTGGTTGAGTTCTCCCCTAGTCGTCCAATGCATGTTGATTTGGTTGATTTCATACAAAACTCTTGAAATTCGGTTCTAAATAATGATTTACGTACATTAAAATCTGGATTAGAGAATTGTTTAGTAAAATAAGCATTTATTTGTTTTTGCATTAGTATTAGTTCCTCAGATGTTAGCGGGGGAGCAGCATTTATAGCATTAATTAATTGGGTAGAATTTGAATTTGGTTCTCCAGGTGGCATAAGTCTTGGTCTTGGTACTAAAAAGGCTTCTTCTCTTAATTCTGCAGGTGGAAGTGGGCCAAATGTTAGTTGTTGTGTAGTATCTACTGTTTTTTCTTCTGACATCTACTAATTATATATTATAACTACAAATTATATTATATAATTATCCTCTATTCTATCTAAATATTTTCTCTAAATATATGATTCTTCTTTTAAAAAAAGACAAATTATTTCATATTGTATACAAACGGGCTTATCTTTTACGATACGAAGTTCGTCTGCGTTTATAAGTTGATTTTCTTCGCTTCGTCTTCTTTTTGGATTGCTTTCTTCTTTTTGTTGTCTTTCTTTTGCCACCGCCACCTAGTGTAGTTTTTTTTCCATTACTAAACCTAAACACATCAAAGGCATGACCTTCTTTATCCTCATTAATACCAACGTTAATTTCGTCATCATTCATCTCCATCGCTTCATAATTGAAAAAACGAGGAACTGGTAAATTTTCTTTATGAGGATTTTCTCTAAGTAATTTAAGAACTCTTTCATCTATTTGTAGTAGTTTTTTTAAATTAATAGCATCTGTAATGTTTTGTTTTGCTAATTCCAAATCTTGATTTTTAGTTGAAGGACGAACATCTGTTTTTTTTAGTAAATTATTTATTTGGTTTTTAAGACCGAGTAAGTTGTCTTTAATATAAATAGCAGTACAAAAAGTTTTGTTTACTAATCTAAAAAAACCACAAATGGATAAAATTGCTTGTATTTTTTGAGCGAAAGAAAAATTCATTTTTTTAAAAAATTCACACCATGAACTTTTATAATTGTCCATTTTTTTTTTAAAACCACTAGGAGTTAACTTCTCTGTTTCAGATTGAAGTTCTTCAAAATTTTGTACTAGTATAGTATATAAATTACCTTGACCATCATTAAACTGTCCAAGTACATATTGGTTACTATCTAACATTCGTTGAACTTCAATGTGTATTTGCATTAGTTCCCCTGGATCCACAGTATCCTTTAAATTTTGATCAATAAAATCCTGGTGTATCATATTTAATTCAGTACCTGGTATACCCGGATCCGAACTTTTATAGGGGCAATTTCCTGACGCAATCATAGTAAGAAGTGATGTAATCAATAAAACCTTATTTGCCATCTTCCTGTGTTATCTTAATATATACAAATAAAATAAACCCACTAAATATTGTCTTTTTAATTATGCATTTTCTATTTTGGATCACTAAAGCATTTTTCAACCTGCTTTGAAGAAACAAATCGCTCCAATTCCTCTATATTTATTTCATTCATTATAACATGTGACTCCCAAAAGTATCGGCAATACGCCCAAACAAACGCACAATCGTCTTTATACCATTCCGGATGTTTCTCTAAAAGTGCCTTGCAAAGAGGAGGCGGCAATAATCCTAAACTGTGTTTCGGCAAAACATAACAAAGTTGCACCATTTCGGAAACCGGGTTAAATGGCTTTAAAGCAACGAACTCATTGGAAAACACTGGAACAAATTTGATTAGATCCTGCAGCAAAGGCGGGTAATTGTATTTATACATCCATCTCCAATCTGGGCACCCGGACGTATAATATTTCAAAGTCCATTCTAATCCTTCTAAATAATTGATGCAAATGTCTTTCGTTTGTTGCCCATTTACGTCGGATTTGATGTCATGTAGAGCGCGATAATAGCGGGTTTGCCAATACGGCTTATACGGATGAATGTATCTCTCTAAATCCCGGTCATTCAACGGAGTCGCCTCAAAATGCTTAAATTTGTCTTCCGGAGTTTCTCCAACTTTTATTTTTGATCCAGCGCCACCGTGTCTATTATTGCTCTCCTTTTTGTCTCTGGATTTATGTTCATTGGTAATAAACACTTCTTCTAATTTCGCTAAATGTGAAATCAATTTCCTGACATTTGCCCAATTAATTGTTTTTCCATCGGTTAAATACTCGGTTGGCTTTATAGTAACTCTGTACGCATTTATCATCTTGTCAATGCCGCCAGTGCGAATATTTAGTGCAGGAAAATGCGGCATAAAATCGTTTCCTAAAAAGAAACATAGAAAAATATAGTCATATACCTTTTTATAATCAATTACATTAACATGCGATGGACCATCTTTAGATAAAAGATGGCATATAATGGTCTGAGTTAGTTCAGGAATATCTAAAAAATAGTTCGCATCAGGTTCCAACTCTGAATTAATAGACTGAATGAAATGCGGTGTCTCTCTGAATAAATAAATATTAGGACAAATGGGCAGATGGTTAATGGAAAGCATAATTAAATCCGCATCCAGGCCATAAATAACAGTTGTTTCCTTTAAATGTTTTTCTGGATTGACTCTGATATAATCAAACAGTTTATGCTCTCCTTCTCCAGGGTGGTTACTTCCAGAAACGATAATATTCAATTGATTATCAGATTTAACAGAAGAATCTTTAACAAAATGTTCAGTTGTCATATTATTCAATTCTCGCATAAATATGGTGCCAGGTGTGATGGCTGCTGTGTTCCATGGATCGGCATTTGATGATCCAGATTCCTTTTTGAAAATTTGTCGACTCACATTATTTTGATACCACGATTTGTAACGACGGTTACGCTGCTGCTCCAACTTGGCCACCGGTGCGACCCCATCAAAGGCAATAATAACGGTTTTTTTAGGCTCAATAAGAGCAATATATTCTTCAATCTTTTTTATAACTGAACGAATGATTGTTAGACCAACTGTTTCAGTTAAAGCATCAAATGTCATTTTGCTATACGCATCATAGATGATAGAATTGCAATCTAAATATAAATTATCCACACTCAACACATCTTTGTAGTATTTTTTGATTATTTTGGGATGATTTTTAACGATATATGAAAAATAACTTGGAATGCCCATTACAAAGGATAACTATATAAACTATATATAATATGATAACGAATGTTTAATACAATTATAAATATATAATTTGGGTATTTAATAAAATATAAAAAAATAACGATAATAAAGATAAACCGTATAAAAAAAATAAATATAAATATAATGAAGGATATATTAATAATTGGGCACTCTGATACAAATATTAAGGAGTTAGATATAAGTTTAGATTATCTTGACAAAACGTATAAAATCAATAAAACAAATTGGTTAACAACAGATCTACATAACGATACATTTGAAGTAACAATAAATAAGGGGAAATGTACAGTGAAAAGGACAGATTCTGATGGTTGGTGGGGAATGAATTTGATTATATTTGCAGAGGTATCAAAGGAAGCAGAGGTATCAAAGGAAGCAGATGTATCAAATGAAGCCTATAAAAAAGGTATACCTATTATGTTTATTAATTTAGAGAAGGATAAAGATAGATTAGAACATATTACTAATACATTGTCTGGTATATTTGAATCAAAAAATATACACAGAATAGAAGGTATAAAGCATAAAATTGGAATGGAAGGTTGTAGAATGGCACATATAAATGCGAATATCTATGGCATAAATCAGAGATATCCATATTATTTAGTGGCTGAAGATGATATTCAATCACTTGTAGATATAAAAGATATTATACCTTATATTGAAAACTCAATAAATGAAAAGCCAGATTTAGTGTTATTTGAACAAGCAAATGACTTGGAATTAAATATTAAATTGGATAAAGTTACGAAAAATTTATATCGTGCTTACTCAGGTGGTCAAGGCACAGGGTTATATATGACAAGTAGAAAATTTGGACTTCAATTAGTACAACACTGGAAAACTTCTCCAGGAAGACATATTGATATGTCATGGCAAGATATATGGTATCTAAATAATGTGTATTTTCATAGACCACAATTGTTTCATCAAAAAGAAGGTGAATCAAATCAACATAATGTAGACTATAGAGATGCATGCAGGCCTTTTGATTGGGCTTGGTATGAAAAATATAATAAATATAATAAATATAATAAATATAATAAATTTAACAATTTGTAATGTAAATATAAAAAGATACAATCACGAATAAAAATAATATTTAAATAATTGGAATCAAATGTTTAGTATAAAAGTCATTATATTTAATATAACTAAAATATAATGACAGATAAAGATAAAAAAGACCCATTTACAAAACAAAGTGGGCTTAAATTAAATATTGTGGATAAGGATAAAGAAAAGGATAAAGAAAAGGATAAAGAAAAGGATAAAGATCCAGAGAAAAAGGATGATAAAAAGGATGATAAAAAGGATGATAAAAAGGATGATAAAAAGGATGATAAAAAGGATGATAAAAATGATGATAAAGAGAGAAAAAAGGTATCATCTGATATAATTGTATTAATAGCAAAAAAAATGGTATTTTTCCAAGACATAATACAGAAGACTATCCTGCATGTACAGAATAATAAATTATTAGATATTTTGGGTGTCAGTGAAGTAAATATGTGTATAACAACTTTAGTTGATTTGGGAAAGAAAATAAAAGAAATATCTGAAGTACCCATTACTGTAAGCAATACAGACAATATAATCAATGTTTTGCAAACCATTAATAACGAATTATCCAGTTTGTTTAAAATTTTCGGAACTGAATCCTTTGAAGATTTGTTATGGATCTGCTTTGGAAACAATTCGGTGAAAACATATGCCATATCAGATATGGATATGAATAAATTTGAATTGCTGAAAAAATATTTCCATCCAACTAGTTATAAATTATTGGGATCAAAAAAAGAAGAACATTTTTCAAACAAGGAACTAAATAACGAACTAAATAAGGAATCCTTAACTAATAAAGAAAAGGATCAAAATAAGGATTCTCTAGATAGTTTTCTAAAGCCAAAAGAGAGGAATGATTACAGTTTAACTGAAAAATCAAAAAACCTGGATATTGCTGAATTAAGCATCAAGGTCAAATCCTTTTATTTAAAGGTCCATGGAATACAAATAATTGTACACAATCCACAGCATAAAAAAAGTCTAATCATTTCCGGTATTGTAGATGATGTTCTAATAGATCTAATTGACAACAAGTTTATTTTAGCCAAAATGCGCGTTTTAAAAGAAAATTTACCTTGTTCCAAGGAATTTCAATGCACTACATTTAGTCGCTTTTTAGCATCTCTAGGTATCAAGGATATGCTAATGTATGAACCGCATGAAATATATGCAAAATACGCAGGTTATCTGAGTTGTTTAAACACAATACGACAAAAACCCATTGCCCAAGTAGTAAAGGAGTTCATTTCATCTGAATTGTTTGTAAAACGTATGACCATTATTCAATTACTTATTCAATTGGATAAAAATGACAACCAATATTTGGCATATTTGCTCTATGATTTGATGTCCAACGACGCGAATGGTACGATTGACACTCTGGATCAGACTATATTGTTTGACAGTTTTCCTTGGTCTATTAAACAGTTTTTCAAGGATGCGATGAATCAAACCATAAAATATACAAATGAATTGACCAATTTTGACAGCCAAAAGATACCATTGGAGCAGCAAATTTGTTTGTTAAAGGCGCCGGATTCGGTGAAGGAGAAGGCAATGCAGAAATTGAAAGAGGTGAAATCTAAATCAGAAGATTCGGGATCAAAGGCGCGTCAATATTTAGATGGACTTTTAAAGATACCTTTTAATATATACAAGAGAGAACCTATTTTGAACCTAATGAATGAAATAAAGGCCGAATATCAGAATCTGATGAACCAGGGTTCTATTGGAGAAACAGCAACAGCAACATATACAATTTTGGATATTTTAAAGACACTTGGGGAACCTAGTGATCAGATGGTTACATTAGAGACTATAAATTCTCACATAGACGGATCAAACAAGTGCGAGTTAACTGCATATGTCAGTAAAATAAATGAACTAATAAAGGAAGAGGGGTTAACATATGGAAAATTGAAGACATCCAATAAACCAAAGGCGGCGATTGTTGAATTAATTCAAGATTTTGTAAAGGTCCATTTTGAAACCCATATAAGTATAATTAGAAACCTTTTTCTCTCTTCATCTTCTTTTCAAGAGGTAAAAAATATGCATAACTTCAAAGATGGAAAGGAAAAGTCAGAATACAATGAGGACTTTCAAATCCAAAAGAAGGTAATAGAAAACAAGTATTTGAAAGTCAGCAATTATATGAATAATGTGAAAAATGTTTTGGATGAAGAGGTGTATGGTCATGAAAAGGCGAAGAAACAGGTGGAACGCATTATAGGACAATGGGTTAGCGGTAATGACAACACAGGTTATGTTTTAGGGTTTGAAGGCTCACCGGGAATCGGTAAAACGACGCTTGCAAAAGGATTGGCAAATTGTTTGAAGGATGAGGAAGGCAATAGTCGCCCTTTCTCTCTTATTGCTATAGGAGGAGATGCGAATTCTTCCAGTTTAGTAGGACACTCTTACACCTATGTAGGGTCTACATGGGGACAAATTGTGCAGATATTGATGGACAAAAAATGCATGAATCCAATCATTTTAATTGATGAAGTAGATAAGATCAGCAAGACGGAACATGGTAAGGAAATTATTGGTATTCTAACGCATTTGTTAGACACGAGTCAAAACGAGGGTTTCCAAGATAAGTATTTTTCCGGAATAGAATTGGATCTTTCTAAAGTCCTATTTATTCTCTCTTATAACGACGTGGAATCAATAGATAAAATATTGCTAGACCGTGTGCACCGAATTAAGTTTGACAGTTTATCCATTGAAGACAAGATCGTCATTTGCAATAAGCATTTATTGCCGAATATGTATAAAAAAATTGGTCTGGAAAATATGGTAGAATTCAAGGAGGAAACTTTGAAATACATAATAGAAGAATACACTTTGGAGCCGGGTGTGAGAAAACTGAAAGAAAAGTTGTTTGAAATTATTGGCGAATTGAATTTAGATATTCTAAAAAGGGTATTTACTGAACCCAATGTGAATCCGATACAAATAACTATTGAAGATGTCAAGACGAAATATTTTAAAGACAAGAGAGAAATCAAAATACAGAAAATACATCCATCTAATCAAGTAGGTGTAATTAATTGTTTGTATGCAACAAGTTCGGGCAATTCTGGCATATTATCAGCGAGTGCCAAATTATTCCCTTCAGAGAAATTTCTGGAACTAAAGTTGACCGGTTTACTGGATCAAATGATGCAGGAATCATTTCAGATTTCTTTAACATTAGCATACAACTTGCTAAGCGATTTAAGAAGGAATGAATTGAATAAATTATATAATGGACAAGAAAAATACGGAATCCATTTGCATATGGGAGACGGTTCTATTTCCAAAAGCGGAACAAGTGCAGGGATTGCAATAACATTATTAATGTACAGTTTATTAAATGACATTAAAATCAAAAATACGTTTGCAGTAACAGGAGAAGCATCGGATTTGAATGGAAGTGTAGGTGAAATTGGAGCCCTGTCATATAAATTTCAGGGAGGCATAAAAGCCGGGGTGGATCATTTTATTTTTCCGAAAGACAATTCTAAGGATTATGACGATTTCATGAAAAAATATGGATCCACCAAATTAGTAGATGGAATCCATTTCCATGCAATATCACATATCAATGAAGCAATTGAACTTATTATGGATATATAAAAGTTTATAAAAGTAAAAGTATTTAATAAATAAAATAAAATACTTTTATATTGGTTTTATATATACAATATGACAGA
>Ga0214919_10003621_pt1 | contig 23197 bp, 20 predicted proteins | sample LL1503_MetaG_FD_177994 | JGI IMG/M metagenome (GOLD analysis project Ga0214919, IMG submission 177994) | Freshwater microbial communities from Lake Lanier, Atlanta, Georgia, United States - LL-1503 | ecosystem: Environmental > Aquatic > Freshwater > Lake | place: USA: Georgia | collected... | reverse complement strand
GGCAGGAAATACCGCCCCGAGAGCAGCAGACTCCCCAGGGGCTGGGCGCCCATCACAAAGCCGAAATCGAAAAATGGTGGCCGCTGGTCAAGGCAGCCGGCGTCAAGGCTGAGTAGTCCCCCGCCCCCACTGCAGGGCGCCGGGCTTAATTGTCCTTGGGCGCCTCGGGCGCCGCTCCCGACTGCGCCCGGGCCTCCACGATATCGGCGAGGCGTTTGCCCAGGATCCCGCTGATATTGAAGTTCAGCTTGGCCATGATGTGCGGGAACAAGACAAGGTCCTTCTCGATCCGCTCGTGGTCGAAACGCAGGACCGAGACCGGTCCCGCGGCCCTGACATCCGCAGTGCGGCGTGTAGCCTGCACGAAGCCGATCTCGCCGAACACGTCACCCGGGCCGAGGTTAGCGATGTGCCGCTCGATCGTGCCGTCCACGCGCACCACCTCGAGCGTGCCGCTGACGACCAGGAACATGCTGCGCCCCATGGTTCCCTGCACGACCAGCCGATCGCCGTCGGCATACTTCAGCAGCTCGGAGATCAGGATTGCCTTGCGTATCTGGTAGCCGCTCATGCCCTTGAACAGGGAGCTGTGCTCGAGCGCGGCCCGCTGCCTCGACATGGCGAGGATTTCATATAACCCGACCAACCGGATGCGCGACATCACCAATGGGGTGATCAGGAGGTTCGCAAAAATCGAAAAGAGCATCGTCGCGGCCGCCAGTGCCCCGAACTGCGCGATCAGGGTGAAGTCTGAAAGGAGCAGCACGCCAAACCCAAGCGCCAGGGCCAGGCTCACGGCGATCACCGGCGCCGCTTCATCCTTGACCGTTTCGATGACGGCTTCATCGTAGTTCGACGTGCTTCGGCACAGTTCGCTGTAGCGCGCGAACAGGTGGATGGTGCCGTCGATTGCAATGCCGATGGCAATGACCGCGACCATGACGGTAGCGGCGTTCAACGGGATCTCGAGGACTTTCATTGCGCCGACGATCATCAGTATGGGCACCACGCTGGGCACCAGCGCAATGATCCCGCCCTTGATCGAGGTGAACATCAGCGACATCACGACGAACACCACCGCGAGCAGTCCGGCCAGGGCCGCCGCCTGTCCCTCGAGCAGCCGGTCGGCTGCAGCATTGATCATGAGGTTCTCGCCGACCACGACTGTGGCCATGTCGGCGCCGGCGTAATGTCCGACCACTTCCTTCAACTCGCGGATATGGTGGTTCAGCGTCGAGGAGTCGCGCACGTTGTGCCGCACCACGATGTTGGCGCGACGGTAATCATGGCTGACATAGGGTTCGAGGTCGCGCGGCGGATGCAGCAGCAGGTACTCGGCGACCAGCTTGCGGGTCCCTGGCACCCGGTAGGATTCCGGCCTGCCCCCACCCGCCTCCTGGTTGGCCTGGGACACCACATCGGCCAGGGACAGGCTCCGGTCGAATATCTTCTGCTTGGCGATGAAGGACTGGATGTCCGCGAGGCGCTGCAGGTTGGCCGGGTCGCGAAAGGCCCCCTCGGAATTGGACTGGAGGGTGATGTAGAAGATCTTGACGCCGGCCAGGTCCTGCTGCATCCGGCGTGCGTCCTGCACCAGCGCCCGCTCAGGACGAAAGAAAGTGAGCGGTTCGTTGGTGACGTACAGGTTCGACGCCTGCTGCACGAACGCAGCGCAAAGCACCGCGGTCAGGGCCAGCGCCCAGAGCGCCAGGCGGCTGCGAAGCATGCCGAATGCCTTCGCGGCCATTGCGGAGAATCCCCCGGAGGATGCGAACGCGGGCAGCCCGCCCTTGTGCGGGCCGAACGCCGCGTAGAGCATCGGTAACAACAGCACTGTGATCAGCCCGTTGGCCAGGATCGCAAAAGACGCCGCGAGCCCGAAGTCGCGAATGATCGCGATGCCGGCAAACGCGTTGCTGGCAAATCCGAGGGCCGTGGTGAGCACCGTCAGGACTGCTGGTGCGCCCACACTCTTCAGCATGAATTCGGTAGCGACGGCGCGGTCCGGTGGCGCTCCCCGCGTGCGCGCGTCGAGCAACCCTGCGTAGTATCCCGAAATCATCCGCATGATTTCGGTCGCCCCGATCACCACAACCAGGGAGGGCAGCATGGCCGAAAGGATGCTGACGGGAATCCCCGCCCAGCCCATCATGCCGAAAGTCCAGAGCAGGCTCAGTCCGGCCACCACCAGCGGCATGGCCGCGGCGAACAGGCTGCGGTAGAACCCGAACACCGTCAGGCCGAGCAGCAGGGCCGAAGCCGGCACCAGGACACGCATGTCGTGAAGCAGGCTGTCGCGGATTTCGGCATCGATGCGCGGCGGCCCCACTTCCACCAGCGTGGCAAACTGGCCGCGCGTGGCGCCAAGGACCTTTTCCAGCGTCTCGTGCACTTCCTTCTCGGTCGGCCCCTGCCCGCGCTCCTTGATGGCGATCCCGATGGCCATGGCGGTGCCGTCGGCACTGACCAGGTTGCGTGCCGCGATCGGATCCTCGAGGGCTTCCCGGCGAGCCCGCTCGGCCCCGGCGGCATCTGCAGGGATGTCTTTCAGCAGGGGGCGCGCAGTCAGCTGGCCTTCGACGCTCTTGACCGTGCGCTGGGTGAAAAGGTCATCGATCCGTTCGACGAAGGGCAACTGGCGCAGGTCCTCGTGCAGCTTTTCGAGCGCTTGGAGCTTGGCCGGCGTCCACAGCTGCGGGTCGCGCACGTAAACGAAACTGCGATGGTCAGAGCCGAATTCACGCGCCACGCGCAGGTAGGACTGGCGCTCCGCGTCGTCGCGCGGAACCAGTCGGTCGAACCCGCTGTCGACCACGACCTTGGGCAGCCCGAAAGCAGCCATGAGGCTCACGAGGACCAACCCCGCAAGGGTCGGCGCCGGGCGGTCGGCACCGAAGCGGAAGAACCGCTGCAGCAGGCTCGGTGGTTCCTCCGGCGGTACGTTGCGTGCTTCTTCGCTCATTGTCCGCCTCCCCGGGGTTCATCGAACACGCCGGAGGGTACGTAGTCCGCCGAGTGCACGCGCCGCTCCACCTTGAGGAGCGTACGGCGGTCTTCCCGCATATCCTCTGTCAAGACCATGCCCGGGCGCCATGCCCCCGATGCGTCCGGGCGGGGATCCTTGAACGTCTGGCGCCGCGCGAGGCGTCCCTGCCGGTCCAGGTAGTCGATGCGGCTCACGTACAGGTTGTCCTTGCGCAGGTAGATCCTGCGGGTGCCATAACCGGTCGCCCGTGCCACGGCGTCATCCTTCGGTGTCGCACGCACCACGAAATGCGTCACGCGATCGAGCTCCTGTGCGGGCTCTCGCTCGTAAGCGTGCTCCGCGGCCTGCTCGCCCTCGAAATCGGCCACCGTGTAGTCCGAGCCGAACACGAGGCTGGCCCCGGCCGGCCCACGGCGAACGCCGCTTGCATCCCGGGAAACGTAGACGCGCAAACCGCGCAGCACTTGCGGAGTATCGATCACCATCAGGCGTCGGGTGCCGGCGGCGTCGCTGCGCAAGTAGAAGCGGGCGGTGCGCACGGTATGCTGGCCGGCGGTGTCGCTCAGCACGAGTACCTGCTCTTCGAACACATGGGCCGGAGGCGCCTGCTTGCGTATTGCGTCCTCCATGAGCTCGAGGCCTGTCTGCGCCAAGGCAGGCGAGGCGCTCCCGGTGAAAAGGGAGGCGAGCAGCAGGCGCGCGACAAGGCCGATCATGATCCGGCGGCACCCCTTGCGTGGATGCTGCGCGCAATCTCATGCGCGAGCTGTGCGTAGACCGCACTCATGGAGGCAACCACGGCTTCATACGACGCATTGGCGCCCAAAGGTGTGCCGGAGAGCGTTGCACCGGGGCTGGCAAGCAGGGCCCCATCCGTGCCGCGGGTGATCCACCAGCGTGCCGAAAGCTCGACCTTGCCCAAGGCATCGCGCTCGAAGCGCAGCACTTCCAGCTCCAGCCGCACGTCGGGCTGGAGTTTCAGGGTGTGCGGAGCCGCCACCACACGGTCGCTTGGCAGCAGCCGGGCGAGGTTCTCGGCCAGCACGCGGGTCATGTCCTGGCGCAGGTCACCGGCCCAGAGCTCGTAGTCGGCCATCAGGAGGCGGCTTTCACTGCCACGGGTCACGATCTGGGAGCGTTCCAGGTACTGCGGAAGGCGCACGTCGCGGATGACCACGGCGACGGGCTTCTCGGCCGCCCGTGCCGGCGAGGGCGCAGAGGCCGCGAGGACGTAGTAGCGCGTCACCGGATCGGAGGCGCAGCCCGACAGCGACACCACCGACGAAACGAGCGCGGCGACTGCAAACAGGGCACGCGGCATCATTGCTTTTCTCCCGTGGGCTTGCGGCCGAAGAGCAGCGATTGCGGGCTGCGTTCCAGCATTTCGACCAGGCTGCGGAGGGATTTCGCAGTCGAGGAAAGTTCCTGGGCCAGTCGGGCCGCGTTGTCGTGCATCGGCGATTCAGGCGACAACACGCCCTCCACCGCCGCCATCGTGGCCTTGGATTTCTCAAGGGCGTCGCGGGCGGCGGCCAGCGCCTGCTCGAGGTTCGCGGTAATCGGTTCGGCGCGCTCGTCGACTTTGCGCAGGATGCCGCGCAGGCTGGACAGCGATGCAGCCAGGTCGGCGATGGTCTTGTCGAGATTCGGCGAATTTGCGATCGCGGCCGTTCCCTTGAGCGTGCTCTGCAATTCCGACCCGATGGCGACGATGTCCACCTTGTCGAGCTTGTCGACGATGCCTTTCATCTGGGTGGTCATTTGCTCCAAGTTGCCCATGACCGTCGGCAATTCGGGCTCGGTCCGGCCGGCACCCACGAGCCTGATCGGCGTCTTGGGCTGCATGTCGAGGTCGATGAACAACTGCCCGGTCAGCAGGCTGCCCGTCTGCAGGCGCGCGCGCAGGCCGCGCTTGACCAGGGACTGGAAGGCGTCGCGCGGGGCCTTCTTCATGCGCTCACCGCGGTCGAGGATCCGCTCGGGCTCGAGTTCGACGACCACCGGGATGCGGAAGGCGCCGGTACGCTCCTCGTATTCGAGGCGCACGCCGATGACCGATCCCACCTTGATTCCCTTGAACTCCACCGGCGCACCGACCGTGAGGCCGCGCACCGAATCCTCGAAGAACATCACAAAGCGGACTTTCTCGGTAAAGCCCTGCTCCAGGATGGACTTCTGGTCGTCATGCAGCGTGAACACGAGTCCGGCGATGTCATCCGGGCCGGTTTCCTGCCCGTCGGGGGTGTCGAAGGCGATCCCGCCGAAAAGCAGCGCCTGGAGGGATTCGGTCTTGACCCGCATGCCGTCCGGGCCGACCGACAGGTCGAGGCCGCTTGCGCTCCAGAAACGCGTATTGCTGCGGACCATGCGGTCGAATGGCGGTTTCACGAAGGCGTGGATCAGCACGCTCCGGTAGTCGTTGGCCATTTCGTAGCCGAGGACTTCACCCGCAACGATGCCCTGGAAATGGATGAGCGACCCGCGGTCGATCGACCCGAGTTTCCTCGCCATCAGCGTGATCTGCTTGCCCGCTTCATCGGCGTTGACCACCGGGGGTGATTCGAGCCCGACGAACAGCGCCTGGGGCGCGCCCTGCCCGGGCTCGATCTCGATGTAGGACCCCGAGAGCAAGGTGCCCAGGCCCGAGATCCCGCGCGCAGACAGCGTCGGCCGAACTACCCAGAAGCGAGTGTCTCTACGCAGGAAGTGCCCGGCCTCCTTGCCCAGCCGGGCGCGAACTTCGACGCGCGAGAAATCGGAGCTGAAGCGGACCCCTTCCACCAGTCCGATGTCCAGGCTCTTGTACTTGATGCGCGTCTTGCCGACCTCGATGCCCTCCGCCGTGCGGAAGGTGATCGTCACCAGCGGCCCCTTGTCGGCCAGCGTATGGACGATCAGCCAGACGCCGATCAGCGCCGTCAGGATCGGGATCAGCCAGACGATCGAGGGACCGCCCCGCTCCTTGACCACTGGCTGGTTCATGCCGGCGCCCCCATCCGCGTACGTCCCGCCCTGTCCCACACAAGGCGTGGGTCAAACGAATGCGCGGCAAGCATGGTCAGGACTACAGCCGCGCCGAAGAAAGTCGCCCCGAGCCCGGGGGTGACTGTCGCCAACGCGTCCATGCGCACCAGCGCAACCAGGATGCCCACCAGGAAGATGTCGATCATGGACCAGGCCCCCACCGCCTCTGTCACCCGGTACAGCAGGGTACGGTCGCGCGTGCGCCAGTCCGACCCCCGCTGGACGGTGACCAGCAGGACGACCAGGGCGATGATCTTGGCAATCGGGACGACGAAGCTCGCAAACAGCACGAGCAGGGCCAGAGGCACGGCGCCATCCTCGACCAGGTGCACCACCCCGGCGAGGATAGTGCTGGGCTCCCCGTGGCCGAAGCGGACCACCGTCATCACGGGGAGAAGATTCGCGGGCACGAGTAACAGCATCGCTGCGCAAAGCAATGCCCAGGTGCGCGGGATACTTTCGTGAATGCGCATGCCATGTACCGGGTCGCCGCAACGCGGGCAGGCCCAACGCACGCCTGGTTCAGGGCGCGCAACAAGGAGGTCGCAGGTATGGCAGGTCGCATAGCCCATTTCCGCCGCGCTACCCTCCGGCGCCTTGTCAGTCACCGGCCCCATCCGCGTCCAGAGCACGGCCGGTTCAAAACTGGCCACGGCGGCGGCTGAGATCACGAGCAGCCCGATAAACGCAAAAAAGGCAATTCCGGGGATCACGGTCGCGAGGTCCTGCAGCTTGACCACCGACACCAGCAGGCCAAGCATGAACACGCCGATCAGGCTCCAAGGCGTGATCATGCGGACCATGCGCCAGACGGGCGTCATCCACCGGGGACGGATGCCGAATCGTAACGGCAGGAGCAGGTACAGCATCCCGCAGATGGTCAGGAAAGGAAACACCACGCTGGTCAGCACCACGAGCAGCCCCAGTTCGGGCATGCCGGCCTTATGTAAGGCAAAGGCCCCGGAGATCAGCAGCGTCTGTTCAACCCGGTCGCCGAACTTGAGGGCCACAAACGGGAAAGCGTTGGCCATTGCGAACAGGACCAGCGCCGCCACGTACAGGGCGGCCGAGTGGTCCAGGCTCCCGGGCAGGTTGCGATAAAGCTGGGTCCCGCAGCGACCACAAAGGGCCTTGCCCCCTTCGGGGACCGGCACGATGCGATGCGCGCCGTCGCAGGCGTGGCAGGCGATGAGCCCGTCCGACGCATAGCCTGGCAGCGCCATCTCCCCCTTGATTCTGGCCACAGAGTCTTCGTCCTGTACAGTCCAAGGGCGATGATAGCGGCACGGACGCGCTAGGTATACTCGCCCCGATGGCCACCCCCCACAAACTATCCGCCGTGCCGCATCCAGCCGTCTTCGACATCGGAGCCAACCTCACCCACGCCTCCTTTCACGCCGACCTGCCCGAGGTGCTGGCCCGCGCCAGGCACGCCGGCGTCGAAACGATCGTGGTCACGGGAACCAGCATCGCGGGCAGCCGGGCTGCGTTGGCCCTTGCCGAGGCGCACCCCGGTGTCTACGCCACGGCAGGGGTGCACCCGCATGAAGCAGCCCAGTGCAATGCCGATACCCTGCCCGCCCTGCGCACCTTGCTGTCAAATCCGTGCGTAGTGGCCGTTGGCGAATGCGGGCTGGACTTCAACCGGAATTACTCGCCCCACCCCGACCAGGAAAAGTGGTTCGTCGCGCAACTCGAACTCGCCTGCGAGCTGGGCAAGCCCCTGTTCCTTCACTCCCGGGACGCACATCCGCGGTTTGCGGAAATCCTGCACGAGTACAAGGATCGGCTGCCCCCGGCCGTGGCGCACTGCTTTACCGGAGAGCAGGCCGAACTGCGGGCCTACCTGAACCTCGGGCTGTACATCGGCATTACAGGCTGGATTTGTGACGAGCGGCGCGGCAGGCACCTCCTCGAACTGGTACGAGAAATCCCGCTCGATCGCCTGATGATCGAAACCGACGCCCCTTACCTCACGCCCCGCACCCTGCGCCCGCAGCCGCACGCGCGCAGGAACGAACCGGCCTTCCTCCCGCACATCCTGGCGACCATCGCGCAGGCCCTGGGTTTGCTCCCGGAGGCCGTGGCGCGACGTACTACCGAGAATGCGCACCGATTCTTCCGCCTGTGAACGTCGCCAATTTCCTCGATGCAAGCTCTCGCCGGTTGCCCCACTCCCCTGCTATAGCACTGGGAACGCGAACGGTACTGACCTACGGCGAACTGGCGCTGCGCGTTGCGCGCCTGTCAGCCGGGCTGCGCTTCCGGCTGGGCCTCAAGGCAGGCGATCGCGTAGCCCTCTTCATGCAGAACTGCGTGGAGTACTTCGAGGTACTGTTTGCGATCTGGCACGCGGGTCTGGTTGCCGTGCCTGTGAACGCCAAGCTCCACCCGCGGGAATTGCAGTGGATCCTGGGTGACTCCGGCGCGAAGGCATGCTTTACGTTGGGCGACGTGGAAAACATCGATGCGATCGGGGTACGCTCAAAAGCTTTCGACGCGCTGCACCTCGAGGCTGGCGCCCCCGACGCCGAAGTACGGCCCGACGATCCGGCATGGATCTTCTACACCAGCGGCACCACGGGACGTCCCAAAGGGGCGGTCCTTACGCACCGCAACCTCCTGTTCGCATCGCAGTCCTACTTTGCGGACATCGACCGACTGTTCCCCGGCGACGCCATCCTGCATGCCGCGCCGCTCAGCCACGGCGCGGGCCTCTATGCCCTGCCCCACTTCGCGGCAGGGGCGCTCAACGTGATTCCGGAAAGTGGCGGGTTCGAGGCCGAAGAGGTATTCGGGCTGGTCGAAGCGCATCGCAACACCTCGTTCTTTGCCGCCCCCACGATGATCGTGCGGCTGCTCCAGAGCCCGTCCGCCCGCGCTCTCCCGAACCTGAAAACCATCACCTACGGCGGTGCACCCATGTATGTCGCCGATGCCGTACGCGCAATCGAGTTATTCGGGCCGCGCCTCTACCAGCTCTTCGGACAGGGCGAGAGCCCGATGACCATCACCGGCCTGCCGCAGTCCTGGCACGCCGACCGCGCTCACCCGAAATTCATGGAACGGCTTGCTTCATGCGGCTTTGCCCGAACGGGAGTCGAGGTACGGGTGCTCGACGGCGATGACCGGGACCTCCCGCCGGGCGAAGTCGGCGAGATTGTGACGCGCAGCGACTGCGTAATGTCCGGCTACTGGCAGAACCCGGAGGCCACCGGGAAAACGCTGCGGGGCGGCTGGCTGCACACGGGCGACCTTGGCAGCATGGACCCGGAAGGCTTCCTGACGATCCGTGACCGTTCCAAGGACATGATCATCTCTGGCGGCTCCAACATCTACCCGCGTGAGATCGAGGAGGTGCTTCTGACCCATCCGGACGTTGCCGAATGCTCTGTGGTCGGCCGTTCGCATCCCGAATGGGGCGAGGAGGTCGTGGCTTTCGTGGTGGCGAGGCCCGGCGCAACTGTCAGCGCGCAAGCGTTGGACGCACTGTGCCTCGAACAAATCGCGCGATTCAAGCGACCGAAGGACTACCGCTTTGTCGTCAGCTTACCCAAGAACAACTATGGAAAGGTCCTGAAGACCGAGCTCCGGAAAAACCTCGAGTCCTGAGCTGCAGGTTGGCCGCGAGGACCGCCTGGGCTACTGGCTACGGGAGTCCGCCCGCCCCGCCACCCGAAGGCTCGTCAGCGCCGAAGTCGTGGGTGTTGATCACCTCGCGCAGGATGCCATCCCTGGAGAAATGGACCCACAGCACCCGCTTATCGTCGTAATCCAGCCACTTGTACTCCCAGACATCGCGTTCCATCAGCGGGAAATAAGTGACTGAATACGGATACGGCGGACCGAACATTTCCCGGACCTCCTTCGAGGTCGTCTTCCCGGAGACGAGGCGATTGATATTGTCCAGGGTCAACCGCTGATCGATCCCCCGCATAACCCCGTCAGACCCCAGCGTTACGGCGTACGTATGGCGTCCAATGGGATTTCGCGGGTAATAGAGCACCGCACCGCCGTCGGGCCTGGACACGCGCTCGGCCGGTTTGCCCATCACCGCTTCGACCTGTGCGGCGGTCGATGCACCCGGCACGAGGCCGCGACCGTCATATGACGCGCAGCCAGCAACCAAGGATGCTGCCGCCACCAAGAGCAGGATTCGCATGAGTTTGCCTCCTTTTACGGGGTGCTTGCCGTTCGCCTACGCGCCCTTGCCGGGCTCCGCGCTGAAATACTTGTCGTACTTGCCCTCTTCACCCTTGTGGGCCTCGGCGTCCGCGGGCGGCGTCCCCATGCGGGTGATGTTCGGCCACTTCAGCGAGAAATCGGTGTTCAGCTTGAGCCACTTCTCGCCCTTGGTGTCGGAATCCGGGACGATCGCCCCCGGCGGGCACTCCGGCTCGCATACGCCGCAGTCTATGCACTCGTCAGGATTGATGACGAGCATGTTTTCGCCTTCATAGAAGCAGTCGACCGGGCATACCTCCACGCAGTCCATGTATTTGCACTTGATGCAGTCTTCAGTCACCAGGTAGGTCATTGCAGCTCCGGCGGGAATCTCTGGAAAGGCGCTATTTTACAGCGATCAGGTACGGGCTTTCTCCCACTGCGCGAGGCTCCGGCCCTCGTTGACCAGCTTGACCAGGAGGGGCGCGGGTTCCCAGTGCATCGGGCCGAACAGGGCGCGATACTTCATGATCCCGTCGAGCAGCGTTTTCAGGCCGATGGTATCGGCATGGAAGAGCGGTCCGCCTCTGTAACGCGGGAATCCGTACCCCGCTGCCCAGACCACATCGATGTCGCTCGCCCGCACTGCGATGCCTTCCTCCAGGATGCGGATGCCTTCGTTCAGCAACGGATACAGGCAGCGCTCGAGGATCTCCTCCTCGGTATGCTCGCGGGGCTGGATTCCCAGCCGGGCGGCGCGAGCGCGCAGGATCTCGATGGCCTGCGGATCGTCATGCCGGGTGCGGTCCCCTTTCTCGTACCGGTAGTAGCCCTTGCCATTCTTCTGGCCCAGCCGTCCGGCCTCGTAGATCGCGAAGTCCGCCTGGTAGTAGTTGGGGTCCGGCGGAAACTTGTCAGCGTTCGACTTGTGCACGCTGACCCCGACCTCGATGCCTGCCATGTCGAACACCGCGAGGATCCCCATGGCCATGCCCCAGTTTTCAAGGGCGGTGTCCACTTGCCGGGGCGTAGCGCCTTCGAGCACCATGAACTCGGCCTCGCGCGCATAGCCCTCCATCATGCGGTTCCCGATGAATCCATAGCAGACTCTTGAGAGCACCGGGGTCTTGCGAAGGGGCCGCGAGAGGTCCATGACCGTGCGGATCGCGTCGGGCGCGGTCTTTGAGGTGCGAACCACCTCGAGCAGCGGCATCACGTTGGCCGGCGAGAAGAAGTGCATGCCGATGATGTCCTGCGGCCGCGTGACTGCGGTGGCGATGTCCTCGATATCCAGGGTGGAGGTGTTGGTGGCGAGTACGGCGCCAGGCTTTGCCACCTTGTCGATGGCAGCGAATATCTGTTTCTTGAGGGCGACATTCTCGAACACCGCCTCGATCCAGACATCGGCCTCCTTTGCTTCGGCGTAGTCCAGGGCGCCGCGGATCAGCGCCATGCGAGCGGACTTGTCCTCAGCCGTGAGTCGCCCCCGCTTCACCATCCCTTCATAGGTCTTGTCGACCACGCCGATGCCACGGTCAAGGGCTGCCTGGTCCGTATCGAGGAGGATCACGGGAATGCCTGCGTTGGCAAAACAGATCGCAATCCCCCCACCCATCGTGCCGGCGCCAATGATGGCGGCCAGCTTGACCGGACGAGGACGAGTGCCCTCCGGCAGGCCCGGCACCTTGCGGGTTTCCCGCTCGGCAAAGAAAACGTGCACCAGCGCCTTCGATTCGACGGTGGCCTTTGCACCGTTCACGAGTTCTGTCTCGTACTCCAGCCCTTGGGCAAGCGGCATCGTCACCGAGGCACGTACCGCCTTGATTGCCGTGAGCGGAGCCTTGCGATTCTTGTACTGCTTGCCAGCTTGCGCGATGTACCTGCCCAGTATTGCATCCGTGGCGGTGGCGGGGTCCACCGTCATTTCCCCGGTGCGACGCGGCCCCCGGCCGGCTGCGACGAGCTCCTTTGCATACGCAAGCGCACCCGCCTTGATTTCGCCGTCGATTTGCCGGTCGATGAACCCGCTCTCCATTGCCTTCGCAGTATCGACCGGCCGGGCACCGATGATCATTTCCAGCGTGGCTTCGACGCCGATGAGGCGAGGCAGTCGCTGCGTGCCACCGGCGCCCGGAATGATCCCCAGCGTCACTTCCGGCAGGCCGAATCGCGCCCCCGCTGCCGCTGCCCGGTAATGGCAGGCCAAAGCGATCTCCAGCCCGCCCCCCATGACCGTGCCGTGCATGGCCGCGACCACCGGCACCGTGAGGGCTTCGAAGCGATTGAAGAGGTTCCGGTATTCCTCCTCCTTGGGCGGGCCGGCGAATTCGCCGATGTCCGCGCCGGAAAAGAACGTGCTGCCTGCGCACAGCAGCACCACCGCCTTCAGCCCCTGCCTTGCCTCGATTTCGCCGATGGCCTGCGACAAGCCCGTGCGCACAGCTGCGTCGATGGTGTTCACCGGCGGGTTGCTCACCGTGATGACGGCAATGCCGTCTGCGTACGCGACGGATACGACGCTCATGCTGCGGCTTTCAGTCCAAGCAGCTTCACGGCGTTCTCCTTCATGATCAGCGGCCGTACCTCCGGCTTGATGTTCAGCTTTTCAAAATCCTCCATCCAGCGGTCCGGCGACAACACGGGGTTGTCGGTCCCGAACAGGACCTTGTGCTTCAGCAGCGTGTTTGCGTACTGCACGAGATTGGCTGGGAAGTACTTCGGCGACCAACCTGACAGGTCGATATAGACGTTGGGCTTGTGCGTTGCCACCGAAAGCGCTTCGTCCTGCCATGGGATGGACGGGTGCGCGAGGATGATCGGCATGTCGGGAAAGTCGGCCGCCACATCGTCGATGTACATGGGATTGGAATACTTCAACTTCAGCCCCGCGCCGCCCGGCATGCCTGCGCCGATCCCGGTCTGGCCGGTGTGGAAGATTGCAGGCAGCTTGTGTTCAGCGATCACCTCATAGAGGGGGTAGGCATCGCGGTCGTTCGGGAAGAAGGCCTGGGTCGTCGGGTGGAACTTGAAGCCTTTTACCCCGTAGTCCTTGATCAGCGTGCGCGCCATGCGCACACCCATGCGGCCCCGTGCCGGGTCGATGCTGGCGAAGGGGATGCAGACGTCGCCGTTCTCGTGCGCCGATTCCGCGATCTCCTCGTTGGTGATCCGCTTGATGCCCATGCCGCGCTCGCTGTCCACGGTGAACACCACGAACCCCATCTTCCGCTCACGGTAGTAAGCCGCCATCTCATCGATGGTCTGGTGCTTGGGCGCGTACCTGAAATACCGGCCGCGGGCTTCGAGCCCTTCCTTGGCCGCCTCGTCGGGAACGATGCGCACGGATTTTTCCGCGTGCGTGTGGATATCGATCGCGACGAGTTCGTCAACGTTCATTGTCTTCATGGGCGTGCTCCTGGGGTTGGATGGATGATGTGGGGCGGCGAAGGCTCGGCATAGAGGTCTTCGACCAGCGCGGCCCGTGCCTTGAGGACCGCCTGCTGGTTGATGGAACCCTTGTCGGTGATTTCACCTGCGTCGATAGAAAGCGGCGCCGTGAGCAGCACTGCGCGAGCGACACGTGTCGCGCTGCCGGTGCTGTCCATGGCCAGGGAGTCAAGGATACGCCGGCACGCTTCGCCAAGGGCGGGCGTATTCGGCGTGCCGGAACGCGGAATGATCAGCGCGGTGACTTCCCTGCGGTTGTGCCCGGCGATCACGGCGTCCTGCACCCAGGGGGAGCCCGCCGCCATGATGCGTGCGCGCAGGGGCCCCACGCTCACGAAGGTGCCGGAACTGAGCTTGAAATCCTCGGCGATGCGTCCGTCGAACACGAGCCCTTTCTGGGGATCACTTGGGTCAAGGAAGCGCGCTGCATCGCCGCTCCGGTAGAACCCGTCCTCGTCGAAAGACTCGCGCGTGAGCTGTTCACGCCGCCAGAACCCCTGGGTCACGCTCGGACCGCGATAGCGCACCTCGAGTTTGTCGCCGACCGGGGCGAGCCGCAGTTCAACGCCCGGGGCCGGATGGCCTATGCCCCCGGATTGCCCCGCCTCCCAGTTTGCGACGCACGCAAATGGCGCCGTCTCGGTCATGCCCAGGCCCGTAATCATCAGGATGCGCTCGCCGCATGTCTTCTCCGCAGCGGCATGCAGGCTGTCCCAGATGGGCTGAGCGAGGCTGGCCGCAGCGTAAAAAAGCATCTTCACCCGCGAGAAGAAGACCTTTGCCAGGGCGGGATCTGCGTGCAGGGCCTGGGCGATTTCCTCGAATCCGCGCGGCACGTTGAAGTAGACCGTGGGAGCGATCTCGCGCAGGTTGCGCAGGGTCTCCTTGATCATCTGCGGTACGGGCTTGCCTTCGTCGATGTACAGCGTGCCGCCGTTGTAGAGCGCAATGCCGTAGTTGTGGTTGCCCCCGAACGTGTGATTCCAAGGCAGCCAGTCCACGAGCACCGGCGGTTCCTCGGCGAGGAACGGCAGGCTGTCGTTGATCATCTGCAGGTTGCTGGTGATCATCCGCTGCGTGTGGATCACGGCCTTGGGCATGCCGGTGGAACCTGAAGTCAGCAGGAACTTGGAGATCGTGTCTCCCGTGATCAGTTCATGCGCTTCATCCACGGCACGCTTGGGCGGCGTCGCGGCGAGTTCGCTGAAAAAGGTCGGACTGCGCCCCGGGATATGCCCGTGCGTGATCACCACCTCGGTGGCCCCGGGAATGGCGGCGGCGATCGCACGCTCATAGCGCATGCCATCGGAAGCGAACACCAGTCCCGGCGTCATGAGGTCGGCGACAAACTTCAGCTTGCCGTGGTCCTGCGAGACTATCGAATACGCAGGCGAGACCGCAAGGAACGGAACGCCTGCGTGCAACGCCGCCAATGCAAGCATCGCGTGTTCAAGATCATTCTCCGAGAGGATCATCAGCGGCCGCTCGGCCGACAGCCCCCGGTCGATGAGGCCCTGCCCGATCCGGCGCGCGTATTCGAGCGCATGGGCATAGGTGATCCTGCGCCACTCGCCCGTCGGCAGACGCATGGCGACGAACGTGCGGTCGGGCGCCCGGGTTGCCCAGTAAAGCAGGCGCTCGGTCAGGCGTGTGGGATAGGGGCTGAGCGGCGCAGGGGATTTCAGCAGGAGACGCCCCTCGCCTTCATCGATCACCGTGACGCTGGAGGGGCCAAGGGCAACTTTGCGGACACGTGCGGTAGTCACAGAATTCCTTCAGCCCGCCAGTTTTGCGAGCAGCCGCAGCAACTCGGTGCGTTCGGCCGGTTTCAGTCGCGTCGAAAAAAGCTTTTCGTGATGCTTCACTTTGCGCCGGAGGTCGCGCAACAGCGCCTCGCCTTTGGGTGTGAGGTACAGGCCCCAGGCGCGAGCGTCGTCCTCCCGGTGCCGGCGCTCGGCCAGTCCGCGCTGTTCCAGCCAGTCCGCAAGCAACATCGCGCCTGAGCGAGCGGTGCCCAGCACCTCCCCGAGCGCGCTCTGGCTGATGCCCGGGTTGCCTGAAAGGATGATCAGGGCGGTGAAGCGCGGCGGGGTGATCTGGTCGCCGGCCGTGGCGCGCGAAAACGCCTCGAACGAAGCCATCTGCGCGCGCTTGAGCGCGTAGCCGTAATGCTGACCGAGGTCGGCGTAATCGACGCCTTCGACTCGGGCTGTGCTGTCCCGGCGTGCGCCCCTTGATGTGGGTCTGGTTTTCATGGTTCTGAGCGTTGACCGGCTAATTGTAATCTTGTATAACAATTCAGAGAGGTCATGTTTCGCAGCAAAGGCAGCCATGCGGCAGCGCAACATGACGCACTAAAAAAAGCGGCGACAATAGCGCCGCACACCGACTAAGGAGGAGTTCATGACCCAAGGCCCCGGCTTCACACGCCGCCAGTTCAATGCTGCCCTTGCAGCGAGTGGCACGCTTGCCGCGCTTTCACCCTTCGGCATCGCGCGCGGCCAGAGCAGCAAGCTGAAAGTGGGTGTGCTCCTGCCCCGTTCCGGCTTCCAGGGTTTCATCGGCCAGTCCTGCCAGAAGGGGGCGGACCTCGCCCCCGGGGTCATCAAGGAATTGCTTGGCGCCGACATCGAACTCATGAATGCCGACACCGAAAGCAACGTCGACACCGCCCGCACGCGCGCCGAGCGCCTGATCCAGGAAGGCGCCCACGTCCTCGTCGGCCCGTTCGACTCCGGTGCGGCCTCGGCGATCGCGCAGGTTGCCGAGCAGCGCGGCGTTCCCTTTGTCATCAACATCGCAGCCGCCCCGCCCATCACGGAGCAGGGCTACAAGTACGTGTTCCGGAACTTCCCCACAGCAATCGACCTCACCCGCAACGGGCTTTCGCTGATCGGTGATCTCTTCCGCGAAACGAAAGTCGCGCCGCGCACCGCCGTATTCATGCACGTGAACGACACATTCGGGCAGGCGATGTTCAAGGGCATTTCGGCCATGCTGCCGGGCCTCACCAACCTGCCCTTCAAGATTGTCGACACCATCTCGTATGATCCCGCCGCCAAGGACCTGACCGTAGAGGTGTCCAAGGCCAAGGCGGCCAATGCCGACTTCCTGCTCCTGGTTTGCCGGCTCAACGACTCGATCATCCTGCGCCGTGAAATGGTCAAGCAGCGCTGGAACCCGATGGGCATCATCAGCCCCGGGTCTCCCGGGATGTATGAGGAGCAGTTTTCCAAGGCGCTTGGCAAACTCGCCGATTACTGCATTTCCAACGCCCCGTGGTTCAACCCCAAGACCAACATGACCAAGGTCGTCGACACCGCGTTCCGCAAGCAGAACCCGAAGGAGCAGTTCGTGTTCCACGGCACCAACGTGGCCTACACGTTCGAATCCATCCTGATCGCCGCAGACGCCTACAAGCGCTCGAAGAGCACGGACCCCAAGGTCCTCGCTGACGCGATCCGCCAGACGAACATCGTCGACCGCGTGGCGCTGGGTGGCCCGATCAAGTTCAACGCAAAAGGCCAGGTCGAAGGCAATCTCTCGGCCTGCGCTCAGAACCTGAACGGCCGGCCAACAGTGGTGCTGCCGCTGAGTGCGGCGGAAGCGAAACCGGTGTTCCCGATGCCCGGCTACAAGGCATAGCCCGCTCCCCATCGAAAGCGGGGCCGGCCATGCCGGCCCCTTTTTTATGCCCTCCATCGAACTCACCGCCAACGTCGTCGTCGCCGGCCTGCTGACCGGGCTTGTCTATGGCCTCATGGCGCTCGGGCTTTCGGTGATATTTGGCGTGGTTCGGGTGGTCAATTTCGCGCATGGCGAGATGATGACCATTGCGATGTATGCCGCGGTGGCGCTATTCGGCGCCTTGAAGCTGGATCCTTTCCTGTCGGTGATTCCTGTCGCCCTCATCTTCTTCGGGGTTGGCTACGCGATGCAGGCGGGGCTCATCAACCCATTCATCACACGCCCCGAGCACTCGCAGTTCATGCTCCTCGTGGCTGTGGCCATCATCATGGTCAACGTGCTGTTGATGGTTTTCGGGCCCAGCGCGCTCAACGTGCAGGTGGACTACCAACTGGAGTCCTACGAACTCGGCCCCATCCTGTTCGACAAGGCGCGCCTGTACGCCGCCGGCATGGCGCTGGCGACCAGCGCCGGGCTGTTCGCCTTCTTCAAGCACACGAGCACCGGCAAGGCCATCCGCGCCTGCGCGGACAACAACCTGGGAGCAAAGGTGGTCGGACTGAACGTAAAGCACCTCTACGCGCTGACCTTCGGCCTGGGGTCGGCCTGCGTGGCTGTCGCGGGATGCATGATGATCCTGCTGGTGGATGTGACGCCCACACTGGGGCCCGGTTATACGCTGCTCGCCTTTGTCATCGTCATCATCGGCGGGCTGGGATCGATGCCCGGCGCCCTCTTTGGCGGGATCCTCATCGGCGTGTCCGAGGCGCTAGCCGGCCTGTTCTTCGCCCCCTCGGCAAAGAGCATGTTCGGATTTGCGCTGCTGATCCTGGTCCTGCTGTTCCGGCCGCAAGGGCTCCTGGGGAAAAAACCTTGAATCCACGCGCCCGCCTGCTCCTTGGCGTACTGCTGGCCGTGCTTCTGCTCCTGCCGGCCTTCGCGAGCAACTATGCGCTCTCGGTAGCCACGCTCATCCTCTATTTCGCATTCACGGGACAGGCGTGGAACGTAATGATGGGCTTCGCAGGGCAACTCTCGCTGGGGCATTCGCTCTACGTCGGCGTCGGCGCTTACGTGGCGGCGGCCATGTTCGTGAACCTCGGTATCGCCCCGTGGATGGGCTTGTGGGTCGCAATCCTGGTCTGCATGGCGCTTGGCGCGGCGATCGGGTTCCTCGCCTTCCGCTTCGGCATCTCGGGCGTGTACTTCGCGCTCCTCACCATCGCGTTTGCGGAATTCACGCGCATCGGCTTCGACCACATCCAGTGGACCGGCGGCTCGGGCGGCCTGTTCCTGAAAGTGGCCCAGCGCGAGCAGATGGACCTGCTCAACTTTCGCGGCCCGCCGGCCATGTATTACTACGCAATCCTTTTTCTCACTATCGGCGCGCTGGCCGTTTGCGCTTGGCTGCTGCGCAGCCGCGCCGGCTATTACTGGCAGGCGATTCGTGAGAACGAAGAGGCCGCACAGGCCCTCGGCATCAATACCTTCCGCTACAAGATGATCGCCGTGCTGATCAGCTCAGCGATGACAGCGGTATCCGGCGTGTTCTTCGCCTTCTACTACAACAACCTCTTCCCTGAGCAGATCTTCCACATCAGCCGCTCGATCGAAATCATCCTGGGCCCGATCATCGGCGGCATTGGCACCCTGTTCGGGCCCATCCTCGGCGCTTTCGTGCTCACGGTGCTGGCGGACGGCATCACCGAGGGGCTCGCCTATTTCGGTGTCGAGGTGCCGGGCGTAAAACAGGTGTTTTACGGCTTCGTCCTCCTTGGCGTGGTCATGTTCCTGCCCAACGGCATCTGGCCCTCGCTGGCGAAAAAACTCGGCGTGGCCAAGTGAACGCCCTGCTCGAAGTCCACTCGATCGCCAAGTCCTTTCGCGGACTTAAGGCGGTATCGAACGCGAGCCTGGAAGTCCCGCAGGGCGGCATCGTCGCCTTGATCGGTCCCAATGGCGCCGGCAAGACGACCTGTTTCAACATGATTGCCGGGGTCTTTGCGCCGGACACCGGTGAGATCCTGTTTGACGGCCGGCGCATCGACGGCCAGCGGCCGGACCAGGTCTGCGTCGCAGGCATCGGCCGCACGTTCCAGATCGTGAAGCCTTTTGCCGGCCTTTCCGTCCTCGACAACGTCATCGTCGGCGCCTTCAACCGCACGAGGCATCTTTCCGAGGCGCGCAGGATCGCCTCCGACATCCTCGAAAAGCTCGGCCTCGGCCCCAAGCGCGACCTGCCCGCCTCCTCGCTCACCCTGCCCGACCGCAAACGGCTCGAGGTTGCACGCGCACTGGCCACCGGACCGAAGCTGCTGCTGCTCGATGAAGTCATGGCCGGCCTGCGTCCTACCGAGTGCGACCAGATGGTCGAGGTGTTTCGCGAGCTCAACGTCCGCGACGGCCTGACCATCCTGCTGATCGAACATGTCATGCGTGCCGTCATGGCGCTTGCACAACACATCGTAGTACTGCATCACGGGGAAATCATTGCTCGCGGCACTCCGCAGGAGGTCGTGCGCGACAAAGCAGTCCTCGAGTGCTACCTGGGGGAGGAGACCGAGGTATGAGCGCCTTCCTCGAGATCGAGAACCTCGACCTTTATTACGGCGACGCGCAGGCGTTGTCCGAGGTATCGCTGTCGGTCGATGAGGGAAAAATCGTCGCCATCGTCGGGGCCAATGGCGCAGGAAAATCATCGCTGATCCGGACGATCGCTGGAATCGAGAAGCCTCGCGGCGGGAAGGTGCGCTTCAAGGGGCAGGACATCACCGGATTCGAGTCGTATGCCACCTGCAACCTCGGCATCGGGCAGGTGGCCGAGGGCCGGCAGATCTTCCCTTCGCTATCGGTGCTTGAAAACCTCGAGATGGGCGCTCAGCTGCCGCGTGCAAAGTCCAAGGCACGCCAGACCATGGAAGAGGTCTTTGCACTGTTTCCCCGCCTCGCCGAGCGCCGGAGCCAGCTGGCCGGCACCATGTCCGGGGGCGAGCAGCAGATGCTCGCCATCGGGCGCTGCCTGATGGGGCAGCCGGAACTCATCATGTTCGACGAACCCTCCCTTGGCCTGGCGCCGACCATCGTGCAGGAGGTATTCCAGATCATCCGCGCGCTGAACGCCCGTGGCATGACGATCCTACTTGTCGAGCAGAACGTGGCCGTGTCGCTGAAGATCTCCGCCAGCGCCTACGTGCTCGAAAACGGCCAGATCGTCATGTCGGGCAGCGGGGAGTCGCTGCTGCATGATGACCGCGTGCGGCAGGCTTACCTGGGAATGTAGGCGCTATGGAATACTCCTGAAACGCGATGAACCCTCATTTCCCCATGGAGAAATGCATGCACAGCGCAACTCGTAGCTGGTTACTCCTGTCCGCGCTGCTGTGGTGTGCCCAAGCGGCGGGGCAATCCGATTTCCCCTCGCGCCAGGTCCGGATCATCACCCCGTTTGCCCCCGGCGGTGCGATCGACGTACTCACCCGGACCATTGGCGAACGCCTCTCGGTGCGCTTCGGCCAACCGGTCGTGGTCGATGCCATTCCCGGTGCGAGCACGATCATCGGCACACAGGCCCTGCTGAAGGCGCCTGCCGACGGCCATACCTTCATGATCACCACCATGTCCACGGCGGTCAACAATCCGGTCATGTACCAGAAATTGCCGTACGACCCGGCCAAGGACCTTGCCCCGATCACTCAGCTTTCCTACGGCAGCGTACTGCTGGTGGCGCCCGGCAACGCGCCCTACAAGGACGTGAAGGGATTCGTCGAGTGGGCCAAGGGACAGAACCGGCAGATCAGCTACGGCTCCTGGGGCATCGGCACTTCCGGTCACTTGTACGGGCAGATCCTCAAGCGCGACTACGGCGTCAACCTGAACCACATACCGTACAAAGGGGACGTATCCGCCATCGTAGACGTCCGGAACGGCAACCTTGACCTCACATTTGCCAGTCCCACCAGCGCGAAGCCCCAGCTTTCCGGCGGGCAGATCAAGGCGCTGGGGATGACCGGTCCGAGGCGATCCGATGCCCTGCCCGACTTGCCCACCTTCAGCGAACAAGGCGTGCCGGGCTTCGAATTGCCGGTCTGGGTGGGCGTGTACGCGCCCGCCGGCACGCCCAAACCGGCGCTCGAGCGCATCCAGCGCGAACTCAAGGCCGTCGTCTCCGAGCCCGACATCGTGCGGCGCATGCTGGACCAGGGACAGGCGCCGATCGCCAACACGCCTGACGAATTCATCGCCAGCTTCAAGGTGGACTTCCCCAAGTGGGAGGCGCTGATCCGCGCTTCAGGCGCAAAAGCCGAATAATCAATGCAGACCGACTACCTCCAGCCGTTCCTCTTCGAGAACCTCGATATCCGCGGACGGCTGGTGTGCCTGTCGGGCAGTTGGGGTGAGATGCTCGAAGGCCGCAGCTATCCGGTCCCGGTCATCGAGATCCTCGGGCAGACCACTGCGCTCGCGGTGTTGCTTGGCGCCAACCAGAAGGGCGGAGGCCGTGTGACGCTGCAGGTGCGTGGCAACGGCCCGGTCTCCCTGCTGGTCGCCGACTGTGCGACACCCCTGAAAATCCGTGGCATGGCGCACCACGCTCCCGGTGCGGCAGGTACTGCACGCGAGTTGCTGGGGGACGGCAGGTTTGCCCTGACACTCGATGACGGCCGCAGCGAACAGCTCTACCAGAGCATCGTGCCGCTCGAAGGCGACACGCTCTCCGATACCTTCTCGAGCTACCTCGCGCGATCCGAGCAGGTGGAAGCCTTCCTGCTCCTCATGGCCGACGCTCGAGGCGCCTGCGGCCTGCTGCTGGAAAAGTTGCCCAAGGCCGATGAGCGCGACCCGGACGGCTGGAACCGCATGACGCAGTTCGCCGCGACGCTGACGCTGGCGGAGACGCTGGACACCCCGCCTTATGACCTGCTCACGCGGCTCTTCCCCGAAGAACTGCTGCGGGTCTACAAGCTGGAAGCGGTCGAGTACCACTGCCCCTACGACGTGGAAAAGGTCAAGGACATGCTGCGGAGCCTCGGGCGCGCGGAAGTGGACTCGATCCTCGCGGAAAAAGGCGAAGTGCTGATCAAGAACGAAATGTGCAACCACGAATACCGATTCGATGCGGATGCGGTCGCACAGATGTTCGCGGAGAAGACTGCGTGAGCGCGGATACCGGGACGGCCTACGGCCTGCCACCACCGGGCTGGCGCAAGGACCTCACCGACGTCGGTCCCGGCACACCGATGGGAGAGTTGCTGCGTCGCTACTGGCATCCGGTGGGCCTGGCTGCGGACGCCTGCGCCGTGCCACGAAAGATCCGTTCGCTGGGCGAGGACCTTGTCCTGTTTCGCGATGGCGAGGGCCGCGCAGGGCTCGTGTACCCGCATTGCGCGCATCGTGGCGCTTCGCTCTACTACGGAAAAACGGAAGCGAAGGGGATCCGCTGTTGCTACCACGGCTGGCTCTTCGATGTGCAGGGACATTGCCTGGAACAGCCGTGTGAGCCGGAGGGCGGCCTGCGGCGCGACAAGGCCCGCCATCCCTGGTACCCGGTCGAAGAGCGCTATGGCCTGGTGTTCGCCTACATGGGGCCGCCGGACAGCAAGCCCCTCCTCCCTCGTTATGAATGCCTCGAGGTGCTGGGCGACGGCGAATTCATCGACGCCGACGATTCCAGCATCGGATCAGGCGGGGCGGCCATCGTGCCCTGCAACTGGCTGCAGCATTACGAGAACGTCGTCGACCCTTTCCATGTCCCGATCCTGCATGGCTCCTTTTCCGGCGCGCAGTTCACCAGCCAGATGGCAAGCATGCCCGAGGTGGTGTTCGAAGCCACCGACCGCGGCGTCAAGGTCACATCGAGGCGCAATATGGAGGACGGGCGGATCTTCCATC
>Ga0214919_10003620_pt1 | contig 23199 bp, 29 predicted proteins | sample LL1503_MetaG_FD_177994 | JGI IMG/M metagenome (GOLD analysis project Ga0214919, IMG submission 177994) | Freshwater microbial communities from Lake Lanier, Atlanta, Georgia, United States - LL-1503 | ecosystem: Environmental > Aquatic > Freshwater > Lake | place: USA: Georgia | collected... | reverse complement strand
GGCCTGGAGTGAGGGCCGCACTGGCTATCCTTTTATTGATGCTGCCATGCGGTACCTCAATGCCCACGGGTGGATCAACTTCCGGATGCGGGCGATGTTAATGTCGTTTGCTACCTACGACCTATGGTTACCTTGGCAGGAGGCGGGGTTGGTTCTGGCCCATAAATTTGTCGATTTCGAGCCTGGGATCCACTGGTCGCAGTGCCAGATGCAGGCAGGTGAAACGGGGATCAACACCATCCGCGTTTACTCGCCGATTAAACAAAGTCACGATCAAGACCCGAGCGGCGACTTTATTCGTGCTTGGGTACCAGAGTTAGCGGGCGTTGCCGGGGCCATGGTGCACGAGCCATGGCAGATGCAGGTATTACGCCTGACTCTATGCCCCGATTACCCGCTGCCCTTGGTCGATCACAAGACAGCGAGCAAGCAGGCCAAAGACGAGATTTTTGGCCGTCGTAAATTGGCCGTGGCCCGAGCGGAGGCGCAGGGAGTTTATTTGCGGCACGGCTCACGATCGGGCCCGCGTAGCCGGCAGATTTCTGGAAAACGCCGCACCAATCCCAAAGTGGAAGCGCCACAGCTCTTGTTAGATTTGTGAGCACGAGGGACAGGGGAATGGGTGACCTCTTCCGGAATCAAAAAAACCTCGACTCAGTTCTGGACGGTCCATGATCGAATGCCGGTAATCCTTGCGAGCGGAATAGCTGAGGAATGGCTTGAGAGGCTTGAAGTAGGCTTTCTAAAGCCCATCACAGAGGATTTCTTGATCAAAACTCCAGCACTGAGTGGATCACTTCGGGTCGAGAGCGAGCAAGCCAAACCAAAGTTCATAGATTAGTTTTCTTTCAGCGAGATAGAGTTTTCTACGGAACCGCATTGCCGGACGAATCGCGCCAACGGTATGGGTGAAATAGGTGGGAGTAATTTCGTCTGCTTCTTGCAAAGGGGCATTGGGTGGAAGGAATTTAATAAAACAAAATAGTTCTAATACATAAAAACGAGAAAACAACAGGAAATCCATATATACCAAAAGAAGTAAAAATAACGTTTTATTTTTTTAAAAATAGCCTCAAAGGCCCAAAAAAAGGGCTTTTTCGAGCAACTTATTCACATCTTACTAAAAAAAATTTTGCGGATTACTTTTCGTGGACAGATACTTTAATTATGCAAATACAACAAAAACTAAGACGCACTATCAAACTTGACTACCATGACATAGAGGAGGCGCGGTTGTTAATGATCCTCAATCACGTGATGAACGGGAACGGAAGCCCGGAATTCATTTCGGATGGGGAAAAGTACATCCTGATGGGGACTCTAATTGACCAATGGGGGGACTGCGTGTGCCTGACGGAACTTGGGAAGGTATTTCTATGTGAACTAGTCTTCCGTTCTTTCGATAACTATCAAGGGGATGAGTGATGAAGATCCGGGACAGGAGAGCGTTCCCAAGGAAATATTGCTCCATTGAGGATGAGCGCCTTTTCTATGCCCTCTCTCATGTCGCTAGGTCGAGATGGTTCTATGGATACCTGAACAACGATGAGCTAGAGACAATAGACGGGGTTCTGATTGAGGGCGGATCAGAGGGCATTCACCTGACGGAGTTGGGGATTAAAACTTACCTGAAGTTAAAAAGGAGGTGTGGCTTTGAAATATCGAATTGTCGCTAGCATGGACACTTATCACCGGATCGATGTTGAGGCAGAGACAGTGGAAGATGCCCGTAATATCGCCGAACAAACAGACATCGAGCGATGGATTCCAGAGACACTGATTGGAGCAGGCCTGACCATCTGGGAGGTGCATACCATCAAAGGAGATTTCGAGATTGTTCCGTATATGTTTGCTGGTTGAAGAGTGGGAGCCTCTTTCACGGGTAGCTAAAATAATCAAATCACCATCCAACGAGAGGTGAGCGCCGCGAAGATAAAATGACCTACCCCCGTAAATGTCCCAGGGGGTGGGTAAAATGTTCTTTAAACAATGGGGTCTGCCTACATCTACAAATGCACGAATCCGGAGTGTGGGTACGAAGCCACAATCTCAGGTGGGAAGGACTTTGAATTTTGTGGAGAGGTTGAATCGATGGTGTGTCTGGACTGTAAGGAGTTGACGAATGTGCTGATTGCTCCTGCGCCCGATCTAAAACCCATCGAACCGAGGTGCGGTGAGTGCAATGGCAAAAACCTGAAGAAATTCTATTCTGGCAGGACCCGGTGCCCAAAGTGCGGCTCAAGACTGAAGAAGGACCCCAACTCCGATATTCGGTGGGACTGAGTATGAGCCGTCTAATTAGCTGTTTAGTAGATGGATCGAGGGGCAGAATCCTGCCTCCCAAAGAGCAGGGTGGGGATGGAGGTGATGGTGGAAGCGGAGGCGAGATGACCTTCTTTGACGATGGGCAGGTGAAGGTGACAGAATCGCTGGTGACAATTGGGCATCCGTGGAACAAGGCGTTCGCCGTGCGAGAAATCACTTCGGTGACGTATGGTAAAAATAGGTCCAACGATTTGGGGTCATCGATTTTGCGAAGCATAGGTTGGTTGGCGTTGGGATTCGGGATTCTGATGGGATTAGCCGGCTTCTGGTCAGGAATGGTCTTTGGGCTTTTTGTGGGACTAGGGCTGTTATTCGGAATTCGTATGAAGGATGCGCCATATAGCGTGACGCTCAGCACCGGTGGCTTTTGGGAGACGGAGTATCTGAGGAGCAAATCGTTTGAGTGGTGTGAGGCGGTGGCTTCTGCGGTTCAGCAGGCGATTGCTTACAAGTCTGAACCCCCTTCGAGCGATGGGGGGCAGTTCGTCCCAGCTCCGCAAAGCAGGTTAAGGAACTAGCGTATGAGAATTGGCATATCGGGGATGGTTCTGCATCTGATGCTCCTACTTGTCTCAGGGGCTATAGCGGAGGATGGAGAGCAGGAGATGGCGGACTTTGTGGGAGGAGTTTAACGGGAAAAGGGATTTGCCGTTGTAATCGACAAAGATACGGCCCCAGTGAATGGAAAACTGATTATACGGAATAGGGACGTCTTCATAACTCCAAAGGGGGTGTATTCGAATGATCGGGGAACCTATTCGAGTCGGAACGGGGTCGTGGTACAGGACGGGGATGTTTTTAGCGGGACAGAGGGAACGGTCGTGGGCTCCGGTTCACTGTATTTCGGAGGCGGGGGTCAAACGATCGTCTCTACGGGCGTTACCAGCACCATGAGGAAGCCTTGATCTTTATCCTGTCGCCTTCCACCAAGCAGGGCATAGCCCTGCGGATGTCCTAGGGGGTATGAGATGATTTCGCGCAATGAATCAAAATAATAAATATATAAAGAGTGCGGGCCTGAGCAGGAACAACGAGGCAGAGATGAGAAAGGCGCTAAAGGAAATCATCCGGCTGGTGGAAGGCTGGGTAGATTCGGATGAAAGAAAGGCCGCGGCCACAATGCTTGAGATCCTCAACACGGCGCTGGAGGTTGTGTAAAAGGAGCTAGAAAATTATGGGGTGAGGAGTGTGGGGAAGATGGAGGTGTTGTTGCGGGTGGAACGGGATGGAGCATCAAACTCATCGTCATCCCAAGCGAGGCATGGGGATACGAGCAACAGGGTGAGGATGAAGGATTTCATTGGGATTAGGAAGGGAGGTGGAAGTCGTCCTGGGGTTTGATCCGTTCCTGGTGGCGGAGAAGCTTGATCAGTTCAGGGTAGAGGTGAGTACAGGTCCCCATGAGAGACTTAAAGTAGGGTTCGATCAGAGAAACCAGATCTTCCGGATAGAGGTCGAACTGTGGGAGCCAGCAACGGCCGCTGATTCGGACCCCGCGTGCGGGTTCGTACTGAATCGAAAGGTCATTGATATTGAGCGCCTCCTTTTGGAAGAAGCGGCGGAACTTACTCAGTTGGCCTTTGGGGGTGGTGAAGTGGTAGGCGCAGCCTAGGAGCAGGCTGTTGCCGTTGTCGTCGGGCATGATGACGACGTGGGCGTTGTTCTTTTTATCAAGATTGAAACCAGTAAAAATCCCGTTGGGGTTGGATTTGCGTTCGTAGGACCAATTCATCGATTTGAAGATGGTTTCGACGGCATCGAGAGCTTGGGTAAAGGTGTTCTTCATTACCCGTAATCCTATCAAACGGGGTAGGACAATGGCGGGGGTACCCCTAAAAAAGATGGGTCAAGCCATGGTCAATAGGCGTTCAACACCATGGTCAACGCCATAAGCCACCACAGTCATCCACGGTCAATCCATGGTCAACGCCACAACAACGCGAAACAACGCCATAACTGGAGCGGAAGGGGGGTTTTAAGGGGTGTAAAAGTCGGGTTAGGGGCAAAAGGGACATTCCAAGCTGGGAACTTTGTCGACATCTCGGGTGGGGTGCATAGCTGAATCAAAGTCCAGTGGGATAGGTTTCGTCCACCTCACCATGTTCCCAGTGAATCGTCTTTTCCAGTGGTTCGACCGCATGGGTCCGATCTACATGAATCACTGCATCAAACTGATCACTTAAGCGTGCGAACTGGTAGTGACTCCGGCGTTCATCTTCAGGACGATACACAACTCCGATAGCTCGCTCTAGCCGCGGGAAACGCATGAGGTCTCTCATTTTTTCATCATGGGAGAATTCGAGCCAAAAATTCGAAACTCCGGTCTGGTGGAATAGACTCTCATAGCTTGTTTCTAGAGCCGGCTTGATCTGTTTACGTTGGGCTGGGCCGTCCCAATCGGAGGAGGCCGTGACCGTGCCCGCATACGTTGTGAAGCCAACGTTAAAGGCCAGATCTCCATAATGCTTTCGAACTAATTGACCTAGGTTTACTTCGCCCTGTTCATGCATCTGGGTTGCTTCGGCGTCTCCGAGGTGGGAATTATGAGCCCATACGATCACCTTGGCCGTGCCCTCCGTCTGGTTTAGGTGTCGCATCAGGGAGATGAGTGTCTCCATCATGTGGGTGTCCCGCAGATTCCAGGACGAAACGTTGGCCTGAAGCATTGTTCGGTAGTAGTGTTCGGCATCTCGCACTACGAGGGCATTCATCTCTGCGGAGAAGTATTCCTCCGCTGAAGCTCCGCCATTTCTCAGCATGTAGAACTCTTTACGTATCCGCAGATCCTTCAGGGCTCGGACCACTTCATTTTCGCAGGAGGGTGCCAGCCCCATCCCAGTCAGGTATCCATATTTGCGGGGGTTTCCCCCGAAGTTATCAAAACAGCCATACCAACGGGCCATTCGACGAGCAGCCGCCGGGTCCACTTTGCCAAGATAATTCAGGACGGCTTCGATTGAGTTGTGCAGGCTGTAAAGATCCAAACCATAGAAACCGGCTGCACGCCCCAGCCGATTCCTGTGGGTGTTGTGTTGGCGTAACCAATCTAAAAACTCCACCACGTCTTTGTTTCTCCACATCCAGTGGGGAAAACGACGAAAGCCGGAAAGGGATTGAATCACGGAATTGGCTCCGTCAATCGCCCTGACATAACGATTCACCTCATAGGCATCAGGCCAGTCAGCTTCAATAGCCACAGCATTAAAACCATGATTTTCGATCAAGCGTTTGGTGATTTCCGCCCTTAGTTTATAGAACTCATGAGTTCCGTGGGTAGCCTCCCCAAGTAGAACTACCTGTTTGTTCTGGGTTAGCTTAATGAGCTGATTCCAAGCACATGAATCACGTCCGAGCGGAATGAGATCTTTTTTCAATCGGTCTAGGAGGTGGTTAGGTGTTGTTGCGCTCTCTTGATGAGAAGCCCGATGGAACTTCTGTCGATACATATCTGGGGATTTACCCTTGGTGCCTGAGGAACGGTGAGTGGGTATGAGACCGGGTATAAAAGGTTGATTCATGGGTGTAGATGTGTTTCGAACCAATCCGCCGCCAATGAAGCCACCTGCTCCAAAGTGCCAGGCTCCTCAAACAGATGGCTTGCATAAGGGATAACCTCCAATTTTTTCTCGCAGGTCATCGTTGCCAGTGCTCGCTCGTTAAGTTTAAGGACCAGATCGTCCTGACCGCCGACAATTAGCAGGATGGGCGACTTGACTTTTGAAAGATGACGAAGAGCTAGATCTGGTCGCCCCCCCCGTGAAACAACCGCCCTAATGCTTGGTCCTATTTCCGCCGCCGCAACCAGAGCAGCCGCCGCGCCTGTGCTTGCCCCAAAGTAGGCGTAGGGTAGGTCTTTGGCGGCCGGATGGGAGTGAAGCCAGGAGGTGGCCATGAGTAGACGGCTAGTAAGAAGGGGGATATCAAAACGAAAGAACCCATCGATCTGGTCTTCAACATTCTCTTGAGGCGTAAGGAGGTCAAAGAGGAGTGTGCCAATTCCAGCTCGGTGTAAGGTCCGTGCAACCATCCGATTTCGGACGCTATGACGGCTGCTTCCACTTCCATGGGCAAAAAGAACGACGCCGAGTGGTTCATCTGGCACCTGAAGCTCTCCCTCCAGCACCACTTTTGTGGAGGTGATATAGACAGGTATAGATTTTCCTGTGTCGGAGTGGTTTTGACGGACGGGGGAGATAGAAAGAGCTGAAATCATGGGTTGCCTCCTTTGCGTTATTTTCCGACTCCATCCGGGCCCTTAGGACCCGGATGGAGCGGAGGTGACGACCTGAATCAATGGACTTTAATTTCGATGGCCTTTGCTGGTGGTTTGGCCTCCTTAGGAATATGGATTTTGAGTAGGCCGTTTTCAAAGTCGGCCGTCAGTTTGTCCTCCTTGGCATCTTCGGGCAGGAGAAAGGCCCGTTCGAACGAGCCGTAGGACCGTTCAATTCGGTGATAACGTTTGGTCTTTTCTTCTTTCTCCATTCTTCGTTCCCCACCAATGCGCAGGTAGCCATTTTCCACGGTTACCTTCACATCTTCTTTTTTGAGGCCCGGGAGTTCCGCTTTTACGGTAAACTCTTTGTCGTCCTCTGCTACATCCACGAGAGGTGACCACTCGGTGGAGGCGAAGAATTCCTCCCCGTTCCCTGGCAGTAGGGAACCGCCAAAGAGTGTGTTGTTTATCTGTCTGCGAATGGTTTCAAGTTCCCCTGTGGGATTCCATCGGGTGAGTGTGCTCATGTGTACCGCCTTTCTTTCCGGTGGGATAAACTTATCGGGGAATTCACCACCGGTGGAAACTCCCCGATCTGATTTTCTGTTTTTCTTCAACGCCTCACCATCAACCGAATCTTCTGTTTCAGCAAAAGGAAAAGCCGAGATCCGAATAAATGTGTGAGCAAGGAGCTCGGGATTAAGCAGGAGTAGGTATGCTTTGTAGAAAAGGGCTTGGCAAAGAGGTGTCCGTAAAAAAAGACCGCATTGGCCTCTATCCTTCAAGGCATGCGACAGACACTATTAAAGGTAGTAGGCCATCAATATGCACAAGACCTATCGCGCAGAAATACGTGGGGGTCTAACAAGGAGAAACCGGAAGCCAAACCGAAACCAACCATCCGCCCAAACTGGACTTTCCAAAAGTTATTCTCCCCTTGTGATTCGCCACGGCGTTTCGGACCAGAAAAAGTCCTAAACCCATTCCTTTATTGTGGTTATCATGATCTCCATTGTTTCGGTAATGCTTTAAAGGCGAATTGTTTCCGGAATCCTCAAATCTAATGAGCACACCACTCCTGGAAGGGGCTGCCTTGATCCGGATGACTCGACTGCCCCTTTGTTTGGAAGAAAGCGAACGGATACTATTACGTACTAGATTTGATGTGATCAGATAAATCTGTGTCTCATCACCCGTTAATACTGGCATCCCTCTTGAATACACGCATCTCAATGTAATCCGGTGTGTTTTGAGGCGATCTCTTAGACCGAGAAGAGCTGACTCGATCACATTATGAAGATCCACCTTTTCCTGTCTTGTTTCGATATTTCCAATCAGACCTCGGATCCGGTCGATCGTATGACAAATGCTTTCTGCCTGATGTAGAATGGCCTGAAGTGAGTCAAGGAGGTAGGCTCGATCGTTTGGATGCTTATCCGCTTTGTGGATTGCGTTTTTTACCTGAAGAAGGATGGCTCCCAGTGACGTATCAATCTCATGAGCCACAGACGCGGCGGCAAGGGAGTTGCGCAGTCTTCTTCGAAAAACCTCTTGATTCTTTTCATTCTGAACCTTTTCGCGCTTTAGAGCATTCTCAAGTTCCTTCTGTGGGGTGATATCCGTGATGGTGACCATCCGGATGCCCACCTCTGGCAATATCCGGGTGTGGATTATGACATCTAGAGCTCGCCCATTCGCGGTGGTGGCTTTTGCCTCCATTGGAGCAACCCGTCCGAGTTGGTCCGTGTGCAAGTTGGCCTCCATCCATCTTTTATATAATATCTTCCGATGGTGTGCGTCGGGATAGAGTCGGCCTAGTAGATCTGATAAACGGCGAAAGAAAACTCCTTTGTAACCAAACTTCTCCTCATATGCATGATTAAGTAAAATGAGCTTCGGGTCTTGGGCGATCTTTCCCTCGACATATTTCTCAAGGGCTACTGGATATGGGAGATACTGAAGGGCGTGCTTAAGTTGCTCGATCTCATGGACAGCTGCCAAGTTCACAAAAAACAAGAACACGCGATTCCCGACTTTCGTTTGGAAATAATGCGATACAAATTGTTTTCCGGAAAGGGTCTGGATATGGATCAGGTTCTGAATGGGATTTCTGTGCCAGCTTTCCGATGCAGTGGACCGCCAGTTTTCAATTGTTTTAGCGCGGTAGGCGGGGTTAGGGAACGCCATTCGTCCCAAGGCTTTTAGATCTGGTGTGTTTTGTTCGTTGTAACCCGTGGCCTTGCTGAGGGCTCTATTGGTAAAAATAATGCGACTTGGCGCGTCTCCCTGGAACACTAAAACAGGAATAGGAAAACTATCGACGAGAGCCTTATCAAATCCGGATCCCCACTGCGATGCTATCCAGGTCAGGCTTTCTTGGAGGGATTTCAAGTTGTGGGGTGACTGTTAAACTTGTGCTTAAAAATAACACCCCGTTCAATCAGCTCAGCACCATGTACGCCCAGTTTGGCGGCGATGTTTCGCCGATGGGTTTTGACGGTGTTCTCCGCAATTCTGAGGGCATCGGCGATCTGCTTGTTGGATTTGCCTGACCCTATCAGTCCAAAGACTTTCACCTCTTTACGGCTAAGGGACTCCTCCCGGTTCTCGACACCCTTGGTGGGTGCTTCTTGGGATTCAAGGATCAGCTCTTGCACGCGAGCCTCAAGGATGGAGTAGGCGCGCTTTTTTTCCACAATAGCGTGGATCGATGGCTGAATCTCGCGCGGGCAGACCAAAGTAGCAGCATGCCCGGAGAGAATGATGATCTTTACTCGGGGATTGGCCTTGATGGCCGCCCGGGCTATGTCGATCCCATCTCCATCTGGAAGTGCCAGATCGAGAATTAGTGCTCTTGGCTTAAAGTCGCTACAGGCTCGGAGGCCCTCGGCGACATTTCGCGCGGTGCCCGCTATTCGAACAGATGGGATGGTTTCTAGTACACCCTGTAAAAGTTGAAGCACCATCTCATGATCCTCGACAATGACGAAGTCCATCGACTCACTTATATAAAGTAATAAGAAATAGGCAATTACCTAATCTGAACTATTATGCAGATCCAGAGAAAAAAAGCATTATAAAACCTATAAAATGGCACTTGATTTCTAAGACTCAGCAGGGTGAGCACAAAAAACAGTACGAAATACGGGTAAATAGCCTGTCCCATGATGTCATCAATATCCCCAGCAGCTACAAACTCGACACCACCAGCCAAATCCAAAACATGGCAATCGGCGATTTGGTTCTAACAAAAGATGTGAACAGCCAGTTCGTTCTTAACTACGACATTGAGCAATCATCCGATCTGCAGAGTTGGCTTCCTTACCAATCGCTTGCACTGCCATTGACTAACCTGCCTTCGGACAAGGCTTTTATTCGCTTCAAGGTAAAGCAGTAAGGCAGTAATCCTGAATCTCAATCTGCAACCAATACATGGCATATTCTGGCAGACTGGCGGATATAGCCTTAATCTCGAATTGCCTTGCTGATCTTGGTAGTATTTCGAACTGGAAATGTGGGGAGTGGATCCCGTGACAGGGTCTTGCTTCCAAGAGTGGTCTTGACGGGAAACCTTCCTAAAGTACGTTATTGCGTACGCCATGACGACCCTGACAGCCACCGAAGCCAGAAAAAACATCTACTCTTTAGTCGATGAGGTAAACGAATCTCACGAGGCCATCCAAATCCAGGGTAAACGGGGGTCGGCCGTTTTGATATCAGAGGATGACTGGCGGTCCTTGCAGGAGACGCTTTATCTTAGTTCCATTCCCGGCATGAAAAAATCCATCATAAAGGGAATGAAGGAGCCGGTGCGGAAGTGTTCCAAGAAGCTGGTCTGGTAAGATGATCTGGACGCTGGTCTACACCCAGCAGGCCCACAAAGATGCCAAGAAGCTGGCATCGACCCATCTGAAGCCTAAAGCCCAAAAGCTTTTAGATATTATCGCCAAGAATCCGTATCAGATTCCTCCACCCTACGAGAAGTTGGTGGGTGATTTGGCGGGCACCTATTCCCGCAGAATCAACATTCAGCATCGGTTGGTTTATCAAGTGTTGGATTCTATCAAGACTGTCAAGGTTTTGAGAATGTGGACTCACTATGGATAAACTCCCATGTGTTTCTTACCTGATTGGAAGCAGTAAAACATAACCTTTCCAAGGGAAGGAATTGTGCGCTTCGCGCATCCGCAATCACCCCGTCCGAGGGGGTTAGAGTGGGCAGGCGATGCCGTCGAGTCGGGGGTCGGACGCGCCGCAAATCGAGGCGCTGCCGTGTTCGATTTGGATAGCTTGCGCACTGCCTTCGAACGAACGGCAGAAGTCGTGGGGCAACATCCAATCGGCAGGAATTTCATCGCCCTCGACGATGATGTGCCCCATGGCGCTGAGGCGTTTGGCAAAATCGGGTGTTTCAAGATGCGGCTCAACGCTGACGCGACGGCCATCGAGCACACGGACTCGTGGTGCGTCGATGGCTTGCTGGATGTTCATGCCACGATCGATGAGGTTGAGGAGGATTTGTACTTGGCCCTGTGGCTGCATGTTCGCGCCCATGCAGCCAAAGCTGAGACGTAAGGAGCCGTCGGTATTCAGCATCATCGCAGGTAGAATTGTGTGCCGGACACGCTTGCCAGGAGCTGCACAATTCGGATGACCTTCCTCCATCACAAAATCAGCGCTGCGGTTGTGCAGGATCACGCCGGTGCCCGGGACAATAATTCCTGAACCGAACACATCGGAGATGCTGGTGATGAGCGAGACGGCGTTGCGGTCCTTATCCATCACGGTGAGATAGGTGGTGTCGCCGTAGATACGACCGGAGACAGGGTTGTCTAGCGCGCGGCTGGGCTGGATGAGCGACTGTCGTTCGTGAGTGAAGGAATCAGAGAGGAGTTTTTCAACGGGGATTTTGGAGAACCGAGGATCGCCAACTGCGCGGTTGGCATCCGCGAATGCGAGCTTGAGCGCCTCGAGCACGAGGTGCGATGCAGCTGCGGGATCGGATTCGAAAGACATCTGCATGTCGAATTTCTCTAAAATTCGCAACGCCATGAGGACCACGATGCCCTGGCCGTTGGGAGGGAGTTCGAGGATGCGGTGGCCTCTATAGCTAGCTGAGATCGGCTCAACCCATTCGGCTTGCACGGGCTTGAAATCAGCCGCCTCTAGGAAACCACCGTTTTTGGATAGGACCTCAAGAATGCGGTCGCGAATGTCACCGGCGTAAAACGCTGCACGGCCCTCGCGGCCAACCTTGCGCCAGGTGGCAGCAAGATCGGGCTGGGCGAAGATTTGTCCTGGGACGGGTGCTTTTCCATTAGGTAGGTACACATCTGCAGTAGGGGAGAAGCGCTGAAGCTTCGAAGCGCCCCAGGCCCATGCCTGGCTTATTTTTAGGCTTACGGCATAGCCTTCCTGCGCATGTTTCGCGGCGGGTTCGAGGAGATCCTTCAGATCCATGGAGCCGAATTTTTCGTGGAGGGCGAGGTAGCCGTCCAACGCCCCGGGCACGCTGACGGTGGCTCCGCCAGCACAGGGCATGGAGGTAAAACCGGCGGCCTTCAGCGCAGGAATCGAGAACTTCGCCCCGGAACGACCACTCGCATTTAGGCCGTGTGATTTGCCCTGCCAGTTGACGAGCATAAATGAATCGCCCCCGAGACCGTTCATCATTGGCTCGGTCACATTAACCATCGCTGCCATGGCGACGGCGGCATCGGCTGCATTTCCGCCCGCCTTCAGGATGTCGCGGCCTACGGTTGCGGCGAGCGGTTGACTAGAGCAGGCGATACCGTGTTTCGCGTAAACGGGGGCGCGGCGGTTATTGAAGGACTCCATAGCTTTATTTAGACACGGGATTGACCTTGGTAACGAGAAGCGAATCCGAGAGAAGCTTCGGAATGCTTGCCACCTGCTCGACTGTCAGACCGAGAGATGGACCAGTGATCCGATCGCCAAAAGCGGAAATACCGCCGGTGTAGCCGATGTCCTGTACATCGGGGCTGTCAAAGAACACAAGGAAGTGAATCTCGGTTTTGCCGAGGTTCTCAATGTGGTGAGGCCAAGCGTGTGGGATGAAATAGACATCACCCGGCTCGAGTTCGTAGGTTTCGGAGGATCCGCCAGGTTGCTGAATCGTCATGCGAGCGCGGCCTTCGAGAACATATCCAAGTTCGGCTGTTTCCGGATGCCAGTGAGGTTCGCGCATGCCGATGCCTTGGATCCGAAGTGAATACATGGCTTGGTGCTTAAGGGCGGCCCATGTGTCCCGGCGGGCGACGATGGCCGATCCTACCCGCGCGGAGAGGAGGGGAGGATGAGCCTCACAGGCGAATTTGTAGGGGTTAGTAACGGAGGCAGAATCGGGAACCTTTACCGGCCCCTTTGCCCGGCCTAGCTGGATGTCGATCGGCGAACGGGTCAGTCCTGCGATTTTAGAAACCGGCATGCCCCATGTGTTGCCAAGCACGGTGGCGTCGAGGCACCCAGTAAAGCCTGAAAGCCCGAAGTCCTCAGGCATTTCATGGGAGAAGGTAATAACGAATTCGGCAGGACCGTTGCTTATGTTTTCAATGGAATGAAATGAGCCGCTTGGAACAAGGAACATTTCGCCGGCAGAGAGAGTGAATTGCGAGTGCTGGTTACCGGTGCTGAAAATGGTGACGAGCGCCTTGCCTTTTACGCAGTAGCCCAGTTCGTCGGCGTTCGCGTGCCAGTGGGGCTCGCGGAAGCATCCCTCGTTGATGGTGAGAGTGTAGATCGCCATGCCCTTGAGAATTGGGAAATTCGATTTATTGATGGCTTTTTTGGTGCCGCAGTCGTTTGAGATCTGGGCCGGGGTGGTACGGAATGAAGTTTTGTGGGGCATAGTTGGATTTAGTTTTGGTTTGTGGTTTGGGTTTATAGTTTTGAAATTTAGTTCACGAGGCAAGAACGAAGGTCGCCTAAGAGGGATTCGCGGTCGAAGTTGGTGCCGATAAATACAAGGCGGCAGGAGGATTCACTGCACACAGGGGTTTCCTCGAGAGTGAAACGGCGACCCACTAGGTGAAAGGTAAAAGGGGCGGAATTTTCGGGAAGGCGCAGAAAGCCCTTTGCGCGAAAGACGCCCTCGGGAAGACCCTCGAGAAAGCGTTGGAAACGGTCGGGATCCATTGCTCCCTCTCCGGTGAAGGAGACACTCGAAAAACAATGTTTGTGTGAATGCCCGCAATCTGGAGTGCATTCGTGCTTCGGGTCGCTGTGGTTTGAGTCGAATTGTGATCCTCCGATACCGAGAACAAGGGGGAGGGGGACTTCGCATGAGACGGTCTGCAGGATGCGGGCGTGCGGGTTCAGTACTTTGATCGCGGCTCGAACTGTGGCTACGGAGGATTCAGCCACCAAGTCACATTTATTAAGGAGGACGCAGTCGGCATAGCGGATCTGGTTTCGGGCAGCGGGATCGTCGAAGCGGTCTGGTGCGAAATGCGCGGCATCGGCCACGGCGAGAATTGAATCGAGCCGTAGGCGTTCGCGGAACTCAGGACGGGCGAAGGTCATCGCCACTGGCACGGGATCGGCGATGCCGGTCGTTTCGATAACGAGGTAGTCGAACTCTTTCCCGCCGGTGAGGAGCTTGTTAAGTGCGGCGATGAGGCCTTCGTTCATCGTGCAGCAAATACAGCCGTTGCTGAGTTCGATCGATTCGCTGTCGGCGGCAACCACTAGAGAGCTATCGATGTCGACATCGCCGAATTCATTGATCAAAACAGCAACCTTCCGACCGTGGGGATGGGTGAGAATGTGGTTTAGGAGCGTGGTTTTTCCGCTTCCCAGGAATCCGGTGATGACCGTGACGGGAAGTCGGGTGGAGTTCGATTCGATCACGCAGCTACGGTTTTAACGCTCTGCTGAGAGAGTGTGTAGGTGGTGCCGATGGCGGACTGGCTGACCCGGTCGCCGTAGGCGGTGGCGAGTGCGTGGAGCGCACGCCAGCCAGTGCAGTGACCGACAATGAGTTGAGGTATGTTGAATTGCGCGAGGCCTTTCACTGTATCAGGAATGATTTTTTCCATTCCTCCGCCGAGATGGAGTCCGCCCATGGCGCAGTAGATCGGGTTCTCCGGGAAGAGGCTTCTTGTTTCGAGACACACATTCACAATGCCCGCGTGGGAGCAGGAGCTGAAGACCACCATGCCGAGGCCTTTTATATGGATGGCGACCATGCGCTCGTCCATGAGTAACGGGTCAGGCTCCCAAGGGGAGTCGGGCGTTCTTTTGCAGAGGTGGTCCATGCGGCCTTTTTCAAAAGGGGTGATCCGAGGAATCTCGCCACTGTAGTAAACATGGTCGTCGAAGAGAAGTTGGGGGGCGGGATCGTTCACTACCATAGCGCCTGCGGACTTGAGTTCTGCAGGACTAGGCACGATCTGCACGGGCACGATGTCACCGGTGGCGAGCTTGACCGCACGAGGATTAAACATGTCGGGGTTCACATGGACAGTGACATTGCCCTTGTCGGACTTGATGGCTTTGACGGTATCCATAAGGGCTCCCATATGGTCCCAGTGGCCGTGCGTCATGGTGATGTGCTCGATGTCGCCGAGCTTAATGCCCATGTTTTTGCAGTTACGAAGAAAGACAGCTCCTTCGGGGCCAGTGTCGAAGAGCATCCGACGTCGGCGACCTCCGTATTCCAAAGTCAACCGCAAGCCGAGTCCGAGGTTGGCAAGGAGAAGTGTTTCGCCTGAGATCTGCTTAGCGCCGCCTTTGACGATGTTTGCAAATTCGGAAACAGCGAACAAAGTTTTGGTGACATAGGCGTCACTTACATCGTCAGTGATGACATCGATGGTAAGTGAATCAACGGGCTGGAGGCGTTTGCTGAGAGGGTTCAGGGTTTTGGTCTTCTATTTGTATGGGGAGAAGTAGGGTTAGGAGGTGAAGTGATACTTTATTTGAGTTGGTAAATAGCGTCAAACAGGGATCTTTTGCGCGGCTTTTTATCGGAGTGGCCTCGTGATTCGTTTAAATTCCCACGCAAAATATCGTCATCAATAAGACATAGCTTACTAAGAGGAAAGAGCCGGTTAATAGGTCTATCTTACCAGCCAGTTCTTTGCCTTTGGCCCTGTAGATTTTAAGCACGATGCAGGAAACAAAGATGGAAATAAAAATAAAGAGAAGGCTCGTCAGGTGAATCTTGTCACTTAGCGAAAAGTAAGGGGTCTCCGGGACGGAGGAGTTGGCGACCAGCATGGAAGATACCGCGCCGAAAATGGCAGCCACGCCCGTGCCAAACCTAGGATCTAAATCTATAGGCTCAACAAGGAAGGTCAGAAGAGCAATGAGAACAGATAAGAAAACCGGCAGAAACAGTTTGATGAAAGTAAGTTTAATTCCCGCATGTTCGATAGGGATTTCAACCTGCATGCGGGAGTGTACGGCATGATCTTTTTCGTTGGTGGTGAAAGGAAGCCCGTAGTTGGTTTTATATTCGTGGTCGACCACCTTGTAGCGTTGAGGACCGCTCATACGAAATCCGCCAATGGAGATCGGGTAAGGTTCGAGTTCGACATCTTTATCGAAGCTATAAACGACCTCTTTGTTGTCATTGAAGCCGTCCTCGATTTCGATCCTTAAGGTTTGATAATCCTTAGGGTAGTTTCGGAAATCTAGCGGAGATCGAAATCTGCCTCGGCACCTCCAGCAGATGTAATTCGTGCCATCCTTCTTTCTTATGAAGGGATCCTCCTTGGATTCTAACTCCCCATTCATGATTTCAAAGTGTTCGGGGTTGAAATCACCCTTCCAGTTCATCCAGAGGTAGAAGTCGGCAACAAAGGACTCGTCTTTGATGGAAAATTCATAAAGGTCTATTACGAACAGCCCGATCTTGACCTCCGTAGGTTGATTTGGGGGCAGGGTTCTGGTGGTCGGGTGCGCCGCCAGGCAGGAAAACTTTGCCAGTAATAAAACCGATATAGCGATGGGGGTGCTTCTGAACGCCGAAAAAAGTCTATGTGTCATCCCTCCATAATATCCATGATGGATGACAAACAAACAAAAATGAAATGAACAATAAACCAGTCTGAAAGTCCCTTGAGCATTACGGGCGGGGTATTGTTACCCTGAGGATCAATCTCGGGTTGGTAGAAGAGTTTAGCTTTCCATTCCGAAGTAGGGGGGGCGTTGCGAGATATGCAAATTGGTGCTTATGTAAATGAGTGCCAATCGCCATTCGAAATCTAGCCGGTTTTTTTGTCCACCCGCGTTTTATTGCTTTTCTAAATCTACTCCTGGTTCTCAACCTGGTTCATGCTGTTTTAGAGGGGGTCTTGGCTGCCTCTCCGAATCATGATGAGACGGCTGATATCATTGAGGGATTGGGAATCATTATGATTGCTTGGGGAGTTGCCTTGGAGGAGCGCTATAAGCTCCGAGAAGTCTTTCATCTTCTACCGAAAAAACGTTCGGAAATAAGCTACCAAAACGCGGTGGATGAAAACTGCCACTGTTTTGGCCTTGGACTTCTTCTTTTGGGTCTTTTCGCCGAGGTAGGTGCGGAATGTGTCAGTGTTCCTGATCGGATTATCAATACTTCGGGCATGAACGATGCCATTCTTTTTGTCAGTGGAATCTTCCTGGTAGTCTGTGGTGTTATGATGTTGATCCAATCCATGATGTTGCTTTTCGCAAAACGCGACTGGCTAATTCAACGCTACAAAAAAACATCTCAGCATTAAATTGGCCTGACCCCTCCGCTTTTTCGCTTCTCGCTTTTGGTTTGGGTGGGGTGGCGGGTGCATCGGCGTTGGTCGTAATCTGCAGTCCCCTGGCAGGTGATGTGTGTGTGTGGGGGGGCAAGACCCCGGCATCCTGATCAATATGGGTTCATTCTCAAACCGGCTTGGTGATTCTGGTAGGATTTCGAACTGGAAATGTGGGGAGTGGATCCCGTGACAGGGTTTGGGATTTTTTGTGGCCGGCCGTGGTCTAAATTTGTTGTGAACAACTACATTTTCTGAGTTGATCCTAATGTTTGTTTTTGAGATTTTTAACTTTCAACCATTACTAAAAAGGAGAATAAAACTCATGATGAAACAGATCAGCACAATTATGACAGCCGCTTTGGTGGCTTTTGTCGCAACCTCGATGGCGGATAGCACCCCCGAAGCCTCAGCCCAAGACACCAAGAAGATGGTGCAAAACAACTTCGTCGAAACAGCCCAGAAGGGAATCAAGCTCTCTGGTTATGTGGACGCCGGATACAGCTACAACTTTAATGGCCAGCCTCAACAAGTGGTGGCAGGCCGTGAGGGTGTGGATACTGCATACAAAGGTGATTTTAATCTTTATGCGGTAAAGATTGCCCTCGAGAAGGCCCTGACGTCTGAAAACAAAGCGCAGGCTGGGTTCAGAACAGATGTGATGATTGGTGAGGATGCGAACTATCTTATTAATCGTGAAACCGGCGTCTCTCGTAGCGACAATTCTGCAAGCAATGACTCCAACGCGCTATTTCTCGAGCAGGCGTATGTTGCTATTCGTGCCCCTGTAGGCAATGGATGGGACTTCAAGGTGGGTAAGTTTGTTTCGATCCTTGGCTATGAAGTGATCGAGCGCCCGGCCAACATGAATGTTACCTACGGATTGCTCTGGCAGCAGTTCCCTCTCTACTACACCGGTGTTTTGTCGTCTTACCGTTTCGACGACTATGTGGACGCCAAGATTGGTGTGGTGAATGGTTCGAACAGCGACAACAACACAACCACTGGTTTGGGTGGGGACGGGTGCGCTGTCCTAGCGGCCCTGAATGTCACAGCGCCTGGTGGAAATGCAAACTGGAGCAATAATTTTCAATATAGCTCGAATGCAGAGAACAACTCAGCTGATGCGGAGGTAGGCGGCAGTTCGACTTCGGTGGGTAAATTGAACGAGAGCTCAGGATCCGGGTATACCTTTATCTATAACTCCTGGGGTAACTGGGCACCGAAATTTGCTGACGATAAGTTGCTCTTTGCTTTCAACAGTGTTTTGGGGACTGCTAACTCGAACAATAGCGCGAATAGTGCGACTGTTGGAAACAGCGGGGGGGTCACATGGTACGGGGCAGGTGCGTATGCTAAGTACCAGTTCAACGACTGGTTCTCTCTCTGCAGCCGAGGCGAATATCTGGGTGGCAATAATCTAGGTCTCGTTTCCAGCTTTCCTCCTTATTCAGAGGCAGGTTTGAGCTGGTGGGAATACACCCTCACAGCAGGCTTCAATGTCATCGATAACCTTTTGATCCGTGCGGAGTACCGGATGGATTGGGGCACAAACAGCACCCAAGGCAATCTCGATAATGTACAGAACAGCGGTTTTGGTAGTGGGCCTTCTTACTACGCAGGGGCTGAAATCGTCTACAGCTTCTAAAGCGATTTCTGGTTTTCCAGAAACCCTGGGAGGCTTCGGCTTCCCGGGGTTTTTTGTGAACGGGCTTGGAGACTTTGGATTGGAAATGGGGGAAGTGAATCCCGCGACAGTTCGTGATAGGGATTGATCTCTAAAGGCGTCGGGTTGCTAGTCCGACTTATTTGGCATCATCGTCTGAGGGGGAGGGTCCAAATCCCCAGAGTGAAAAATCCAAATCGTTCTCTCTTCGCGTCTGGAAATCAGACGGCTGGCCCTCCATCCAAAGATTTCGGATTTTGGTCATTCGAGGGGACTGAATCAGCAGGGCTGGTGAATACTTGCCTTTACCCATCAACATCTCCTCTCCGTTGGCTCCCTGAAAGATTAAGAGATTCTCCTCTTCCGTTTTTTTGTTGGGTAGATCCCCAAACTGTTCCCGCCAGACCTCTTGAGCCCTGGACTCGGTCCAAGGACTCTTTCCGCTGAAATAGCGGATTTGCACACACTCTCCTAACAGGAAGAGGTACTGTGCCTGGCGTCCGGCCGTCGCTTTGTCCTCCGCCACGGCTAAAACAAAGGTCCGATTGTACAGCAGGGTTTCCCGCACAACTGCGAGGTTTTTTAGAATCTTAAGATCCGTCAGTGACTTGCCTAATTCGGCCAAGGCTAACCCAGTCCCTAGGACGCAAATGCCTGCAAGTAACAAGCCTCTCTTCATCACTCTTTTATATTCCGTTCTGTCCACTTCGTCGAATCGCGCATGAAGGCGTCATCAATTTGCATTCAGGGTTCGGGATGCGTAATTGGGCTCACAGATCTTGTGTAGAAGAGGAAACCTATCAGGATGTGGAAATGGAAAGAGTCGATTGTCCCGATCAGTCGAAGTTTACAAAGGAGCAGAGAGAGCAGTTCGACCGATTGCCGATCAATCTCACGCGGATGCTTCTGCATTGTCCGCTCCCGATGGTTAAGTCCTTCCTGGATTTCGGTTTGTCGTTCCGAGCGGGAAGTCTTGAGCCCAAAATAAGGGAACTAGTAATTCTGAGGATGGCCACCTTGCGTGGCAGTTCCTACGAACTTATGCATCATCTTCCGGTTGCTAAGACAGCCGGTTTGAGTGAGATGGAAATATCTGCCATCACCTCGGCTCAACCTTCTGGGCTTGATCAAAAACACTCCCTCATGATTCAGCTGGTGGATGATTGTTCTCAGCTAGGGAAGGTGTCCGACCCCACCTTTGAGAAGGTGGCAAAGTTGTTTTCAGTAGCACAGATTGCGGAGGCTACGCTTCTTGCGGGGCTTTACGAAATGTTGGCCTGCTTTCTGAAAACCATGGGTGTGGATATGGATCAACATACGTTAAACTGGAATGAGGTGGACCGAGTTAACAGTAGTGTCCGGCACACGACCTTGGCATAACCATCCTCATGAAAAACTATCAACAATTTCTCTCCTTCTGTGCATTAGTCCTGTTTTGCTTTCTCTGTCCAAGCCTCCATGCAGACAGTTCGTTGGAAACCAAGATGAATCAGATGCGGAAAAGCTTTCGGGAGCTCAAGAAAGCCATGGCGGCTCCGGTGGAGGCCGATAAACAGAAGTACCTTTCATGGGTGGCTGATTTAAAATCCGCATCCGAAGCCTCTAAAGCCATGGAACCCGAAAAAACATCCAATGTCCCTACGGACCAAAAGAAGGCTTTTCTTGAGGGGTACAGAAACAAAATGGATGAGCTGGTCGATGAGATTGATTCCCTGGGCAAGGCAATCGAAGCGGGCAAGTGGGATGAGGCCAAGGCCCTCGTCGGTCAGATCAATCAAGTACAACGGGAAGGCCATCAGAAATACCGATCGGAGAGTAACGAGCACTAATTCATTAGTGCTGAGATTCCTGTGGGAATCTGAGAACGTTAAGCTTTTAAACTCCGCACTAGCTGAAGATTTGGGGGAAACTATTTTCTTACGTGCTTGAGGGGATCACCATTTGTGTTCGTAAGCATTCCGAAATTGCCTAGGCAGTAGCCCTGTACTTGAGCGCCCTCAACTCCGCATCGAGAGCATGTAAAAAACTTCTCGGGCCGAGTACTTGCAGATGTGGTTGTTGAAGCGCCAGATTTGGTAGCTTCCGAACCAGCCGTCGAGGAAGTTCCCATTCCTGAGCCCGAAGACGTGCCCGAGGATATTGTCGTACCCGAGGGTGTTGTGGATGCAGATCCTGAACTGCTCTGTTGACTGGATTGAGTGCTACTGAGTCCCTGAACGTTTGCTTGCATATTGTTATTAAGATTCTGAACGCTTGGTTGGGTGCTATTGCCAGAAAGGCCTTTTACTTCTGGTTTGATCGTTTTGGTGTCCAGACCCTTGACCTCCGGTTGTGATGATTGAGCTAAGAGAGTAGCTGATGGAAGCCATGCAATCAGAACGACAAAGTGGAGCAGCGTTGCTATCCTAGCCGAGCAAGAACCTTGAGGCTTCACGTTTTGATTCAATAACTTAAACGATGCGTTTACAATATAATTGTATCCGATTCCCGTAACCTTATTTTACTTGTTCTAGTCCTATGGGCTATACAGCTTAATAATCATGAAGATTATAACTCTCTTGCTTTCACTCATTTCTGTGGCTTTTGCTCAAGCACAAGCCCCCGCTCCTGCGCAGGCACCTGCTCCTCAGGAAGGCCCCATCATCACTTGGGCTGATGCCAATGATCAGGATTATTATATGCCCAACGGATATGGCGGTTACTACTATGGTGGCGGCTATTACGGATATGGTGGTGGCTATGCTGGAAGAGGAAGGGATTGGAACAACTATTCGGATGGTCGATACGAGGATCGTGGCAATCACCGCGGGGCAGATCGTGCTCGGGGAGGTGGGGGTCGTGGTGGCGGGCGTCGCTAGTCGGCTTCTTCTCTGACACGAAACTCTTTCTCGAGAATTGCATTAAGATCGTTCATCGCGGCTTCTAACTCCGCACGCTCCGGGGATGGAACTGTGTTGGCGAGGGCCACTGAGAATCGTTGTGCAAGACCTTGGTCTGGGTTTGTTTCTGTCAGTCGCTCAATTCTCTCAACGACCTGGTTTATTCTCTTTCGAGTCGAGGCAATTGTTTCTTGTGCTTCGGATTGGGTGATTTCCCCTGAAGCAACTCGGAGTATTTGCTGGCAATTGAAAAGACGACACCGCTGGGGGCGATTTTCGTAAATGCCGCACTGATGATTTTGGTGTGCTGAGCAGGGTTGGCGAAAGGTGGTAACTCCTGGTTTTCGTTTTAGCGTAAGCCCCAAAGAGGTGAGGGTGCGAGGCGAGTCGGTGGGCTGGAGGACAACGGAATGAAAGAGAGTGCCATCGCAGCACATCCCGCAATCCGCGCACAGGGAACTAGTAATTTCAGGAGAAGCAGGGTTCACCATAAAAAGTTTAAACAAAAAGCCGGTGCTGACGATAAGTGTCAGCACCGGCTAATTATTTCCTCACCCGAATAAATCGGGTAGAGGTTAGAAGTTAATTCTTTTTGCAGGCCTTTTTGCAGGCGTCGGAAGCTTCAGGATTACCGCACTGCGTGCATTTTTTGGGTTTGGTTGCGGTGCTGTGGTTGTTTGAGACGCTGTGACTTGAGTCATCAGAACCACAGTGACCACAGTGCGCGAATGTGGGGGCAAGGGTTGCGATTAACAGAGTGAGGGTCAATAGGATGTATTTCATAGTCATATTGATACTTGCTAATTCTGAAGAGTCAAACAATCGGACCTCGTGCCTGAAAAACTACATTAGAAAGTGCTGCCTGTGAGCAATATGCAACATCTTTGACCTTATTTAATAGTATTAATATCGGAGTAAAGAAACTATTTTTGCGGTTGGCGGAGTTGGTCTCCGAGAAAATTAAGAAGTAGAAGAGTCGTAGCAAGAACGAGAGCTGGGAAAAGTACACACCACCATGGGGATTGGATGGGATTGAGGAGTGCTGTTCCATCTGCGAGCAAGGTTCCCCAACTGGCTAATGGAGCCTGCACCCCTAGTCCGAGGAAGCTCAGAAATGACTCTTCAAGAATCACAGCCGGAAGTGCAAGGGTGAGGTAGGTCAAAACGGTGGGAAGGACTTGGGGTAGGATTTGGCGAAAGAGGATGGTGGGTGTCGTTTGCCCAATCAATCTTGCCGAAAGAACGAATGGTCTCTCTTTGATCGAGAGAACTTGGGCTCGGACGATTCGAGCAAGAGTGAGCCATTCGACCAGTCCCAATCCCACAAAAAGGAGTAGCAAGCGAGCATGGGGGGCAAGTGAG
>Ga0214919_10003619_pt1 | contig 23205 bp, 16 predicted proteins | sample LL1503_MetaG_FD_177994 | JGI IMG/M metagenome (GOLD analysis project Ga0214919, IMG submission 177994) | Freshwater microbial communities from Lake Lanier, Atlanta, Georgia, United States - LL-1503 | ecosystem: Environmental > Aquatic > Freshwater > Lake | place: USA: Georgia | collected... | reverse complement strand
CCGCACTAATAACTTCACCAGTAGAAACTTTTGTAGCTAAAGTATTAAGTAAGTCTATTACCTCGTTATCTGTAAATGGCTTACGTCCAATCATCTTAGCAAAATAGTCTAGCCATCTTTTAACTATACTTTTGTTTGCTGGAGTCATCTGCTTATATCCATCAGATATAAGTCCAATAAGTTGAGCAAGTCTCTCCTCATTCTTAATACCGTCAGGGTACATTTCTGCAAAAGCATCTAACTTAGATCTTAATATTGGATCAGCCGTCTTGTATACAGCCTTCATCATACGAGCTGTTATGTCTTGAGCATCTTTTAAGTTTAATATCTTATCTAAAATTACAGCATGAAACACCTCATGAGCTACAGTAGTTCCATCAGCTTTTGATTTATTTATATGAATAACTACATTACCATCTGAGTCTCTTGTATAGTGTCCTTTAGAGTTATCTCCTGCAATCTTTCTATATGACTCTTCAGTATCATGAACAATCCACTCAACACCAGGGACAATATCTTCTAGAGCCTTCTTTCCATTCTCAACCTGTGACTCATTAAATCCTCTACCACTCTCATCAAATAGTTTTCCTATTGCCTCAATTTCATTTTCAAGTGATGGTTTAAGTAACGAATCTCTGTAGGCAATAGCCTCATCATACCCAGTCTCTGGATCATTAAATGTCTTCTCTTGTATATCTAACTTACCCTCTGGGTCGTAGATCATCGCAACCACATCTGGTGTTCCGTGCTTCTCCTTATTCCATCCTGGATCTGCATACTTCTCATTAAATGGTGTTCTTGATACTATTCTGAATCCAGCCTTCTCGTACTGCTTTGTTAGATATCCATCAAAGTTATCCAGCTTCTTACCTCCAGCAGCTATAGCTCTCTTAAGTAGATCCTGTGCAACACCCTTAGCCTTTGATGTAGCCTTCTTAAACAGTCCAGCGATGTCACCGTCAGGCTTAACTATAGCTGCACCATCAGGTGTATCTATAATGGTTCCTTTAGCTGCGTCTTCTGCAGACACAGGACTTACAGACCAATATTCTTCTGGGTTATCGGCTTTAGTTTGGTCTAGCTCTTCTGAGTACTTTTCTGCTTCAGTTTTTGGATTAGATAATTCATCAAGTGTTTTTATCAGTTCTTTTCCAGTCTCTCCTATACCTTTTACTTCGTTTCCAGTCTTAGTATTAACCCAGTTACCATCTTCATTTTTAGTATACTCAATACCATTATGCTCTACTTTAGCTTCTTCTGCAGGAGCAACTTCTTCTACTGCAGGTTTTTCTGCTTTTGATAACTCATAATCTGCTAATGATTTTGCTACTGTAACCCTTACAAATTTTTCTCCATTAACTTCTCCTTCGCTAGATATTTTATCTTTAAATGCATCAGGAACTTCACTTTTATCTTTATATGTAAATGTAGCTAAATTGCCTTCAGACACATCTTTTAATATCTGTTCTTCTGTAGGTTTTACTGCAACTTCAGCAGGTTTAACAACTTCTACTGCAGATTGATTTGTAATTAAGTCTGTTAGTTCTACATTTAATGCTTCTAATTCTTTTCTTTTCTTTTCTACTTCTAATTTAGCAGAAACTCTATCTGATGGTTTCTTTAAGTTTGAAAAATCTTCTCCAGCTAGACTCAATTGTTTTTCAACCTCACCTATCTTTGCATTTAATTCTTTCTTCTTTATTCCAAACTCTGAATTATCAAAATGATCTGCAATAGCTTCAGTTTTTTTAGTGTATAAAGACTTCTCTTCGTCAGATAATTTTTCATTACTATTTATAGAACTAATAATATCATCTTTATTTTCTAATATAGTCTTAATACCAACTGATGCATCTAACTGGTTTTGAAGTTTTAAAGCCTCATTTCCTAATATTTTCTTTTTATTTAAGTCAGGTTCTTTTAGAATGGCTTTTTTTAATTCATCACGAGCATCCATAAGATCTTTTGTATCGGCTTCAGTTCTATTTGGATTATATGCAACATCTAAATTGTCTTTAGTTTCATTTATAACTCTACTAAAAGAATCTGCATCATTATTGTTTAACACATTATCATAATAATGATTAGCTTCATTATGTGTTTTATACTGACTTCCAAGATGAAGAAAACTAAATCCAATACCAGATCCAGCCTCAACTGCAGCCTCTTCTGGAGTTATTATCCTACCCTCAGTAAGTCCTGTTCTTAATGCTCTTGCTGTAGTAAATACCCCTGCATTTGCTAGAGGTGTAGTGATAAGAGATGCAACAGCACTATTAGCACCTGTAACTTTTGATATTCCTTTTGATATTGTTGGAGTTATTTTTCCAGTTATTACACCAAGTCCGTGCATATAAAGACCTTCTAAAAATCCTTCTGCCCCTTGTTTTAATCCTTCTGTAGTTAAATCTTCACCTGGCTTTGCTTCTGCAATTCCTTTGGTAATACCTTTAGCGGTCATTACTTTTGTTAGACCTGCTTTAGCTCCTTCCTCTATAAATTCACCTCCCTTAGTTATTGCTTTTTGTAAAAACTTAGATGCCTTAGGAGCATATTTCTCTATTAAAGGAGCAGCCTCTTTAGACATTTTACTACCCCATGTAGCTATTCTTGCTTCTGCTGGAGCTGGATTATCAAGAAGACTTGCAACCAATAAATCTGGAACAAATGATACTATACCACCTGCTATTTGAGTAGGAATATCCTGACCCATATATTCAGATTGTATTTGTTCTAATCCACCTTTATATCTTTGTAAACTTTGAGATGCGTTATTTAATGTTCTTATAACAGCATTTTTTTTATCCTGGCTTAATGATGAGTTTATTATTTTACCAGCAATATTTCCAACTCCTTTAATAACTTCAATTGGATCAAAAGGAGAATCTGTTTCTACTGACCCCTCTCTTTTTTTAACTTTATTTTTTAATGCATCTGTTATTGGAGTTTGAGTATCAGGAATTTCATCATCAAAAAACCCACCTTCTCTTAATATATTTGCAGATGCTTTAACAACATCATCAGCATACTCTAATAAAGGAACTCCTGCCTTTGTGGCAAGTCCTCCAACCCATCCGACAGTTTTATCTATAGCATCTTTTTCAATCTTCTTTGGTTTTTTATTGCCAAGATTAACTTCTTCTCTTGTCTTGTTAACCATATAATCTGGAGCAGGTTTAGCCTGAAGAGTCTGTTGCTCTTCAGGTGTAAGTCCAGTAAATGTTTTCATTTTAGGCGGCCCATCTGAAGTAACCGATTCCTGTTGAGGTTCCTGTGCGTCTGTAACCAAAGAAGTATACAAATCTTGAGGTTGTGAGTCTGATCCCCACAGTTCCTCTTGAGAACGAGGCTTTGAATCTACTTTTTTTTTTACAGATTCGTCATAACCTGTTAAGTCTAATGATGGTTTATTTTTAGGAACATATCCAGTTAGATCTAACTTTATTTTTTTATCTGGCATAATTATTTATTTTTTAAACCTTCTATTATTTGAGCTCTGGTTGCATTTGGATTTTTCTTCATATAAAATTTAATCTCGTCTTCTGATGGACCTTTTGCAACAGCAGCAGCACCTTTCATCAAGTTAACCATACCTGACTGGTCTTTAAGATACTGTCTTGCCTGAGACATTGAACTAAATCCTAAAGATTTTAATTTAGCAGATAATTCTGCCTGGTCTTGACTTATTGTATGTTTAGTTTGTTTCTTTGTTGTCTCTCTATATCCTTGATCAGTAAGTGACTCTGAACCTTCATATCTTGTATAATCCATTAATAATTTACCGCCTTTAAGTCTAAGTCCAGTTATTTCATCCTCAACTCCAGTTCCTTTCTTTATACGAACATTACTGATTCCTAATTTAGCTTCTACAACATTTCCTTGATTATTTTTTACAGCTATAACCTCTCCAAAATCAGGTTGACCTTCAATAAATTTTTGTTGTTGAGCCCATGTAGGACCTTTATCTGATCCACCACCACTACCTGATGTCTTAATAGGCTCTGCCTCGTATCCAAGCTGTGACCTTAGGTTGTCCTTGACAGCCTTCTTAGCCTCCTCCATCTGTGCTGGTGTAAAGTCAGCTGGGTTGTAGTTCCCAGTTCCGTCTAACTTATATGTAATTAGTTTCCCTGCCTTAGAGAGTTCTTTTTCTTGATCTGTGTATAACTTAGGATCTGTTTGAAATGTAGCCTTATATCCACCCACAGCATCCATAAGTACGCTTCCAATTGCTCTATCTGTAGACAGTACACTATTAGCTATCTGTTCAGACATTCTTTCATACTCTGGTCTAATGGTTGGATCCGATATACTTCTGTTGCCAATAACCCTCTTGAACTCTGCTATCTTGTTGTTCTTAGCAACCTCAGCGGTTACGTTCACCTTTAAAGGTGTATCTCCCATCAACTTCAATAAAGTAGTAGCACTCGTAGGCTGAAACTTTGTGGTGTCTATCTTTCCATTCTTATCATACTCAGCAGCGTACAGGTTTCCACTTGCTGGATCTATGTATGCCTTCTTATTCTGTAGGTCCTGCATACTTCCAAGTTTCTCCATCATATCTGCGGCCTGCTGTCCAACAAGTCCTTTATTCTGAAGATCTACGAACCTGTCGTAGTTAGCGTTCCAGTTCTTAGAAACACCAGTAAATGCTGCCCATGAGTCCTTCTGATTCTGCAGGTTCATCTTGTACTGGTTAGGGTCTATCTTACCCTGCTTCAGAAGTTTCTGTTGCATTAGAGTGTACTGCTTTGTAGAGTTGGCTGCGTCCTGAATGAACGTACCCATAGACTGGCTGTGACCAACGTCTACCTTATTGATCTCATCGATATAGTTTTGGGTAACATCGTCGATCTCCTTACGCTTTGCCTCTCTACCCTCTTCAATCTTTGTTAGATTAGCTGTAAGGTCGCTTGCAATCTTACTCCAGTCAACTATAGGGTTACCTGCCTCGCCTCTGTCCTTGTATCCGTAGTATTCCATTTATTTATTTTTATTAATATCCAGATCCTGATGAATACATATCATTTGGATTATATCCTAAATCATTAATCAACTGCTGTTGTGGAGAAGTTACTCCAGGATACTGTTGAAAAATACCGTATGCGTTCTGTGGTCCAAATGCTTTAGGAGTAGGGGTTATAGGAGTTGCAAATCTATCTCCTATTGGTGACTGACTAGCTGGATTAAATCCACTACTTAGTGGAGATGTAGATCCGTTTACAGTAAATCCTTTACTAATATCTGGAGCATCTCCAGTATTTGGATATAAAGAAGATGACTTACTCACCATCTGTCCTAATCCAGATAAACTAGTTCCTATACCTGCATAAGCATTCATCTTTGCCATCTCTGCATTTGCTGCAGCAGCCTGTGCTCCCATAGCTCTCTGCTCATTCATCCTAGCTATTGCATCCCTATTCTTTTGTTTCTCAGCTGCCTGTGCAGCCTCTAGTGTATACAGATCCTTGCCCATCTGCTGTGATATTTCAGCCTGTCCCTTTGTTGCCTCTGCTTGAACCTTTCCAACACCTGCTGCAAGAGATCGTGTGTCTGCCTCCTGTAGTGCCTGTAGTGACTGCATCTGCTGTGCCGTCTCTGCCCTTGATGCCTGCTGGTAAGCCTCCATAGGTAGCTGTACGCCACCCATAAACTCCTTCTGGTACTCTGACTCTGCTTTTTTAGCAGCCTCTCCAGCTGCCTGCTCTGCCGCAGACTGAGCCTTGGACTGTTTTGCAGCTGCAGATAGGTTCATTCCTATTGATGCTGCTGTACCTACTCCTGCTATAACTGCTGCTGTGCCCGCAGCTGCTGCTGCTGTTGTAAATAATGGCATACTATAATTGTTTTATCATTTCTAAACATCCATTGGATCCCTTAACGTATCCAAGCTCCTCGTATATTTTTATTAGACTCTCGTTCTTTAGAGACACGTACGTGTACTTTGCCCCGACACTCTTTAGTATATTTCCTAACGAGTCTATAAGAGTTGAAAGGTACAGTTTCCTATTCTCCTTATCTCTGTATTCTCTATTTGATACCACAAACTCAACCCATCCAACCTTAGAGTTTGTCATGTAGACAAATCCAGCACAAACTGGAACATCCTCGTCGTATATAATTAGACCACCAGTAGCATCCTCTGGTAAGAAATCTCTTGGAGGAACTAACCATCTCCAGTCTGTCCACCACTTAGACAGTATATCGTCGTAGTCACTATGCTCTAACTTTCGTATGTACATACTGCAAAGGTAGTGAATTTTTAAGGATAACTTTTAAAAATACTTGACTGCACATTGTAAAGTTGAACTCTACTAGTTGACTGATTCTCTAACTCAAACTGCATATAATAACCCCTAAGCCCATAGGACTCTGCCTCTAGATTCTTAGAGTATAATACCATATCGGTTACAAGTGGAATGCTACCACCAGAAACAGTAGTGTCTATCGTTATAGACTTAGAAGTTCTTGCTGTAACAACACCTATAAACCGTGTAGATGTAACTGCGTTTGACACTATAGTTCCAGCATATATCTCACTTCCTCCAGTGCCACCATCTATTAGTGGGCTTCTGGTGCTGATAATGCTTCCTATGTCTCCTGAGAACGTGACCACAACTGCTGATGGAACTGTTGATACCACAGATACTGGAACTCCAATTCCGTGGTTAGATCTCAGCTTAGGGTCGTTGTTATTTGATGCACCACGTATGTACGCAAAGTAACTACCCTCCTTCTCAGTGAACTGAGTTGCTAAAGCTGTTCCCTTAGACAGGTCCGTGTAGAACGTGCAGTCCCATGGAGTGTCATTATTTGTTACGAACGTGTTGAAGTTCTTAACAGTGTTTGGTTCTACATTGAACACACCAGATACCTTTGAGTGATTATGTACTCCATAGAAGTTATTTCTCTCATCATTCGTATTGTGTCTCCACAGGTTCCCATTCTTAAAAGAGTAGAAGTAGCTATTCATGCCTATCATCTTCTCTGGTACATAAGAGAAGAACGATGTCCATCCCTGCGATGCGTCGCTATATGCTAGTGTATAATTCATATGCAGTTATAAAAATCTATTATTACTCCACTATTATTTATTTGGTATGCTGTTCCCTCTGCTCCATCTAAAAACCACTGATCACCTCCAGCTACTCTAGTAATTAAAGATGAATTAGTATATAAAACTGAATCTAAATCTAGTGCTATTGAGTCAGAATAAAACGTGTTAGTAAACGTAGTAAACGCACAAGCTAGAGAAGAACTATTTCTACCTGGATTAGAGAAGTGATATGTAGATGGAGACAGATCAGGACATAAAACTATATCTGTTAGCCTAGCATCAACCTGTCTTCTATAATTTACAGTGTCAGAGTAGTACCCATCTGGAGCCACCTCTGTCAACAAACTGTCCAGATAAACTGTAGTTGCCGTTGAAAAATTTGCTGAGTCTATATATACATTCATAAAGGTACTGCTTCAAAATAAAAAGTTAATGATTGAACTACGTTAGATGCCTCTCTAACATACATATCAAATCCTGTTGTTAGTGTGTTTGTAAAGTAAGGAGTATAAACACTGTGCAATTGTTGAGCTGTATTACTGTTTGACTTTACAAATATTCTTACATAATAGTTAGTGCTTGGCATTGCTGTATTAAATACTACCACAACCTTAGACAAGTTTGCAAAAGGAACAGATGCAGTTGCACTTGATGCTCCACTGACTGTTAATGCTCCAGTTGTTGAACCTACATCGGGTATTATAAAGTACCCTACATTATAAGGAACTGAAGAGTCTACAATGGCCTGCTCTACTTGTCTGTGTTCTGTTGCTGTAATACCTGTACCTGACTGTAAGTTTGTATTTATTAATGTTGTTAAAGCTGATCTTGTTGCCATTTTTTTATTTTTAAATTGTTACTGAATAATCTGTTTCTGAATAATCTGCTATTTCATAGTCTGGTAAAACACAGTTACAGACATCATTTATAGATGTTTCATCATAACACAGGTTTATAGGTGTGCTTATTGAATAATCCCACACTAGGTACAGGTACTGATATCCATCTGGATTATCATATACAAAACTAGTCTCATAGTTTCCAGCGGAAGGACTTATAATAGGATTAATAGGAATAAGAAGTTCTCCTCGTAATAAGTTAATCTCGGCCTCTGTGTACAGCGTGTCAGATACTAGGTACTTGAATTTATTATTATTAAACACAAACGTGTCATCAGTAAGTTTATTAGAACTCATCTTGACTGTACTTCCAAACGCAGGAAGTACCCCTTGTGAAGACATTCCAGTGTCAGAATCGTATAGCGATACACCGTCGGCCTCCATAGTTATGAAGTCCGTATTGTAAGCACTAGATATAGAGTCAAGTGTCCAGTTATAGTTATTATGTACTGTCTCTCCTAAGTTATCAACAGAGTTAAGAACAACCCTAACAACTGTTATCTCCTGAGTTACTGGACAGTTTATTGTCATATTATATGTTGCGTACTCTGCATATACAGTCACCTGTGCCTTTGTAGGAAACAGAGTATCTTTATAGAATGAATAAGAACCACTTGACATCAGTATCTCATCTATAACAACATTCTCATTATAACTAACAACAACTTGAGCCTCTCCATATAATATATTGTAATCAAGAACAACATCTCCTAATCCATTCCCAAGCTCAACCTCAAACGTATACGTATCATTAAATCTGTACTGTGATATTGTAGTGCCACAGTTATATAGTATAGGATCTGACGGAAGTTGATTCTCATTAAGTGAAAGTATGTACTCCTTCATATATGGATCATATCCTCCAATGTTCTGGTATCCAACCCTATCCTTGAACTGAGATCTAAACCAGTTTGTCATACCTAGACTAGATATAGGAGTAAGATCCTCACCCTTTAGGTTAAGAACCACGTTTCTCTTAGTATCAGTAAAGTAAGAGTCGTATCCGTAAACAACGAAACTCTCTGGGTTGTTACTTATTCCGTACTCCTCTATCCTAGCTATCTGAGTTCCAAGTACCTCTAGATTAGATGTTATAGCACCTCCACCAGCAGCATCAGAAATTAAGTTCTTTAACACTAATACACTAGATATCTTATCCTCCTGTAGTACTAGAACGTCCGTCTTTCTTGCGTGTATCACGTTTATTGGTCCGAAAGACTTCTCGCAGTCCTTCCAGTTTACTAGTGCAAGGTTGAACTCGTTTAGTTTGTTTAGGTTTGTCTCCTCATTGTAAACTCCACTGTATGTTATTGTTGCGTACCTGTTTGCCTCCTTGAAGTCCTCCTGTGATACAGCAGTAACCCTGCTTCCTAAATAGAATGGAGCTCCTGTAAGTGAGTCACCTACCTTGTAACTCTCTGCACCGTTACCAAACGTGAAGCAGTTGAAGAAATCTAAGTCGATTACAGCAGGCTGTGTACTAGTCTGATTCTGATCGTATAGTCCAGATCCACTCATGTGATACTTAGATCCACTAACTTCAACAATATCAAAGCTCTGACTGTTCTCGTAGTATATCTCACCGTTAGAAGGCTCTGGTTGTGTCTCAAATATAATCATCCCAGATCCAGTCTGTACACTTATGTTTAATGTAACTCTAGAGTGCTTTGGATTTATTCCATTACATCTACAGCAAGGAATACCAGTTGTAGCTCTGAACCTAAGTCGTCCCTGAGCAGGAACAACATTTCCTCCAGGAGTAATATTTATATCCTCTGCCTGAAAGAAGAAATTACTCACTTGTTCTCCATACCAACTATCATTATAATTAAACATAGGCTCACTATAACTTACAAGTTCATACCACTGTACGTTTTCAGGAGGAGTCTCACCTCCAGCAAATGTTCCGTCATCAAAGTTTACTCCCTGAGCCAAGTACCACTGGAACATATCAGCATAATCTTCAGCAGCTATGAACGTCTTACTATAGTCATACCAGAAGTCATCACAACGATTTCCAGAACCGTCTCTATGCATTCCAATTGTAAACTTTATTTGACTTCCTGCTGGAACAGCAAATGGTCTATACTTTCTATTATCTGGATCAATTGGATCTCCTGGAATAAAATCTGGATTTAACTCGTCAAAATAATAGTCAGAATAGTTGCTACTAGTTTTAATTCCGTCATATCTAAACGAATCAGGATCGTACTCAGCTGTAAAACCAGATGGTCTAAGTCTCATGTATAGTCCTGCTGGTTCCGTTATTAGATCTCCATTACTATTCTCATTGTTACTTATAAAGTCCTCAGACTGAGTAACTAACTCTAAAACTGTTGTTGTTGTTAAGTTATTTACAACTCCAACTGTATCCTTCTTAACTATTAATGTCTGATTTTCAGAAACCTTCTGTCTATTATCACCCTCTAATCTAAACCATGTATTACCCTGATCATCTTTAAAGAATAGGTTTGTATAAACTGTCTCATAAGTTGATAAAGACTGCTTAAGTACAAACTTATACTTTGTAGCCCAAACTGGAGGTAAATTTTTTAGTGTTACCCTAATATTATTTATATTAGCTGAGTGCGTAGAGTCTATGAATACTGTATTTTCAGTATCTACAAGTGCTGTAGAACTCCTCAAGTAATCATCCATATAAACTATAGCAACCTCATAGTCCCTGTTACTATGTAGACTCTTCTTGGCTCCTAGTTCTGTAAAGTATACATCAGTTGTTGAGTTATTAAAGTACTGGTATCCATATAAAAATGTACCTGATGGGTACTCTGTACTAAACTTAACCGCAGGGCACTGTATACCAAGTATGTTACTTCCTATAGACGCTGTTATTTTAAATGATCCATCTATAGCGGTTATTCCACTATTTATATCAAGCCACTCACCATATGGAGTATATGCTATCTTTGGAACCTTATCAGCATTAAACGCATCTGTAAGTGACAATGGTGGATTTGCATTAGCGTATGGCTTGTGTGTAGATACTGCATCTTTAAACTCCTGACTATTAGCTAACTCGTATACTGATCCATAGTCCTTTAACAATAAATAAGAAAACGTGTACGAGAAATTATTAGAAGATCCAGGACCTGGAGAGGTTGGTGGATTATCAAAGTTAGAGTTTCCAGAGTACGAGTTACTTATTATGTTAAAATCTATTGTAAGTACAAAGTTCTTCTTTAGTGGACGATTAGAAAAATCTATATTTATATTTGACCCAGATACAGTTTTAGTTGTTGCAGGGTCTATTGTATAATCAACTCCATCAGTATAGGCAACTGGAAGCGAGTTATCCTCTGGATCACTGCTTATAACCTGTAGTAAGTAGTCAACCTCTCCAACATCGTAACCATCTATATAGTTAGCGTACATTATCCTGTTACCGATAGATGTCTGTGCCTTTGCAGTCCTTGGAACATTATCGTACAGTCTTAGTAGCTCACTCTCTAGAAGTGTAGTGTATATCTTTCTGTTTGTGAATGTAAGTGTCTGATCTGTTTTATTATCAAACCACCCTTCCTTTTTCTTATCAAACTTCTCTACAACATTTATAATTGTTGAGTTAGATAGTTTAAAGCATATATCAATACCAACAACCTGCCTTGGTCCAGTATTAAACTGAACTAAAACAGAGTTGAAAGAGTTTGTCATCCCTACATTTGTAAAGTTAGAGTAGTCCAGCTCAAACTCTCCTGGCTCAAACGCTATGTCTGCAAACTGAGACAGCGCGCTGTACTCACCGTTGTCGTATTTGTATCTGTATGAGAACGATATAAACTTGTCAAGTATGTAGTTCTCCTCTCCTGGAGTGTTATATAATGAAACTAGTGGAGCGCTCATTGGAGGAGCAACTATCACAGATATATCACTCTCATCAAAGTTATTGTAAGTCTTTGTTACGTTTATTCTTCTTGGTGGATTTAAGTTATCCGTCCAAAATAATAAGTCGTCAATCTTATTTATGCCATTTATAAGATACTTTTTATCGAAGTTTAAGTTACCAACTAGGTGATATATAGTAACACTATTATTTACATTGTATGACACAACAACGTCAGCATCTTCAGAAGCTACAAACCAGTATATGGTCTCGTTAGTTGAGTCCTCATAGGCTCCAATACACTTGGCATCATTATAACTAATGTACTTAAGGTTAGTAAGTAATGTGTTTCCCTTAGTGTTCTCTATAGCACCAGCACTTCCCAAGTCTGAGTTAGTTGTTGCACCAAGCTCTGATGATCCAATTCTTATGTTAAGTGCGTCTATGTACTCACCTGGTCTAATAAATCTTTCGTCAAGGTCCTTATTCATTCTCCCAGCGTAGAATAATGCTTCAGCTGAATCAAGTGTGTTTGCCATGCTTATTTAATCCATTTATCTTTGCCTCTCATGTTCATGAGAAGTCTTCCTGGGTGAATGTTTCCTAGTCTTATTCTTGTGTTCCTTAGTATGGCTGTTCTCTCCTTCTTTGCTCTCTGTACAACGTACTCCTGCACACCAAACTTAGATGATAGTATCTGGTACTTTATGTGAGCATATAGGAACTCCTCTGCCATCTTGTTTATACTTACCTTTGAGTCGTCACCCTCCTCCATACCATCTGATACGTACTCAAGTATACACAACTCTCCAGCCATTCCTGATCCAAAGTTTATGACTCCAGACTTCTTGTCTATCCTGTATGTAGGATTTACATTGGCAGTCTCAGTGTTAAGACCAAACCTAGCGCCTACAGGGTAGTCGAAGTACCACATTCCATTATAGTTAAAACCCTCTCTTCCACTGAATGGGCCTTCACCAGGATACATTGTCTTCTGTTGGTTTGTGATCCTATCGTTGTCCATTATAGAGGTACCCTCTAAAATATCTCCGTCCTGATCAAATAATATTCTACAGTTGTTATCCTGAAGGTAACTGTTGCTATAATTTGTCTGAATGTTCTCTGTAAGTGGACGAAGTATGCCGTCCTTATATAATGATATTCTTACGTAGTTTACGTAGTTATCTGGCAGTACAAATTTAAGGTCGTCACATATGCTTATCTCAAGAACTTTAATCTCCTTAAGCGCGTCATAGTTTACCTCCTGTATTCCTCTCTTTGCATGGAACAGTACGTTATACCTAGACACGTTATTGATTAACTTATCATTTCCAACGTACATCAGCATGAAGTTATTCACAACATCATCCAACGATGTGTACTGATAGGATCCCCAGTTCTCTCCCTCTGGATTTTGACCAGAGTTCTCATAGTACTGATAGCCAGTTAAGTATGCCATTATTATCCTTGTATTTGTTTATTATTAGTCTGCTCAACATTACCAAACTGGTACACGTCAGCCTCTCTTATAGATAGACCAGCGTACTTAAGTATCTTAGCAACAAGCAGAGGCTCGTCAGTAACAGGTAACTCAAAGTCTTGATAGTCATTGTTCTGATTAAATATAGGTGCTCCATTTACCATTATATATGTCCACTTTGGATCCTTTGGAACTCTTATATACTGAGACTTAACATTGGTTATAATTGTATCTGGATACACTGTAATATAGTCTCCCTCCTGCGTGTATGCTGGATATAGTGTAGATGGCGATGTTAGATTAGATGAAAGTAAATTCAATATCTTATCGTGTGATAGTCTGTCTATCTCCTTTGATCCGTATCTTATTGTGTTAACGTAGTAGTAGTCACTAGGAAGTTCGAATACGTTTGAATCTAATTCAAATGGGTCAAGAGTAGACGTCGAAGAGAAACTATCTATAACCTCCTCAGCTAACCTTATCATGTCCGCATATCCAGTGCCAGACTGTCTATTGTTCATCTTGTTTATCCAGGTATTGTACTGGTAGAAGTAGTCCTCAAATATATCTATCTGGGCCTGCTTTGCGTATAAATTAAAATCATCTGGAGTTATGTACCCAAAATTATTTTTATTTACGGCAGAGAGTACCGTATTTCTTACCGAATCTATCATACTAAAAACTTTTTACAAAGATAGCAAAAAAAAACACCCCTTATTTTGGAGTGTTTAATTTGAATTACTTGATATTATTTTCTAGTAACTTAAGGATCTCAATCCCTTCGTCTGTCTGAAGGTATGATGCCAGTATGTAGTTCTTATCCTCTCCATATGGAACGGTAAGTATCTTCTTCTTGTTTTGTGGTAAGTTAAAGTAGATGTCTCTGTCCTTATTCTTCATAACAATTACATTGTATTCAAAGAACTTAGCGCAGGTATTCTGCAACTTTAACATTGGGTCATTAAGCATATTTAAGAAGTCTGATGGGTACGACCTTGCGTAAACAAACACGTCTCTCTTAAGCTCTGCTGTTGACATCTTCTCGATGTTTGCCCCTAATAAAACTCTGGCCACAGCCTCTAACATCTCAACATTTAACTCTCTAGCTGCTAACTGAGCGTCTAGTTCTGCATTAAAGTATTCGATATCGCTTGCGGCATTCTGCTCATTGTTAACCTCTTCGAAGACATCTCCATACCCTGGGTGTAGAGATAAGAATTGTTGTAGAACTGGATTTGTTTTAGGAACAATTAGTGCCCCATCAACAAAGACAATTGGCTCTAGTATAGAGTTCCCATCCTGTTCTTCCTCGAATGGTGATTTTTGATTTACGGCATAACGTAATGCCCTATTTGATGCTCCATCGAAGTGAAGTAGAGGTGCTCTACGTGTGTTTCTTGATGACAACATGTAAGTAAGTGGAGTTGAGTCTCCCTTTAGAATGTAGATCTTATCTACTGCTTGATTTTTCATTTGATGTGATTTAATTTATTAAAAAGAATGCGGCGATTACCGCCGCATCCCTAACTATTTATTCTAGTTTGTGAACAAGAAGAAGTTATTAGCTCCTAATGTACATAAAGCTCTCTCAGATAAGAAGTGAACCTCCATTGCATCTAAGCTAGAGTTTTGTGCTCCACCTGCAGAACCTGTGATCCAAGTCTTGTAACGTCTGTCTTCTGTCTCAGAAGCTCTGTAACGTACGTGTAAGAATGGACGTTTAGCGTTTTTACCAAGAACCTGATCGTATACTGTAGTAGATCCAGCTGGAACTAATACACCATTGATAGCACCACCAACGATACCACCTCTAAGGGCTGCATCATTTAAGTACTTCCAGTCAGTCTTGTAGAAGTCATAACCTCTACGGAAACCTGTGAACCCTAAGTTCAATGCCATCTCCTTGTCGTTATCAAACAAACCGTAAGATGTACCACCTGATCCGTAAGAGTTTTGAGCTGCTAACATATCGTCAATGTCAAAAGAGAACTGACGGTTGATGAACAACACATTCTCTTCGATAGCACCTTGCTTGTCAAGTCTCTTGATGATCTCATCAAAGTCAGACAATGCGGTTGGATTACCACCACTGAATACGTTACCTCTGTTTCCGATAACATAGAACATACCCTCAGATCCTTTGTTTCCTACAGATGTAGTAGCAATAGCTCCAGAAGCTGCCTCAGCAGGAACTGCCTCGATCATAGACATCTCTAAGTAATCCTCGAAACGCAAACGAGTTTCGTGCTCTGATTTAATGTACCACAAGAATCCTGTAGCTCCATTCTCAGTTGTAACCTCAATCCATCCAATCTGAGCCATGTCAGATCCAGTAACAGCGTACTTCTCTTTGATGATGATTGGGTTGTTAGAGAAGATAGAGTCAGATGCTTCAACAGACTGAACCATTCCTTCTGTTCCTTTTCTGAACTCAGAACCGTAAACAAAACAACTTACAGTATCTGTAGCTGCAAATGTTTGGCCTGCAGCTGCGTAGTATGCAACATCAAATGTGTTAGCAGAAGAAGATACAGCTGTGATGATACCCTTGTTTGATTTTGAAGACGCGTTGTCAGAGATCAATACTGTTTGACCAACTTTAAACGCAATTCTAGCGGTACCAGAAAGGTTAGAAGATGGGATCAATGTGTCAGAAACTGTGATTGTTGCAGTGTCAGCTCCAGCTGCTGCTCCAGAGGCACAGTTTACGTACTTAGTGTGTAGACGCCCTTGTTCAGCCCACTTGATAAGGTCTGATGTAGATGGCATCTCAGCTCCAACAGCTCTTAAGAAAGATGCTACTGAGCGATTTCCATAACGCTCGAATTCTTTTTCGTACGTGTCTGGAAGGTACTGATTCAAGAAGTTGAAGTCAGTGATGTAATTTGTCGCAAGAGTTTGTCTCGTTGCGCTTGGCTGTAATGCGTACCCTGGGGTACTGGCTACTTGTGCTGGCATTTTTTTGTGTTTTAATTGTTCCTATTACTTTTTATTCTTAATCCTCTTCCGCTATCACTGTCAGTAGCTACAACTTTAAAACCAGACTGGCTGATTGACTGCGGAGTACTCCTGGTATCCATGTCAATGTTCTTAATTTTTCTTGCATTATCTAATAACGCTTCAGCCTTGCCCTGTTCGTAAAAGAACGTGGCCATCTTCTCTGGGTTCATAGCAGCTGCTAATGAACGGTGGTAACCAACAGGATCAGATATCATTCCATTCGCATCTATATACTTAGATATGAAATTTGAAACATCTGATTGAATTTTCTTAGTCTCCTTAACATCTCCAGGTGAAAACTTAACTGTCTTATCTCCTATAACGAAATCAAAACCTTTGAAATCATCAGAGAAAAGCTCCTCCGTCTTCTTTTGAAAATACTCAGATTTTCTGTAATTTTCTTCTTGTTGACTCTGCGAATCTTGAACGTATTTCTTGTAGGCGTTGTAAGTCTCCTTCTCATCATCAGAGACAAGACCTCCAGCTGACTCAACTGGTATCCTGTACGCCTCCTTTGAATCCTCAAAGTACTTCTTGGCCTTAGCAAGCTCTTTCTTCTTGGCGAGTTCTTTCTTCTTGATATCTTTTGGATCGTCTAGGTCCTCGTCGTACGAGAACTTGTCCTCAATCATATAAGCGATATCCTCCTCGTCCAGATCTTCATCTGTCTGTGAGTAGTACTCTGCCAACAATGAGTCTGAATCCATTGAGTCGTAGTCCCTGTTTAACTTAACAAAGTCTTCTATCCCACGTCCAGTCTCTTTCTTATATTTGAAGTATGCAGATACGTCGCCTGGCAACTCTTCTGTATCCTCCCTCTTTTGAAATAACTCATCAATTGAGTTTACTTCCTTATTGTATCTGTTCTTAATGTACGATAGTACATCCTCGTCCTTCAGTTCATCCTTTTCAATCTGTTCATTTGCAATGATCGGCTCATCCTGTTGAACATCCTGACTAAACTTCTCCTCGTGTTGATCTAACAACTGCTGTTCTACCTCTTGAATAGACTTTTGCTCAGAGACACCTACGTCTCTAACTGTGAAATTTTCCATTTGATTTAATTTTTTTGCAAAGTTACTAATTATCTTGGTTCGAATTCAGCCATATCGAATCCGTCCAAGCTATCCTCATTCGATTCAAAGTTTACAGGTGGAAGGTTATTCTTACGCTGGTCAATTAACTTTGATTGTTGTGTATTCTGTATGCTTATTCTCTTATCTTTTGCCTTCTCCTTAAGTGTGTCCTTCTGATTAAGTTGCTCTGTCTCAACGCCTTTTAGTTGCATCTGTAGATCAAACTCCATCCTCATAAGTTCCATCTTAAGCTGAGCCTCTTGTTTCAATTTCTCAATATCAAAACCAACTTCAGCCTGCTTGATCTGCATCTTAGACTGTGTCTCTGCCTGTATGGCCTGTAAATTATTCTGAGCTGCCGCCTGTTGAGACTGCTGTTGTATCTGACCCTGCATCTGTTGCTGAGCCTGTTGGTTCTTCTGAACCGTGTCCTCCTTCTTCTTTCTCTGAAGTTTAAGATACTGATTAGCCAGCTTAAGGTTTCTAATCTCCCTGATGTCTATTGCATCCTCTAAATAAATAGCATCTCTAGATAGAGCCATCTGAATGTTAGCCTCTAGTTGTGCCTTCTCTTCCTCATCTGGAGCAACCTCTATAAATATACCAAAGTCGTATATATGAAGATCCTTTATGTCCTCAAGTATACTCACGTTGTACTTACCAATCTGAAGTATGAACTCGTCCTTAAAGTCTGAGTACTCTAGTATATCAGCAACCCTATAAGATATAGCTTCAGATAGAGTCCTTGTAATGTATAAGCTAGACTCTAGTATGTGTCTTGTAGCTGTGTTTGAGTTAAGTGCTGCTAGTTTCTGTACACCAACCAAAGAGTTTGGATCTGGCATAGAGCCGTCACGTGCCTCGTTAAGTCCTGTAACATCTCTAATCATTCCTAGGTAGTGGTTGTAACTTCCTACAAGGCTAGATATCTTGGCCTGTCCACTATTAGAGTTAAGCTCCTGGATAGGAACCCTTGCATTATTAAACTCACCATCTCCTGTGTAGCTCCTACCGATAACACTACCAGTCTGGAAGTATAGTCTGAGTGCGTCCTCTGGTGTGTATGCTGATCCAGTTCCAAGGTCTACCTCGTTGATACCATCGGCATCAATGAATACACCATCAGGTACAACCTTAGATATGACCTGCTGTAGTTTTAAGTGAGTAACCTGTATAAGGTCAGCGAACGGTATCATCCTCTTAACGAGTGACTCTATGGCTCCCTTGTACATCCTTGGTGCAACTGCTACGTAATTTGGTATCGCACGCTGAGATGCAGACTTAGGTCTTACCATATTCCTTGACAGCTCCCACTTCAGCATTATATTAGTTCCCATGACCATGATACCATCGTACCACACGTCTATTCTCTTCTCAATCTTTTCGAAGTTACCCTCGTCCATCATCTCCTGTGGAGGATTGAACGTGTCTTCTTTGTCTATTATCTTGAAGTTACCATTGTCTAGGTTCTTCTTCTTGTATACTATATTCTTGGTCGTCTTATAGTTAAAATATAGCAGTGTAGCAGAGTCCTTGCTAAAGAGGCTGTTATTATAAAACTGGGATGAATTGTAGTAGTTATACCAAGACTGACTATACTTAGAAATCTCTTCAAGTTGTTCATTAGTTAAGCTAGGATCTATTTTTACAAGCTCCGTTATTGGAACTGTCTTGATCTCTCCCCAGTAGAAGCAGTCCTTGAAGTTTGGATCCTCTGTGTAACTATGTACAACATTTGCTGGGTCTACGTACTCAATCTTTACACCAGCACCTGGAAGGAACATATGCTTTGCAACACCTATTCCTAGTGTGGCAATGTCATAGTCTATCCTCTTTCTTGTCTCGTTGTAGTTATTCTGGTCTAGTACAGTGTTGATGGCCTCCTCCTCAGCAATCTCTATCGCTGGCTTGTACTTAAGCTCCATGTATAGAGCAAGTTCCTCGTCGTTCTCTGGTAACTCATCTGGATTTGTGTCGAACGCGTCAACACCTAGATTATCCTTAATGCCAGTTAATATATCCTTTGATAGCATGTCTGCCTGTATCATGTCCTGATACTTGGTCTTCTTCTGTAGTGATATCGAATCCTGTGCGTATGCCTTAACCTTGAACAGTCTGTCATTCATTCCGTTAACAACAACATCAACAAACTTAGGTATGATAGGTACTGGAGTCCAGTCTAGGTTTAAATGACTAAGGTCGCCATCAACAGCCATCTCGTTCTTGTACTTGGCCACTGACTGCTCTCCCCTTGCGTATAGTCTTAATCTATGGAAGTCCCCCCACTGATTATAAAATCTTGAGTTATGGTTATCTTTCCTGAACCACTCGTAAGAGATAGCGTTACCAATCTGTAATCCGTATTCGTAAGATTCTTTTTGTTTATCTGAAGCAAACTGATCTGGAAATGCAGTCTCAGGTATATTTATTTTTACGTCTTTCATTTATATATGTTTCCAAGTATTTCTGTTTAATATAGATTTTATATTACTTCTTGAAATTGCATAAATTTCAGCTAATTTTAAATAAGTATATTTTTTAGTTTTGTACATTTTTCTAATAGATATTACATCATTTTCACTTAGTTTTGCAGTAACATTTTCAGAACCTCTTCTTGCAGAACTTATCATTTTATTACGAGTATCTTCAGAAATAGTTTTACCGTATCTTGAATTTTTATCTCCTTTTCTAGCCTCTGACATTTTTAACCTTGTTTCTTTACTTACAATTTTTCCTTTATGAAATTCAGAAACTTTTCTCTTTTGTTCTTCAGAAATTATTTTTCCTTTGTTTGGAATACTCATTTTTAATTTAGCTTCATCTGAATGAATTAATCCTAAACAACCATCTCCACCATCAGTCTTATTAACTAACATCCCATTATTGGTATCTTTTCTACCATACAAAAATATAAATTCTTTTTCCTTCTCTTTTATAAAATTATAATCTTCGTGCTCAAATAGTATCTCTACTTCGTATTCTGTTTTATTTACTATTTTATTCCAGTGATCATTTCTACTTTTTTTAGAATTAGCTCTATAGTAATTACTATCTATACCTATTCCTATGTAGAATGGTATATTTTTATCTAATCTAATATGTCTATATAAATATGCCACTATTTTATAATTTCACTATATCTTCCGTTATTATTATATTTCGCAAAGGTAATGCTTAATTTCGATTCTTTTTTTGCCGTAAGGTACACATTCTTTTGATTAGCCATTATAGCTAGTCCAGAGCTAATTGCGGCATCAAATTTTGTACGATTATTAATATCAAACTTGGCCCACTCCTCTATAGTTCTTGTGAAGTACATGTCGCCCATCTCGTCAGAGTCCCTGTACGTTCCCTCCATATCTAGTCCTACGTACTTCTCTATGTATGACTCAATTGCAGCCGCGTGTGACTGCTTAACGTCCTCAGATGAGTTGGGTATACCTCCTAGTTCCTTCTCTGTCTTAGATAGGTTCGTTACGTGCTTGTCTGGCCTGTTCATAGAGAATCCCCTGTAACCCCTGTTCTTTAGGTGGTACAGTAGCCTTGGCTTATTATTCTCAACAAGTATAGGCATGCCATAGAACACACACGCCATCAGTACCTCCTCAAAGAATATCTCTGCGGTCTGTGGCCTTGCTATGTACTCAAGGAAGAAGTGGTTACTAGGTGCGTCGTCCATATTGAACTTAGTGAGTCCATGAAGTGATCCGTTAGATCCACCACCACCAACTGTCCCAGATATGTCATAAGGGTCACAACCAAACGCACCGATATGGTCGTTACCTGGGTACTTCATCCCATTCTTATTGATGACGTTATTCTGCATCTGGTTACTTGGTATCCAGGATACTAGGAACCTTCCCCTTGTGTCTGGTGTCCATACAACCTTTGTGTCCTTCTTTCCTTCGTACCAACTAAAAGATCCACGAGTCAGAACCCTGTCCTTTATAAGAGAGTCGTTGTAGTCTATCTGCTGGTATATCTTTGTTAGGTTGAATATGGATGACTTGCTCTCGTCCCTGAACGCGTGAGACTCTGTCCTAGAGAACTGCCTGTAGAACTCGTTAAGGGCATCAGCGTCAGACTTAAGTGACTCTACCTCGTTCTCCCAGTAGTCAACTGCACCAGTCTTTATCATAGACTTATCTATACTCTGCACTGGCTTTGCTGGCTCTCTGAACACTGGCATACCGTAGATGTCTATGTACCCCTCAAAGTTCCACTCCATCGGTATATACAGCGAGTACATACCAGACTTAGTCTGTCCGTTGTTGTTCCTTGTCTTTATGTTTGAGTCCTCGTACAGCTTCTTGAAGTTAGATCCTCCCTTTGCAAGAGCGTTAGGCGTTGATCCCATTAGGCACTTACCGATTATCCTGCTACCTAATCGTAGACATGTCTTGGTAACCCTCCAGTTGTTCAGGATGTTATCTGGTGCTAGCCACTTACCGCTCTCGTCATGTATCAGTAGCTGTAGCTTCTGACCATCGTAAGAGTTGTCTCCTGTGTTCTTCCAGTCAATTGTGGTGTCAAGGCCCTCGATCTCAACATCACCATCCTCGTACATGTTCTTCTTTGTAATCTTTGACGCAGGAACCCTGAACGCTAATTCTGTCTTAGGCTTGTCCATACCATCCTGTATCGGCTTGAAGAAGAACGGGTAGTTGTTCACAATAGGTACAACCTTGTCAGTAAACATTGTCTTGGCATCGTTACCAGTCTTTGACAGTATGCCAAGTCTTGCATCCTTTGCAAGTGTTCCTATATTAGCCAGCTCGCTTGATCCCATGAACGAGAAACCAGAACGTCTGATTTTCAGGTAGGTCATACCGAAGCACCTGTCGTCAGCCTTGCACGCCTCCCAAAATATAAAGAATATCCTGTTAGCCTCCCTAAAGTCTGGAAGTCCAACGTCAATCTTTGTCCACTGTAGGTACATGTACTGAGAACCAGTTATGTACGTATCTATCCCGTTATTCTTGAAGAAGAACCCGTTCTCCCTACGGTCAAACTCTCCCTCTATGTAGTCAACCCACTTAGCCTTGAACTCCTTTGACATCGTGTGCCACTGGAATATAGACTTTATATTTGATAGTTCCCTAGGATAGTCAGCTGGTTCCCAGTACTGATTCTCCTTCTTCTCGTCCCTTTTATACACAATTTTTGGGACGGATGGCAGCGCTATATTGAGACCGTTTATCTCGTATATGTCACCGATGGTTCCGTCCTTAGATATAACAACCAGATCGTGCTTCTCGTCATAACCATAGGCCCAAGACTTGGCCTTATTCTTCATGTGTATGGTATTAGCTGGAAGTAATTCGCTAAGCCTAGTATATAGATTATTTTGATCTTTTTTCTGCAAATCCCTGTATTTTAGGTTCTGACACCTTGACCTCTTCGGTAAGTTTGTCGTTCTCTTGCTCTATCCTATTAAGTATCTGGAAGGCATCCTCGATAGCCAAGCGTTTCGTAGCTGCCGCGTTCTTTAGTTTGTCCGCAGACAGGTCTGTCTCCATACCAGTTATAATCTCGTCCTCTGCAACCTTTATTAGTTCATTTACAGCCTTGTATCCAGCAGCAATAATCTTTTGTTTTATTATGTTGTGGTCCATTTGATTGTAATGTTTTTGGTGGTCATCCTGTACAACTTCTCATCATTTATATAGAATGGGTACTCACTGTCTGGCTCAAACGAGATCTCATCTCCAATGCTTAGACCGAGATCTAGCAACTCTTGATTTATATAGACAATGGTACCCATCAGTGGCTCCTCCTTACTGTTCTTGTTTATAACCGAATCCTTCTGCTTCATTGGCTTAATAAAGCAGTACCTGGAGTGCGTATTCCAC
>Ga0214919_10003617_pt1 | contig 23205 bp, 19 predicted proteins | sample LL1503_MetaG_FD_177994 | JGI IMG/M metagenome (GOLD analysis project Ga0214919, IMG submission 177994) | Freshwater microbial communities from Lake Lanier, Atlanta, Georgia, United States - LL-1503 | ecosystem: Environmental > Aquatic > Freshwater > Lake | place: USA: Georgia | collected... | reverse complement strand
GTTACGGGTGTTGGCCTGCGAGAACAGCGCATCCGAGACGATGACAATCTGTGTGCCGGACCAGTTGCCACCATCCAGACCGAAACTCTCGATGCCCTTGATGCTTGCGCTCGTGCCAATCGTCAAGGCTGTACCGTCGACGCGCAGGCTCAGGTTGTCCCATCCATCGCCGCCGTCTATCGTGTCGGTCGCGCCGTCGTCGCTGATCGAGATGTTGTCGTTGCCGCCCAGCGCGCTGATGACATCAGACCCTGTCAACGCGTTGATCTGGTCGTTGCCAGCGGTACCGGTCAAGGTGTCGTTGCCTGTTGTGCCTGCGACGTCGCACAGTGCCAGCGTCGGCGCAGCCGCTGTTCCTCCGATGCGCAAATTGGCAGCGCGGTAACCCCAACCGCTGCTGTCCTGGTCGTCCACAGCGATCGACTCGATCCCTGTGAGCTTGTCCACCCCAAATGCGGCGCTGTTCGTCGCCTGTGTCGCTCGAAGGTCCGTGACAGTCCACTGGCCCGTCACGGTGTCAGACTGCAGTTTAAGCAAGGCAGTGGCGCCGCTGCTCAGCGTCCAGCCCGACAGCGCATCGCCCATCAGGCTCAGGCCAGTCAAGCCGGCCTGGCCAAAGTCGTAGCGGGCCACATCGTTGCCCGCGCCCCCGACAAGACTGTCGTCTCCGGCATATCCGCTCAAGTAGTCATCGCCGGCACCGCCGATCAGCGTGTCGTTGTTGCTGCCACCGTTGAGGTTGACCGAGTGGCCCGAGAGCACGGCGCTGGCGTCAATCGTGAAGCTGGCGTTGCCGCCCCAGCCGTTGATGTAGACGTTGGAGCTCGTCGCTCGCGCGAAGAGCTGATCCAAGACCGCGACCGATTGGGTGCCAGTGAAGCTGTTGCCGTCGAGGTGGAAACTCTCGACACCCGAGATGCTGCCGGCGCCAAAAGACAAGGGCACACCATCGATGCGCAGGCTCAGGTCATCCCAGCCCGCGCCGCCATCGATGGTGTCGGTCGTACCGTTGTCGCTGACGCTGATGTTGTCATTGCCGCCCAGCGCGCTGATGACATCGGATCCTGTCAACGCGTTGATCTGGTCGCGCTCGTCCGTGCCGGTCAGCGTGTCGTTGCCCGCGCTGCCCGCGACGTCGCGCAGCGCCAGCGTCGGCGCGGCCACAGTTCCCCCGATGGCCAGATTGGCCTCCCGGTAGCCCGTACCCTTGTCGTCTTGCCCATCCAGCGCGATCGATTCGATACCGACGAGCTTGTCCACGCCGAACCCAGAACTGTTCGGCGCCGGCGTGGCTCGAAGATCCGTGACGCTCCACTGCCCGGTCGTGGTGTCGGCCTGCAGCTTGAGCAATGCCGTTGCACCACTGCTCAAGGTCCAGCCCGACGCTGCGTCGCCGCTCAGGCTCAGGCCTACAAACCCGGCCTGACCGAAGCTGTACTGCGCGACATCGAAACCAGCGCCGCCGTCCAAGATGTCGTCACCGCCGTTGCCGCCCAGATAGTCGCTGCCCGCGCCGCCAGTGAGCGTGTCGTTGCCTGCGGCGCCATAGAGGTTGATGCTGTGGCCAATCGCCACAGCGCTGGCGTCGAGCGTGTAGCGCCCGCTGCCGTTGGCCGAGACGAAGGCGTTGGTGGTGGCGGCCGAGGCATACAGTGCATCGAAGACGATGACCGACTGAATGCCCTTGCTGCCTGCCAGATCCAGTGCCGATCCGGCCTGCGGCTGGACATCGTAATGCTCGATGCCCTTGATATGCGCATCGGCCCCGATGCGCAGCGTGGCGCCGTCGACACGCAGGCTCAAGCCGTCCCAGCCCGTGCCGCCGTCTATCGTGTCGGTTGCGCCGTCGTCGCCGATCGAGAGGTGATCATTGCCACCCAGCGCGCTGATGAGATCGGCGCCGGTCTGGCCGTCGATCTGGTCGTTGCCTTCGGTGCCCAGCAGCTTGTCGTCACCGCTCGTGCCTGTCACCGAGCTCATGTGGGCATCGACGGGCTGTCGGATGGCGCAGCAACAGCGCCACGGTCATGCGTCATGACGCCATGAATCCCAGGTTCTTCTGCGGGAAATTGGCGAGATTGGGAAAAGCTTCCAGCAAGGCCGAGCCCGGCAAACCCATCCATTGCATCAGCGTCGCGCCGAACTGGTCGGTGGCAACGGCGGGCACGAACCGTCCCTCGCTGCCGCGGTCGGCATCGTCAACGCCGCCCAGCACCAGTGAAGGCAGACGGCCCAGCACCTGACCGCCCGCCACAGCGCCGCCCATCGCCAGCCAATGGCTGCCCCAGGCATGGTCACTGCCGCCGCCCGAAGCCTGCCTGAGCGTTCGGCCGAAGTCCGACATCGTGAAGGTCGTCACGTCCAGGTTCAGGCCGGACGCCTGGTTGGACTGGTCGAACGCCGACAAAGCCTGGGCCAGCACCGCGAACTGGCTGTCCTGCGTGCCGATGCCGCTGCCGCGCTGAGCCGAATGGGTATCGAAACCGCCCCAGCGCAGCAGGAATACCTGACGCCGGTAGCCCATGGCTTTGAAGACCGGCAGCACCGAGGCCAGTGACTTCAGCGACGAGCCGAGCTGATCGGCGCCGAAATCGGCCTGGGGCTCGCGCGCCTGCAAGAAGGCCTTGGTCAGCACAGTGGATTCGGTCACGCTGCTGTTGAAGCTGCGGGCGTACTCGGCCTCGTAGTCATTGGCAAACTGCCACTGCGCCATGCGGTTGATCGACTGCGACCAATAGGACTCGGGCTGGGCCAGATCGGCACGCCCCCACCAGCGCGCGCCGCCGCCGCCCTGCATGAAGGCAACGCTGGAGTGCCGGCCCAGCACCAGGGTCCGGTTGTTGTCCATCGTCACCGCGCTGAGCGGCTGCTTCAGGCTTGCAGGCAGCAACTCCAGCGACCGGCCAGCCCAGCCACTGGCGTCGGCATCGCCCATCCAGCCCTGTTGCATGTCGGCCTGGTCGCTGTGCGACAGCAGGAATGGCGGCACGGCGACCGCACGGTCACGAACCTGCTCGCCAGTGGCAGGGACGATCAGCGGCCCGACATTGGCGACCCAGGCCAGTCTTTGCTGGTTGTAGAGCGCAGCCAGCGGTGCCAGTGCCGGGTGCAGGCCGAAGCTGTGGCCGATGCTCGCGCCGTCCAGCTTGGCCAGGCTGTCCTTGGGCAGCGCCAGGTCTGGCCTCGCGCTGGCGTAATCGCCATGAGCGCCGTCGCGTGGTATCAGCGTGTTGTTGCCGTCGTTGCCGCCATTGAGGTAGACACAGACCAGCGCCCGGTAATCGCTGGCCGCGGCGCTGCCCGGCAGACTCAAAGAGCCCAGCAGGCTGGCGGCGCCCACGCCGCCCAGCAATGGCAGCGTGGCGCCGATGCGCACGAAAGCTCGACGCTTCATTTCATGACCCCGAAAAATGGGCTGGTCAGCGCATAGTGCAGCAGCACCACCGCGCCTTCGACCGGACGATCGACCGACGACGCCCCGCTCCAGCTGGGTTGAGCCGCGGCCAACTCCATCAGGTTGCTTCTGAGCGTGGCCGGCATCGCGCCTCGAAAAAATCGGCTGCTCAACTGGTCGACATAGGCCTTGGGCGATTCGGCATAGCTGCGGCCCAGCGAGGCGACCTCGCAACCGGCAGCGGCGCTGGCGGCGGGGTCGATCAGCAAGCCCTGGAGCTGACCCAGCCTGGCTGTCAGTTCGACCGTGTTGAGCAGTTTTTGCTCGGGCGCCAGCAGGTTGCTGCCAGGCGCCCGGTCGGTCGGCAGGTAGAAGCTGAAGACACTGGCTGCGGTGAACGGGAACTGCACCCGCGGCCCGGCCATACCACCGCCTGGCCATACAAGAGGCTGGGTGCAGCCCAGTCCGCGCAAGGTCGCCATGAACCAGAGCCAGGGTTCGCGCAGCTTGCCGAAGCGTCTGGCATCGACGCCTGGGACATCGCCGCGCCGGGCTTCGGGGTCGATCAGCACGGCCTTGACCAGGGCTTTCATGTCGCCCGCCACGCCCCGACCGTTGTCGCGGAACACCGCCGAAACACGCGCGATGTATTGAGGCGTCGGGTTGCTGGTGACCAGGTGCTGGATCAAGCGCAGGCTGACAAACGGCGCGGTGTTGGGATGCTTCATCAGCATCGCCACCACCGCGTCGAGTTCCTGGGGGGGTTCGCGTCCGGCTGGGAAGTCCGTGCCCAGGATCTTCTTGGCACCGCGGTCGTGGGCTGAAGCCCAGTCCTCGGGCACCATCAACTTGCCGGCGTTGATCCCGTTCGACCCGAGCAGAACGTTGCTGGGCGCAAAGCGCCAACCGGTCAAAGCGCGCGCCAGTTCCTCCACATCGTCCTGCTCGTAGGTCTCCAGCGCCTTGCCCTTGGCGTCACGCATCGTCGTGCCGTCGGGGTTGAGTTGCACCACGCCCAGCGAGAACAACTGCATCAACTCGCGCGCAAAGTTCTCGTTCGGCGCGCAGTCCCGGCACTGCGCCGACTTGGGCCGGTTCTGGACGTTGTCCAGGAAACTGCCCATCACCGGGTGCACCGACAGTTCGCGCAGGAACTCACCGTAGTTGCCCAAAGCGTGGCGCTGCAGCAGGTTGAAGTACTCGACCTGCCCGTAGGCGTTGCCGCTGTTGGCCGGCACGAACTGCAGCAGCGCCCAGCCCACGCGCAGCCTGAGCTGGTCTGGCGCGGTCAAGGGCAACTGGACCAGTGCGCGGTCCTTCCACTGGAAGGCTCGGTCTCTTTCAGCCTGGTTCTGGTCGTTGTAGTCGACAACCCAGGCCGGCGCGTCCATGCGCGAGACCGGCAGCGCGATCTGATCGCTGATCCAGCCGTCGAGCCCGCGCTGCGCCAGACTGCTCAGCAGCGCCGGCGTCGCGCCAAAGCTGACCTGCTCGGCGACACGGGCTGCGGCGTAGGTCGTCAGCTTCGGGCCGGCGGTCGCATTCACGACCTGACCTGCGGAAGACGACGGCGCATCGGCGGGCACCGATTGCCCACAGCCCGCGATGAACAGGCACAAGGTTGCCAGCGCGGCGAGCGCCAGCAGAGGGAGTCGAATGAACATCAAAACGCGTCAGTCCAATCTAGGCCTTGGCGACTGGCTGCAATTGCCAGAAAAAATAAGTATATCCTTTGTAAACATTGAAATCGTTGAATCAACACGATGCCCTCACTGTGGCATTTCTCAGGCGCCTGCGAGCCCGTTGCGCTTCACCGCTACCGACAGCGAGCGAGCGACAAATTGTGGGCGTCTGATTTGACCGTTTCGGTCAGCCTGAGAATCATCGCCCGCTGTTCGCGATGGGCACCTTGCGCCAACCGGGCTACTGACCATGCAACAACGCGCAAAACGTCTGCGCCATGGCTTCGTCAATCAGTCTTCTAGCCAAGCGACTTCGACTGTCGAGCCTAGCGGTAGCGCCGAAGTCGCATCAGACCAGCAACTCCACCGGCGGCGACAGCGCGAGACCCTTTGCGCGCTTGGCATGAACTCATGCCCAGTCGGGTTGCCTCCGACGACCTCGTCGAGGGCCTCAGCCTAGATGGTGAACTGGTTTGGCGTTACGGCCCAATTCATGATTTTTTCTTTCTGCGGTCTGTTGAGAGCAAGTGGCCGACGACTTCGCGGAGATGGCAGGCGCTGGACTTGATCGGCCTGTCAGGTTGAGCTCTCCGGGCTGCCGCCGGTTGTAACTTTCAACTGGCAAAATCTATGATGGTCGTGGTTTTGCTGCGCGCGCAAGCCGTTGCCAAGCCAGTTCCAGTTCGAGCAACGCGCAGCTCGGCGTAACGGACCAGGTCAAACCGAATTTCAGGAAAACGCAAATGCCGAAAACAACAAGATTCATCACACTCGCAGCCGCCGCTATGCTGGCGGTGGATTCCGGCCGAGTCCAACGATCCGCCTAAGGTGACATGAACGTGGTCAAGGGCTGTTTGCAGGATGTCGTGGCCAAGCTCAAGCTCGACGCGTTTCCGTATTCCCGCTTTGCGCTAGCGTTGTTGATCGGCGTTGGCGGCGGCAGCCTGTTTGTGGCGGCAAAGCTTCCGCTGCCGTGGATGTTGGGCGCCATGGTGGCCTGCACACTGGCGTCATTGATGAAGCTGAAGGTGGCCGCGCCGCCGATGATCCGGCCGCCGATGCTGATGGTGATCGGCGTGATGATGGGTGCGTCGTTCACGCCCCGGCTGTTCGGGCAGGTACAGCAATGGTGGCCGGCCACCTTGGGTTTGCTGGCCTTTCTGCTGCTGTCAGGCATCACGGCGGTCTGGTACTTCCGCCGCTTTGGTGGCTTTGACCGCACCACCGCCTTCTTTGCCGGCATGCCCGGTGGCCTGGTCGAGATGATCGAGCGTGGCGAAGAGCAAGGAGGTGACGGCCACACCATCGCGCTGGTGCATTCGGTGCGCATCCTGCTCATCGTCATGTCGCTGCCATTCGCTATCCAGTGGATGACCGGCGCCTCGTTGAGCCGGACCGGCGGCGCAGTGTCGATGTTTGAGACCCCCATGTGGGCCGAACTGCTGCTGTTGTGCTGCGGGCTGGTGGGGATACTGCTGGGCCATGTTCTTCGCCTGCCGGCCAAGTACCTGCTGGGCCCGATGCTGGCCAGTGCGGCAGTTCACCTGACCGGCTGGACCGACCTGAAGCCGTCGTCCGAAATCGTCAACTTTGCGCAATTGATCCTGGGTGTGGTGATCGGCTGCCGGTTCTTGGGCACGCCGGCGGCCACGGTGATCCGCATCATCAAGTTGTCGATAGGCTCCACCGCGTTGCTACTGGGTTGGACGGTGGCATTTGCGGTACTAGTCAGCCGGCTGGTCGAGCTTGAACCGGTGACCGTGCTGCTGGCCTATTCGCCCGGAGGCCTCGCCGAAATGAGCCTGATTGCACTGGCCCTGCATGCCGAGGTGGCCTTCGTGACGGCGCATCACATCATCCGGGTCCTGTTGGTGATGCTGCTGGCCGCGCCGATCTTCAACGCGCTGGGCCAGTTCGACCTTTCGGGGCCAAAAACAGACGCCCGCAAGCTCAACCCTTTGTCGAACAGGAAAACCTGATCGTCAGCAGCGAGCAGATCGGCCTTGAAATGGATGCGATGGCCGCGCTTGCCGGGCAGGCCTGGCGACGAAGTCGCTTGTTCATCGGCCGGAGGGATTGAGGCTTAGGCAACATGCTTGTGGTCTCATGCTTGCCTTGGCACCCGCGGCAAAACGTGGGAACCGGCTGACCACAGGTGCAGCATGGCAGCACGGCGATCGCGCTCATCCCTGCGCAATTCGATCATGACCGGCTCGGGCAAGGCTCTTACCAAGATGCTGGCCAGCCCTTCCCTCTTCAACTCATGCGTTCGCCAGAAAGCGACGAGGGTTCGCGACGAACAGTTGGTGAATATCGGCGTCGGTCGCCCCCATCTCGCGCAACTGCGGAATCACCTGCCTGTGCATGAACAGGTACTGGTCGGGATTGTGCCGCAAGAAGTCGTGTTCATCGGGCACCGTACCGTCGGGGCGTTCGTTGTGGACATGCAGGCAGATGCAGTCGTGTGAGACGCAGAGGCGGTCGCCAAAGCCCTCATCCATCAGCTTCTTGAGCGTTTTGGTGCGCATGTTTGGGCTCACCAACCGACCGGGGTAACGGTCCAGACCAAGGTAACAGCCCTGGTCGAGAATCCAAGTCAGGTACTCGATGTCGGTGGTGTCGTTGGAGTGATCGATCTTCACCCGAGTGAGATCTACCCCCTCCTCTCTAAAAATTTCGATTTGACGCCGCGCGAGTTGAATGCCGGGATGGGAGTGCACCATGATCGGCACACCAGTCTCAAGATGGGCCCGTGCCACCGCACGTGCCATGGTTTCAAGCGGCGGCGTCACGCCCTCGAAATCGGCAGCACATTTGAGCATGCCGGCCTTGATATCGGTGCCTCGAAACCCCTCCCGGATGTCTCGCACAAACTCTCGCGCCATCTGATTGGGCCCGACGCCACGCAGAAAGCGCGGCACATCCAACCACCAACCGGTGACGTTGATGATGTTCACGCCCGAGGCCTTTGAGACCGCAGCTAACAGTGGCGCATGGCGGCCAAGATCAAAAGTGGTGGCGTCCAAAAGCGTATCGACGCCGCCCGCTTTCGCCCGACGAAGACACTCGATCGCACGGGCCTCAGGGTCTCGGCCAAGCAAGTCGGGATAGCTCTGGTAGAGGCCGCTGGCGGCCACCATCACGTGCTCGTGCATCAGGGTAAAGCCCAGATCAGCCGGGGCAATCGGGCCAAGCACGGTGTTGATGGTCACTGCGGTCATTGGAAAGTCCTTGGGCTGGAGATGACGACGAAGCCGACTCGAAATACAAGGTTCGCGCTTACCATCGGCGCGGGCAAGATTCAACACATATTATCAACGGCAGCTGACGCTCATCGGTCTGTCGGGTTGAACATCACCATTGCGATGGTCACGCCGACAGCTCCTCTTCCCGCGCCACCTGCTTTGATAACCCGCCGAGATTTCTGTCGCGAAGACGCCGATCACGGCTGGTTCATGTCACCCAGGTTCAGGCCTGCCAAATCCCATACCCCTGCAACCGCAGCTGTATGCCCAGGTCCACCTCCATGTACTGCGCATCGCCATAAGGCATGGGGTTCAGGTGCTCAAAAAGCTCTGTCATCAAGCGCAGCCCATAGCGTGTGACGAATTTGTTGGCCCGGATGCCCGCCTTATGGTTGTCAAAGCGCAAGTCTGGGTCCAACCCCGTCATCCCCACATACACACAGGGCATGCCCGTCACGTAGTCGGGATTGGACTTGATGAACTTGGCCTCGAACAAAACATCCTTGGACAACTCGACGACGTAGACCTGGTGCTTTGAGCGCATCAGGGCATTGTGGACTAGCTCAGTTAGATTGCTTACTTTGTAAGTTTCTTTACCTGCTCGGCGTCCCCCGGCAACGGCTCCTGGCTGACAAGCACAGCACCCGCCATGTAGACGAACTGCGCGAAGCCGACACCGTCGGCCCAGGGTTGATGCGCAAAAGGGAGGTTTGATAGTGGGCCAATCACGACTGACGAGCCCACCGCCATGTGGAACGCGGTAACCGATATCGAGCGCGCCTGAAAATTTCGGGTGCTCAGTCGGTACTTCCGACGATTCACTCTATAGTTCGAATCTTGTCAACCGCGTAGGACAACCCATGTCAAAGATCATTTTTCTGACGGCAATCACCGCTGCATTTCTGAGCTTGAGCGGGTGTGCCGGACCCGGTCATGACCACGCCATGGGTGCAAGAGCGGGTGGCATGGCGATGGCTTCGCTGACGCCGACCCAGGGCAGCACGGTGCGGGGCATCGTGATGTTCCGCACGGTGGACGGCCAGATGACGGTCGTTGCCAAGGTCAGCGGTCTCAAGCCCAATGGGGAGCACGGTTTCCATGTTCACGAGCTGGGCAACTGCGCAAGCACCGACGGCAGCAGCGCTGGCGGCCACTTCAATCCCGACGGCAAGCCGCATGGACCACAGAGTGCCCCGCACCACGCTGGCGACCTGCCCTCGCTGAAGGCTGATGGCCAAGGCGTGGCCGACCAGAAATTTGTGCTGACTGGTTTGAGCATTGCCGACGGCGTTGCCAGCGTGGTCGGCCGCGCGGTGATCGTCCATGCCCAACCCGACGACTACAGCACCCAGCCTACCGGCAACTCGGGTGGGCGCATCGCCTGCGGGGTCATTGCCATTCACTGATCGGATCGTGATGCGCAAGAAAGTCTTGGCCGTTCTGGCGCAATGGCTAGCCCTTGTTAGCTTGGTTGCATGCGGCGGTGGTGACCCGGAGGTGGCTGCTACGGCCCAGTCCAGCCAAGCACAACGTACCGACAGCCTGTCAATGGTCAAGGCGCTGGGTGCCAGCGTTGCCGACGCAACGCCATCTGACTTGGTCAATCAAGCCGTGAAGCTGCAGGACGCGATTGCGATCCTCAAGATGATTGTGGGTCTGGACGTCAACGCCGGCGGCCAACCCGTCACGCCGTACCCGCCGTACCAGTTGTTCGCAGCTGACTTCGACGGCAATGGCAAGGTCGAGTTGGCCGATGCCATCGGTGTGCTCCAACGCGTGGTCGGCCTGGATTTGACGAGTCCCAAAGGTTCCTCGTCGTTCCGTGTGGAAATCCCGCCTGTCACCCTTGCTTGGTGGTGGGGTCCGGTGGAGCTTGTGGGCAGCCGACGGCCTGTGGGTTGATCGGCACAAACCTCATGGTCGGTCGCGCCACGACTTCGCAGATCGCTTGGGCATCGGCCGCGTCGTTCATGTTGGTCTTCACCTGCGGCTCGACGACCTGCGACGCCATTCGCCGCACCGTGTACCCGAAGCTCTGAATTTTGCGCGCCCTGCGATGCGCGCTGACGCACGCCCCATGCCGGTCAGGTACGGCGTTAGCAAAGAGCTCAGCCGCCTGGCTCCGCTTGAGTTGCTTGCTCAGCTCGACCTTGTTGCGCTCGTCAACTGCGCGAGCCTGAGACACGTTCTTTGCCAAGTCGAGTAAATTTTTTTTAATCGTCATGACCGATGCTCTCCTCGGTACGGGTCATTGAAATGACACCAGCACTCGGACGCATCGAAGCCGCTACGGGAGGGGGCGTCCAACGCATTGTTTTCTGTGGTGCGTCCGTCTGCCGAGACGTGGCGCAGGGTCAAGTCCCGTTGACAAGCATCAAGACTTGTGCGACCGTTCGTTCAAGATGGCGCGACAGAAATCTCGCCCCGATCAGCGGCAACCAGGAGCAACCCGCATGCGTTATGACAAGGTGATTCGAAACGGGATGGTCATAGACGGAACGCGCGCGCCACGCTTTCGCAGTGACATTGGAATCAAGGACGGCGTGATCAGCAAGATCGGCCGAATTCCGCTGGGACAAGCTGACGAGGAAATCGACGCCACCGGATTGATTGTGGCGCCAGGATTTATCGACCTGCACACGCATTACGACGCTCAAGTCTTCTGGGATCCCTACTGCACACTTTCAAGCTGGCACGGAATCACCTCCGTGGCGATTGGCAATTGTGGCTTCGGGTTTGCCCCAGTTCGGCCGGAAATGCGTGAGCGCTCGATGTTGTCGATGACGCGGGTCGAGGCCATCCCGCTTGCTTCAATGACCGCCGGAATGCCTTGGGACTGGGTGACTTTTCCCGAGTTTCTTGACAGCGTTGACCGCACGCCGAAGGCAGTCAACATATTGCCCTACGTGCCAATCGGGCCCATGCTTATTTGGGTGTTGGGCTTTGAGGACGCCAAGGCGGGCCGACGCCCGACCGATGCCGAGCACACTGAGCTGCGACGCTTGCTGAATGAGGCCATGGACGCCGGAGGCTGCGGCTGGTCTGCTCAACGAATGCTGCCGGAGGGACCCGCCTCGGTCCAGCGCGACTTCGACGGCACCTCCATGCCAACGGACGTGATGCACGATGACACTTGTCGGGCGCTTGCAAACGTCCTGAGGGAGCGCAACGAAGGCTTCATGCAGATGCTGATGATTTCGGGCAACAATAACCGCGACCAGGCGTTCTACGAGGAAATGGCTGAAATCAGCGGGCGTCCGATGATCATGAATGTGGTGCAGGCATTTGACCATCGGCCTGAGATCCATCGCCGAGTGCTGGCTTGGCTGCGCAGTTGTCGTGAACGAGGCATTCGCGTGGTGGGCCAAGGGCTCACCACCGACGCCGGGTTCGCTTTTACGTTCGAGGACTGGAACCTGTTCGACGACTCGCCCGCATGGCGCGACGCGACCACGGGCACGCTCGAGGAGCGGATGTTCAAGCTAGGCGACCCTTCCCGGCGGCAGGCTCTCAAAGAGCAGCTGCCGAAAACCGCAACGGGGCCAATCCAAGGCATCGTGATCACAGGCCCCAAACTTGAGAAAAACAGGGCTTGGCTGGACCACACCCTGGCCCTTGCTGGACAAAAAATGGGCAAGGATCCGGTCGACGTCATGCTCGACATCGCCGTCGAGGAGCGGCTAGAGACCGAGTTTTTTGCCTCACCACCCAACGGCAAGATCGAGTACCTCAAGGAAATTGTTGATGACCCCTACGTCCTGTTCGGGCTCTCGGACGGCGGTGCACACACGAAATTTCTAACGGCCGGTCGCTACCCCACTGAAACGCTGTGCAAGGTGGTCCGCGAGCACGGCATGATCTCTCTAGAAGAGGCCCACTGGCGCCTGTCTGCCCTGCCGGCGCAAGTCGCAGGCTTTCAAGGCAGAGGCGTGCTGGTAGAGGGCGCGCCGGCCGACATCATCGTCTATGACTACCAGAACCTCGCAGTGCTTCCTGAAGAGATCGTGCACGATTTGCCCGGAGGGGAATGGCGTCGCATTCAGCGCGCCAGAGGTTACCGCTACATTCTGGTCAATGGCGAAGTGACGATCCAGGACGATCAACAGACACAGACCTTCTCCGGCGTGCTGCTGCGACACGGCGGAAGTAGCGCAGCTGCCGACGGTGCCGTCGCACAGGCCTCGGGATCAGCCCGAAAATCGCAACCGCAGGCAGCTTGAGCCCGAAGGCACTTTGTACCCCGATGTGCAAGACGCGCACCGGTTGGCCTCTCTCCGGCGCACGGACACGGTGCTTCACCAAGAGCCGCCGGGCGCTGGGGGTCGGAGATCCAGGACGCAGAGAACAAGCCGTTCATTCGCCTGGTTGAACTTGTCGACAACAGAGCTTGTTGTCCTGGCAGATGCCAGCATGCAGGGCGATGCGCCGCCGTCGAATCTCCTCTCCCCCTCTCCCCCCTCTCCTCCCTCGCCCCCTCCCCCCCCCGCGCCTACGCAGCGGGCAGGCTGGTGCCAAATAACAGCGTCTGTGAATGCCGCGCGGCAGCAGCATCCCGTTGCGCTCGCGCCATGCGAAGCCGCCGTTGTTACAGGCCTAGCAGCGCCCGTCCGGGCCGAAGGCAGCGCCATTCGGGCCGCCAGCCAACTGCGCCACCACTTCGCGCTCGTCTTGCGCCGTGCTGCGAGTGAGGCAGCCTGCAGCGATCTCGACCACCGGCAGGCTGCCGTCGGGCGCAGCTATCGCGCCGCCAGGAAAGTGCAGGCCTTGCGCAATCACTCGCATGCGTGTCCTCCTTGGATTCGAGGCTCGGCTGCGTCCGAGTGCTTGCGGGACCGAGGCAAGCGACCCGCGGGCAAGCGATAAGCCGTAGACGGCGCCATGGACAGACGCATTTGGGCTGGGCCATCAACGCCCCACAACTCGCGAGCAGATCTCAGCCTGCATCCAAAGACAAATTCAGACGCGTCGGGCGCTGTGTGTTGCCCTGTTTGACCGTATTCGGGGTGCCGCGGGGAAGGACAGGGCGTTTGAAGAGCCTATCCCCAGGGTTTTCACGCCAGCCCGAGCCGCAAGGACTGGCATCATCGCAAGATACACCACCACCCAGCTGGCAATCTGCCGTCATGGCCTGATCCATGGCGCTGGCCCCGGTCTTCAAAAAGCAATGGCCATGAACGGCTCGCCGCCTTCCCTGCTCGACGCGACCCGGCTGCCGCGCCGCCTGGCTTCGGTCGCCGAGCTCGAAGACTTGCTGAGCCAGCCGACCCAGGCGCTGATCGACGACCTGGCCCAGGTCGATGGTGACCTGATGATCTTGGGCGTGGCGGGCAAGATGGGCCCCACACTGGCCCGCCTGGCCAAACGGGCCAGCCCGCACCGGCGCGTGGTCGGCGTCGCACGATTCAGCGACCCGACGGTGCGCGGCCGCCTGGAGGCCTGGGGCATCGAGACGATCGCCGCCGATCTGCTAGACCCCGCCGCCCTGGCCAATCTGCCGCGCCCGCCCAACATCGTGTTCGCCGCAGGCCACAAGTTTGGCGCGACGGGCAATCTGCCGCTGACCTGGGCGATGAACACCTGGGTGCCGTCCGGCGTGGCCCAGGTCTTTCGCGCCTCGCGCATCGTCGCGATCTCGACCGGCAACGTCTATCCATTGACCGCGTCGGCAAGCTCGGGCGCGACCGAGGCGACGGCGCTGTCGCCCATTGGCGAGTATGCGCAGTCCTGCGTCGGCCGCGAGCGCATGTTCGAGCACTTCTCTGCCCAGCACGCAACACCGGGGCGGATCGTTCGATTGAACTACGCGATCGACCTGCGCTACGGCGTGCTGCTCGACATCGCCACGCGCGTGGCTGCGGGCGCCGCGATCGACATGACCATGGGCCATGTCAACGTGATCTGGCAAGGCGACGCCAACGCGCAGATCCTGCGCTGCCTGCGCCACTGCACCGACCCGACGACGCCGATCAATTGCACCGGCGCGCAGACCTTGTCGGTGCGCTGGCTGGCGCAGCAGTTCGGCCAGCGCCTGGGCAAGCCGGCGCACATCGTCGGCCAGGAGGCCGACACCGCCTTGCTGTCGGACACCACCCAGGCCTGCGCCTTGTTCGGCGAACCGGTGGTGCCACTGACAGCGATGCTCGATTGGGTCGCCGATTGGGTCGCCAGCGATGGACCGACCTACAACAAGCCCACCAAGTTCGAGACCCGTGATGGCCGTTTCTGAATCGCTGAGTCGCGGCCGCGTCACGGTCGACGACATCGCTGGCGCGCTGGCCTTGTCGGGCGCCTGCGGCTGGAACCAGACGGCCGAAGACTGGGCTGTGTTCATCGCTCACGGCCAGGTGCAAGGCATTCGTGATGCCGCGGGCTTGCTGGTCGCGACCGCGGCTGCGCTGCCTTATGGCGGCGGCCAAGGCTGGATTTCGATGGTGCTGGTCGACCCGGCGTGGCGCCACCGTGGACTCGCCACCGAACTCCTCAAGGACTGCGTCGACTCTCTGCGTCAAGCCGGCGTCACGCCGGTGCTCGATGCCACGCCGGCCGGCGCTCCGGTGTATCGGCGGCTAGGCTTTGTGCCCGGTCTGGCCTTTGAGCGCTGGGAAGCCGAGTTGGCGCCAACAGCTGCCGCCGAACAGGTCGGGCGCAGCGACATCGGCCGAGCCGGCGCGGACGACCTAGACGCGGTTTGCGCGCTCGATGCCTCGGCCAGCCTGGTCGATCGGCGATTCCTGCTCGAGGCTTTCCTGTCGCGACGCGACACCCGGGCCTGGGTGTCGCACGACGCACAGGGCTTCGTGGTCTTGCGTGCCGGCCTGCGCGCCGCGCAGATCGGGCCGCTGGTGGCCCCCGATGAGCCCGCTGGCATCGCCTTGCTCGCCACAGCCCTGGCGGGGCTGCAGGGTCGGGTGTTCCTGGACGTTCCCACGCGCTGGACGGCGCTCACCGCAGCGCTTCAAAGCCGAGGCTTTCGCCAGCAGCGCCCGTTCCAGCGCATGGCGCTGGGTGATGCCCGGTCCCTGGCAGGCAGCGCCAGGCTCTTCGTCGTCGCTGGCCCGGAGTTCGGCTGAGCCATGGAAAAACCCGTGCAGCCTTTGACGACAGCGCCCGATGCCGGACCGCAGGGATGGCGATCTGCGTTGCGGGCCGGCCTGGTCATTCCGGCCCATCCGCTGGCGCTGAATGCCCGGCGCGAACTCGATCCACGCCGCCAACGCGCCTTGACCCGCTATTACCTCGATGCCGGCGCCGGCGGCTTGGCGGTCGGGGTGCACACCACGCAGTTCGCGATTCGCGAGCGCGGGATGTTCGAGCAAGTCCTGAGCCTGGCAGCCGACACCGCCCGAACCTGGCACCCGCAGCTGCAGCCCCGGGTGATGGTGGCCGGCCTGTGCGGTCGCACCGAGCAAGCGGTGGCCGAGGCGCGTATCGCGCGCCGGCTCGGTTACCAGGCGGGCCTGCTCAGCCTGGCCGCGATGAAAGGTGCCAGCGAAGACGCGTTGATCGAGCACTGCGAAGCCTTGGCGAGCGAGATCCCACTGGTCGGCTTCTACCTGCAACCAGCGGTTGGCGGGCTGGCGCTGGGCGCCGGGTTCTGGACCCGTTTCGCGGCCATCGCCAATGTCGTGGCGATCAAGGTAGCGCCCTTCAACCGCTACCGCACGCTCGACGTGCTTCGAGGCGTCGTCGAGGCAGGTGCCGAGCAGCGCATCGCGCTGTACACCGGCAACGACGACCACATCGTGCTCGACCTGGTCACGCCGTTCACGCTGACGCGCGAGGGCCGGCCGGTCACGCTGCGGTTTCGCGGCGGCTTGCTCGGCCACTGGTCGGTCTGGACCCGCAGCGCGGTCGAACTGCTGGCGCGCTGCCATGCGGCGACCCGCGCACAAGCCCCGGTCGACGCCGAACTGCTGGCGCTGGACAGCCGCGTCACCGACTGCAACAGCGCATTCTTCGACGTCGCCAACGACTTTCGCGGCTGCATCGCGGGTTGCCATGAAGTGCTGCGCCGCCAAGGCCTGCTCGAAGGCATCTGGTGCCTGGACCCCGAGGAGGGCCTGAGTGCCGGCCAGGCGCAGCAGATCGACCGGGTGCTGGCGACGCACCGCGATCTGAGCGACGACGCCTTTGTCGCCGAACACCTCGAACGCTGGCTGGACTGAGCCGCGACCCGCATGAAAGTCACTGCCCTCGAACCCTGGCTGACGCGACTCGCGTTCAAGTCGCCGCTGCGGGACACCCGGTGAACCGGCTGCTGCGGTGCTTGTCGCAGAACCTGCCCGCGACGGCCTTGTTCGTCGCGCTCGCGCTGGCCTGGCAGCTCGCGTCGACCTACCTCGACATCCGCGAGTACCTGCTGCCCTCCCCCATCGCGGTGTGGCGTGCGCTGTTCGGCGACGAGATCCCGTGGTCGCGGCACATCTGGGTCACCGGGGTCGAAATCCTCGGCGCCTTCGTGCTGTCAGGCGTTGCCGGCGTCCTGCTGGGGCTGGCGATCGCCTGGTCGAATGCGATCTCGCGCACCCTGACGCCCTTTCTGGTGTTCGTCAACACCTTGCCAAAGGTCGCGGTCGCGCCGCTGTTCCTGGTCTGGATGGGCTACGGCATCGTGCCCAACATGCTGATCGGTGCGCTGATCGGTTTCTTCCCGGTCGTGATCAACACCGCCGTCGGGCTGACCCAGATCGACCAGGACCTGATCGATCTGGGCCGAGTCTTCAACGCGCCGAAGTGGAAGGTCTTCGCCAAGATCCGCGTGCCCAACGCCTACCCCTACATCCTCAGCGCGCTGAAGATCACCGCGACCGCGGCAGTGGTCGGTGCCATCGTCGGCGAATTCGTCGCCTCGCAGCGCGGTCTGGGCTACGTGATCATCACCTCGCAGAGCAGCATGAACACGCCGGTAGCGTTCGCGGCGCTGATCTTGATCTCGATCCTGGGCTTGCTGCTGTTCGGCATCGTCGCCTGGCTTTCGCGAGTGCTGGCGCCCTGGGCAGGCGAGATCTGATGGGCAATGACTTGCAGTTCAACCGAAGGAGAGCAACGATGAGCAAACGTTTTCTGAGCCTGACGCGCACGGGGCTGACCCTGCTCGCACTGTGTGGCGCCAGCGCCTTTGCGCAGACACCCGAGAAATTCAGTTTCGCGCTGAACTGGTTCGCGGTCGGCGACCACGCGGCTTACTGGGTCGCCCTGGAAAAAGGCTATTTCACGCAGCGCGGACTCGAGGTGACGCTGGAGAATTCCAAGGGCTCGGGAGACTCGATCGCCAAGGTCGACACCGGCCGCGCCGATGCCGGTCTGGCCGACGCGGTCGCGGTGCTGAGCGCCTCCTCGCGCGGGGCCCGGGTCAAGATGGTCGGCATGGTGTTCGACAACACACCGCTGAATTTCTTCAGCCGCAAAGACAAGCCGATCACCAAGCCGAAAGACCTTGAGGGCAAGACCATCGGCGCGCCACCCGGCGATGGCCAGCGCCAAGCCTGGCCGGCATTCGCCAAACTGCACAAGATCGACGACAGCAAGGTCACTTGGGTGAACATCGAACCCACGGCCAAGATCGCGGCACTGGCCGAAAAGCGCGTCGACGTGGTCGGCGACTACTCGACAGGCCTGCCTTTCTACGAGAAGGCGATGGGCGCCGGCAACGCGCTGATGATGCCCTGGGCCGACACCGGCTTCGACCTGTACAGCATGTCTATCATCGCCAGCGAGAAGACGATGAAGGAGCGTCCGAAAGTGCTGAAGGCCTTCCTCGAGGCGGCTTACCTGGGTTGGCGTGACGTGATGGCCGACCCGAAAGGCGCGCTCGTGATCTTCAAGAAGCGGGTGCCGGAAATCGATCTGTCGATCATCGAACCCAACATGATGCTCGGACTGGATCTGATGCGCACCAAGACCTATGCTGACAAGGGCATTGGCTGGATCGACGAGAAAAAAATGTGCGCCTCGGTCGACCTCGTCAACAGCTACATGGGTCTGCCGCGCAAGATCGATTGCGGCACGGTGTCGACGACCGAGTTCCTCACCAAGGTGGCGATGCCGCTGCCGGTGCGTTGAGACCCCGAACCCCAGCGCGCCAAGCATGGACGAACAGCTGACGAGTTCGGCCGCCAGGCCGCTGATCGAGATCGACCGGGTGGGCATGGTCTACCAGGCCGACAGCGGTCCGGTCGAGGCATTGCGCGACATCTCGCTGACGGTTGGGGCCGGGGAGTTCGTCGCGCTGGTGGGCCCCAGCGGTTGCGGCAAGTCGACGCTGATGCGCGTCATCGCCGGGCTGCGCCCTGTCACCTCGGGCCGGGTGGTGGTTGACGGCACGACCGTCAGCGGCCCGGTGTCGCGGGTCGGCATGGTGTTCCAGGCCGCGGTGCTGCTGAAGTGGCGCAGCGTGCTCGACAACGTGCTGCTGCCGGCCGAGTTGTCGGGGCTGAAACCGGGCGACTATCAGGACCGGGCACATCAGTTGTTGCGCCTGGTCGGGCTGGCCGACTTCGCCAACAAGCGCCCCAACGAGTTGTCCGGCGGCATGCAGCAGCGCGCCTCGCTGTGCCGGGCGCTGATCCTCGACCCGCCGATCTTGCTGATGGACGAGCCCTTCGGCGCGCTCGACGCGATGACCCGTGACGAGATGAACCTGGAACTGCTGCGCATCTGGGGCGAAACAGGCATAGGCGCCAACAACCAGCGCAAGACCATCGTCTTCGTGACGCATTCGATTCCGGAGGCGGTATTCCTCGCCGACCGGGTCGTGGTGATGACGCCGCGACCCGGTCAGGTGGCGGGCATCCACTCGGTGTCGAACCCGCGCCCGCGCAGCATCGAGACCCGTGCGTCGGCCGAGTTCGGCCGTCTGACGCTGGCCGTCCATGCCGCGCTGACGGGGGCTTCAGGCCCGTCGCCAGCACCCGCGGGGCTGCATCTGTGATGCCCTACGCGCAAGCCCCAACGCCGGCCCGGATCGCGCTGTGCAACGAAGTGCTGGCCCCGATGGCGTTTGCCGAGCAATGCGAATTCGCCGCAGCGCTGGGCTATGACGGGCTTGAAGTCGCGCCGTTCACGCTTGGAGACGATCCGCTGGCCTTGAGCAGCGGCCAACGGACTCAACTGCGGCGCGAGGCGGAGCAGTGCGGACTGGCGATCTCGGGCCTGCACTGGTTGCTGCTGCGACCTGCCGGCTTGTCGATCACCACGGCGGACCCCGAGCTGCGCGCGCGCACGCTCGCCACGCTGCATGGCTTGATCGACCTGTGCGCCGACCTGGGCGGGCGGATCATGGTGCACGGCTCGCCTGCGCAGCGGCGCCTGCCGCAGCAGCCAGACCAAGTCGAGCCGGCACGGCAACGTGCGATCGAGGCTTTCGCCAGCCTGGCCGACCATGCCCAGCGCGCCGAGATCACCTACTGCATCGAAGCCTTGGCGCCGCCGCAGGCCAATTTCATCAACAGCCTGGACGAGGCGGCGAGCATCGTCAGAGGCATCGGTCATCCGGCGCTGCGCACCATGCTCGATTGCTGCGCCGCGGCGCTCGCCGAGTCTGAGTCGCCCGCGGCCTTGCTCGATCGATGGCTGCCGACCGGACTGCTGGCTCATGTGCAGGTCAACGACGCCAACCTGCGCGGTCCCGGGCAGGGCAAGCAATCCTTCAGGCCGCTGCTGGCCGCGCTGCAACGGCACCGCTACGCGGGCTGGCTGGCGGTCGAGCCCTTCGAATACGTTCCCGACGGTCGAGGCTGCGCTGCGCGCGCCATCGGCTACCTGCGTGGCGCGATGGAGGGTCTGTGAACAGTCCGACAACCCGGCTCAAGGTCTGCAGCGTCGAGATGTTTGAGCAGCCTTTCCGTCTGCGACTGCCGTTTCGCTTCGGGGTGATCACGGTCACTGAGGGCGTGCAGGTGATCGCTCGCGTGCGGATCCGCTGCGAGGATGGCCGCGAGGGGGTCGGTTTCGCCGCTGAAGCGCTGGGCGCGAAGTGGTTCGACAAAAACCCGGCACTCAGCGACGCCCAAAATCAGCACCAATTGCGCCGTGCCATCGAACTCTGCGTCCAAGCCTACCAAGCCGCGCCGTGGATGAGCGCCTTCGATCTGCATGCCGAACACTACGCTCCCCTGCTGGCCGCCGGGGCAGGCCAGGGCTTGGTGGCGCTGGTCGCCAGTTACGGACCGGCCTTGCTCGACCGCGCGGTGCTCGACGCACTGTGCCGCATCCAGGGCATGAGCTTCTGGGACGCGATGCGCACCAACCTGCCCGGCATGCGAGCGCATGCGATCGTGCCCGACCTCGCCGGCTTCGCGTTCGGGCCCTTTCTGCACAGCCTGTCCCCAGCGCACAGCATCCATGCACGGCACACGGTGGGACTGGCCGACCCGATCGTCGCCGGTGACCAAGGCGACGGCAGCCGCGTCAACGACGGGCTACCTGAAACCTTGCAGGAAGTCGTCGCCTGCTATGGCAACCGCCATTTCAAGCTCAAGGTCAGCGGGCAACTCGACGCCGACCTGGCACGCCTGGGCCGCATCGCCAGCGTGCTCGACGCGATCGAAGGACCCATCGACATCTCACTCGACGGCAACGAGCAGTACGAGGACGTGGCTTCGATCACCGAACTGTGGACTCGAATGGCCAGCACGCCAGCGCTGCACAAGCTGTGCTCGGCAACGCGATTCATCGAGCAACCGATCAAGCGCCAGGCTGCGCTGACGCACAGCATCGCCGCGCTGGCCTGCCACCGGCCGGTGATCATCGACGAATCCGACGGCGACCTCGAAGCCTTTCCGCGCGCTCGCGCGCTGGGCTATCGCGGCGTCTCGTCCAAGGCCTGCAAAGGCTTTTACAAGTCGCTGATCAACCTGGCGCGCTGCCAGCGCTGGAGCGCCGAGGGCGCGGGACATTTCTTCATGTCCGGTGAGGACCTGACGACCCAGGCCGGTGTCTCGGTACAGCAAGACCTCGCGCTGGCAAGCCTGCTGGGCATCACCCATGTCGAGCGCAATGCCCATCATTTCATCGACGGCTTTGGCGGGCGACCGCTGCACGAGGCCCAGGCCTTCTTGCAAGCGCATCCCGACCTCTACCATCTGCAGGACGGTCGGGTGCGGCTGCGCATCCGCGACGGCTTGCTGGCGATCGGCTCGTTGCAGTGCGCCGGCTTCGGCACGGCGGTCACGCCCGACTTGTCAGGCACCGCAGCGATGCCTGCGGCCGACTGGCCCGCCAACTTCACCGCATAGGAAACCTCACCATGAAGGACTACGAAGCGCACGACGGACTCGGTCTGGCTGCGATGGTCAAGCGCGGCGAGGTGACGCCTGCGCAGTTGCTGGACGCCGCCTGCGAAAGGCTGGCGCGACACAACCCGTCGCTCAACGCGGTGGTCACGCCGCTGCTCGAGTCGGCCCGCATGTCCATCGCCGACGGCCTGCCCGCAGGCCTGTTCGAGGGCGTTCCCTTCCTGGTCAAGGAGTTGGTCGCATCGGTCAAGGGCGCGGCGACCACTTCGGCGTCGCGCCTGTACGCGAACAACATCGCAGCCGCCGATAGCGAGGTCGTCGCGCGGATGCGCCGTGCCGGCCTGCTGATCATCGGCAAGACCAACTCCTCGGAGTTCGGACTGTCGCCTTGCACCGAGTCGCAGCTCTACGGCATCACGCGCAATCCCTGGCGCCGCGAGTTGTCACCGGGCGGCTCGAGCGGCGGCTCGGCAGCGGCAGTGGCGGCAGGCATCGTGCCACTGGCGCATGCCACCGATGGCGGTGGATCGATCCGGATCCCGGCCTCTTGTTGCGGCCTGTTCGGGCTCAAGCCCACGCGCGCGCGCATCAGCGCCGGTCCGGAGGGTGGCGAGGGCTTGAGCGGGCTGGCGATGCAGCATGTGGTCAGCCGCAGCGTGCGTGACAGCGCGGCGATGCTCGATGCGATCGCCGGCGCGATGCCCGGGGATCCTTATGTCGCGCCACCACCGGCCAGGCCATACCTGAGCGAAGTGAGCTCGCCGCCCGGACGCTTGCGCATCGGATTTGCCCGCACCGCGCCCACCGGAGTGCCCTTGCATCCGGACTGCATCGCCGCGGTCGAGGATGCCGCACGCCTGTGCGAGCAGTTGGGCCACGATGTCGAGGAGGCCTCACCCGACTACGACGCATTGGCGCTGCGCAGCGGCTTTGGCCTGGTGTTTGCGGCACACACGATGGCCAACGTCGCGCGCAGCACCGGCGGGCCCATGCCTGATCCCGGATTGCTGGAACCCCTGACCTACGCGCTGGCCGAACGCGGCCGAGGCATCGCCGCGGCCGAATTCATCCTCGCGATCCACGGCCTGCACCGCCAGTCGCGGCGCATCGCGCAGTTCTTCGAGCGTTACGACGCCTGGCTGACGCCCACGCTGGCGCAGCCGCCGCAAGCCATCGGCCACTTCGACACCGGCTCTCGCGACGTCGAGGCCTGGCTGGACAAGCTCGATGGCTTTCTGCCCTTCACCTACCCGTTCAACATCACCGGACAGCCGGCGATGTCGGTGCCGCTGTACTGGTCTAGCGACGGCTTGCCGATCGGTTGCCAGTTCGCTGCACGCTACGGTGACGAGTCGATGCTGCTGCGCCTGGCCGGTCAACTCGAGCGTGCGCGCCCTTGGTTCGATCGGCGCCCGCCCGCCGAGTCCTGAGCCCTTGCTAGACCTTTGACCCGGACGGCTGCCATGCCCTGGCGCATCCCCAGACTGAACTGCCTGGCGCGGCTGGCCACCAGCTAGGCCGCCCGCTAGGCCGCCCGCCAGGCCACCCGCCAGGCCGCCCGCCCAAGACCACCGACGCGCAGCGGCAGACCATCCGCGCCAGGCTGGTCAAGGGCGAGACCGTGACCGCGGTCGCGCGGGCACGCCGCT
>Ga0214919_10003616_pt1 | contig 23207 bp, 20 predicted proteins | sample LL1503_MetaG_FD_177994 | JGI IMG/M metagenome (GOLD analysis project Ga0214919, IMG submission 177994) | Freshwater microbial communities from Lake Lanier, Atlanta, Georgia, United States - LL-1503 | ecosystem: Environmental > Aquatic > Freshwater > Lake | place: USA: Georgia | collected... | reverse complement strand
GGCGTGAAGGGCATCTTCGACACGGGCCTTCTTCTGCTTCATCTCGGCCTCGGTGCCGGCCCCTACCGAGACGATCGCCACGCCTCCGGTCAGCTTGGCCAGCCGCTCCTGCAGTTTCTCGCGGTCCTACTCGCTCTCGGTGCCCTCGATCTGGGTGCGGAGTTGGTGCACGCGGGCCTGCACGTCGTCCTGCTTGCCGGCACCCTGAACGATCGTGGTCTCGTTCTTGTCGACCGTGATCTTCTTCGCCCGGCCAAGGTGCGAGAGATCCAGGCTCTCGAGCTTGAGGCCCAGGTCTTCGGAGATCAGCGTGCCGCCCGTGAGCGTGGCAATGTCGCCGAGCATTGCCTTGCGTCGGTCGCCAAAACCGGGGGCCTTCGACGCGCAGATGTTGAGCACGCCCCGGAGCTTGTTGACGACCAGCGCCGTGAGGGCGTCGCCGTCGACATCCTCCGCGATGATCAGCAGCGGCTTGCCCGACTGCGCGACTTTTTCGAGCAGCGGCAGAAGATCACGCAGGTTGGAGATCTTCTTTTCGTGGATCAGGATCAGAGCGTCGTCGAGCTGGCAGATCATCTCCGCCGGCTTGTTGACGAAATAGGGCGAGACGAAGCCCTTGTCGAACTGCATGCCGTCGACGAACCGCACGGTCGTCTCGGTGGTCTTGCCCTCTTCGACCGTGATGACACCGTCCTTGCCAACCCGCTGCAGCGCTTCGGCGAGCAGATCGCCGATCGAGCGGTCGTTGTTGGCGCTGATGGCCCCCACCTGCGCGACCTCCTCAGGCCGCTCCACCTTCCGCGCGATCTGCATGAGCCGCTCCACGGCCGCCGTCACCGCCTTGTCGATACCGCGGCGGACCGCCGTCGGGTTGCTGCCGGCCGCGACGTTCCGCGTGCCCTCGCGGAAGATCGCCCTGGCGAGCACTGTGGCCGTGGTCGTGCCGTCACCAGCCAGATCCGAGGTCTTCGAGGCCACTTCGTTCACGAGCTTGGCGCCCATGTTCTCGAACGGATCCTCGAGGTCCACCTCCTTGCTGACAGTCACGCCGTCCTTGGTGACGGTGGGACCGCCGAACGACTTGTCGATGATCACGTTGCGGCCGGTCGGCCCCATCGTCACCGCGACGGCACCGGCCAGTTTCTCGACGCCCTTGAGCAGCTTGGCACGGGCGTTGTCATCGAACAGCAGTTGCTTGGGCACGAGTCGTTACTCCTGAGAAAGTGACTAGCCTGAAAAAGTGACGGTAGAGTGGGGATTGATCGAGACTGAGACGCACCGGGCTGATCAGCCCATGACCTTCGCGAGAATGTCGCTCTCTCGCAGGATCTTCACCTCGTGGCCGTCGACCTCGATGTCGCTGCCCGAATACTTGCCGTAGATCACCTGATCGCCGACCGCAACCGAGAGGGGAGCACGGCCGCCGTTTTCCAGCAGTTTGCCGGGGCCCATGGCCACGACATGGCCACGCTGAGGCTTCTCCTTGGCCGAGTCAGGCAGCACGATACCGCCGGCGGTGCGCTCCTCAGCTTCGACGGGCTCCACCACCACGCGGTCATCGAGCGGACGGATCTTCAGATTCTTGGCAGCCATGTGTTCTTCACTCCGAAAAAGGAATCGAGCCAAAAAGGATCATCAAAGCGGGAAAAAAGGAAAAAGTTGGTGTCTGCGAGAACGGCGCCAGGCGGCGCCAGACGGGAACCTCGCCGCCGATTACATCATGCCCGGCATGCCGCCCATGCCACCCATGCCACCCATGCCCGGCATGCCGCCGCCCATCCCACCGCCCATCCCGTGGTGGTCGTGGCCATCGCCACCACCCTCCTCCTCGGCCTTCGGGATCTCGACGACCAGCGAGTCGGTCGTCAGGAGCAGGGCTGACACGCTCGCGGCATTCTGCAAGGCAGTGCGGACCACCTTGGCCGGATCGATCACACCTGCAACGACCAGATCGCAATACTCCGCCTTGTCAGCATCCCAGCCGTCGTTCTTGCCCTTCATGTGCCGCACCCGGTTGACCACCACCGAGCCGTCCATGCCGGCGTTGGCAGCGATCGCCTCAAGGGGATAACGCAGTGCCTGCTTCACGATCGACGCGCCCATCTTCTCGTCGGCATCGAGTTCGCCCTTGGCGATCAGGTTCTCGATCGACTTTTCGCTTCGCAGCAGGGCCACACCGCCGCCTGGGACGATGCCCTCGGCCAAGGCCGCCTGCACGGCGCTCTTCGCGTCGTCGATGAGCGCTTTGCGCTCCTTCATCTCGGTCTCGGTCGCGGCACCCACGTTGATCTGCGCCACGCCACCGGCAATCTTCGCCAGCCGCTCCTGCAGTTTCTCGCGGTCGTAGTCGCTGGTGGTCGCCTCAATCTCAGCACGAATCTGCTTCGCCCGACCGTCGATGGCGTCCTTCGTCCCGGCACCGCTGACAATCGTCGTGTTTTCGGCCTCGATGATCACCTTCTTGGCCCGGCCCAGGTCGCTCAGCTTGACAGCATCAAGCGAGATTCCCAGATCCTTGTAGATCGCCTGACCACCGGTCAGCACGGCCAGATCGCCAAGGATCGCCTTGCGACGGTCGCCGTAACCCGGGGCCTTGATGGCGACAGACTGCACGATCCCACGGAGTTTGTTGACGACGAGCGTGGCTAAGGCCTCCCCCTCGACGTCCTCGGCGATCACAACGAGCGGCTTACCGGCCTTGCTGATCGCCTCGAGAATTGGCACCAGATTCTTGGCGCTCGAGATCTTCTCCTCGAAAATCAGGATGTAGGGGTTTTCCATCTCGCAGACCTGCGACTCCGCGTCGGTCACGAAGTGGGGCGAGAGGAAACCGCGGTCGAACTGCATTCCCTCGACGACGTCCACCGTCGTCTCCGCCTGCTTTCCCTCTTCGACGGTGATCACGCCGTCCTTGCCCACCTTGAGGAAGGCGTCGGAGAGCACATTGCCGATCGTCGGGTCGTTGTTGCCCGCGATCGTGGCGATCTGCATCAGTTCCTTCTTGTTCTTCTCGTTGATTGGCGTGGCCATCGCGAGAATCGACTTCGAAACAGCCTCGACCGCGCGGTGAATGCCACGGGCCAGCGCCATCGGGTCGGCGCCCGCGGCGATCATCTTGAGCCCCTCGCGGAAGATGGCCTCGGCGAGCACGGTGGCTGTGGTGGTGCCGTCGCCGGCCACGTCATTGGTCTTGCTGGCGGCTTCCTTGACGAGCTGCGCCCCGAGGTTCTCGAACGGGTCTTCGAGGTCGATGTCTTCGGCGACGGTGACACCGTCCTTCGTGACCTTCGGCGAGCCCCAGCCCTTGTCGAGCACGGCGTTGCGGCCACGGGGGCCGAGCGTGCTCTTCACCGCCCTGGCGAGCTTGGAAACGCCGGCGAGCAGCGGCTGACGGGCCTCATCGTCGAACACCATTTGTTTGGCCACGAGAAACTCCTCCAAAGATTGACGAGTAGCAAGAAGAAAACGTGTTGAATTGGCAGTCCATGCCAGGCTGCGGAAAAGGGGAGCAACCGGCGTGCCAAAGTCTTTCGGTTCTGAGGAAACAGGACAGCGTCTGCGGTCTTTTCTGGATTCGGAAGCTTGGCACAGGCCCCGTTTCTGCCTCGGCGGCGAGTGCCGTTTTGGCAGGACACGTCCGCTTTCACAAGCCCCAGTGGGCTGGGCCGCGAGACGTGCGATTGAGGCACGCTACGGTGCCCAGTCGATCGTGCCCTCCAGTTCGCGGACGAACGCCGCGAGCAGATCGGCCGTTCGGTCGGCATCGTCGAGCGAGATCGTCTCCACAGCCGAGTGCATGTAGCGGTTGGGCACGCTCACCAGACCGGTGGCAACGCCCGCTCGCGTGGTCTGGAGCACGTTGGCGTCGGTCGGGGTGGCCCGGCCGCTCGCCCCCAGTTGGACCGGTATCTCCCGGGCTTTGGCGGCCGCGAGCAGCCGATCGACCACATGCGGGTTCATGTTCGGACCGCGGTAGACCACAGGCCCCTTGCCAAGCGACACATCGCCCTCCGACTTCTTGTCGATCGTCGGGCAGTCGGTGGCATGGGTCACATCAACCGCGATGGCAACATGCGGATCGACGCCGTAGCAGCTCGTCTGCGCACCCCGGAGGCCGATCTCCTCCTGCACGGTCGAAGCCACGAAGAGCCCGCAGGGCAGGGGCCCCGCCGCAGCCGCCCGGCGAAAAGCCTCGAGCACCACCCAGAGGCCGACCTTGTCGTCCATCGCCACGGCACTGGCGAGGTTGCGCCTGAGCGGCTGAAACCGCAGTTCGAAGGTCACGCAATCCCCGATCCGCACCACGCTCTCGGCATCGGCCTTGTTCTCAGCACCGATGTCGATCCAGAGGTCTTTCATCTTCGGCACGACCTTCCGCTCCTCCTCGGTGAGCAGGTGGATCGGCTTCCGCGACATGACGCCGTTCACAGGGCCCGACGCGGTCCAGATGACGACCCGGGCACCGACGAGCTGGATCGGATCCCAGCCGCCGATCGGCTGCACCGAAATGAACCCGTCGGAGTCGATGTATTGGACGATCAGTCCGATTTGATCGCAGTGGCCGGCCAGTAGCATCCGCGTGGGAGCGGTCGGGTTTTTCGCCCCGATCACGTTGCCGTGGGCATCGGTGACGACGGTGTCGGCGATCCCCGAAAGATAGTCCCGAACCAGCCGCTGAATGGGCTGTTCGTAGCCGGACGGACTGGGTGTTTCCAGCAACCGGACGAGAAATTCACGGGCCGACGTTTCCAAGGCTTGAAGCTCCTTCACCGCGATGCGTGGTCGGGTTTGATGGTGGAGTTGTACGCGATCCGCAAAAAATCGGACAGGCGGCGTCCGCCGGAGCCCGGCGCCAACGTCATGACCGGCACAACCGGAACCGAGCCGGCGAACTACGTGCCGCGCTTCCAGACGCAAGGTAGGCTCATTACGATCAGAGATTCATCCTGCTCTCTATTTGGAGTCGTTCCCGCCATGAGCGCACCAATCCGTGTCGGCGTCGTCGGTTTGGGCACTGTCGGGTCGGGCGTTGTCCGCCTGCTCGTCGAGTCGGCCGACCATATCACGCGGCACGCCGGCCGGCCGATCGTCGTCGAACGGGCCGTCGTCAAGGACGTTGCCAAGGACCGGAGCGTGCAGGTGCCAGGCGGGAAGATCTCGTCCGACATCCGTGACATCTCGCAAGATCCATCGATCTCCGTGGCGGTTCTGCTTGTCGGGGGATTGGAGCCTGCCCGCTCGATGATGATCGACCTGCTCGAGCACGGGAAGGATGTCGTCACCGCCAACAAGGCACTGCTGGCAGAGCATGGCCCGGAACTCTTCGAGCTGGCCCGCAAGCGGGGCCGTTCGATCGCGTTCGAGGCGGCCGTGGCCGGCGGCATTCCGATTGTGGCTGCCATCGGCGAGTGCCTCGCAGCCAACCGCATCGACTCGATCCGCGGCATCTTGAACGGCACGAGCAACTTCATCCTGACGCGGATGGAGGAGGATGGCGCCGACTACGCCGATGTGCTCAAACTTGCTCAGGCCAAGGGATTCGCCGAGGCCGACCCCTCGATGGACGTCGACGGCACCGACGCCACGCAGAAACTGGCGATCCTCGCCCACCTCGCGTTCGGTGTCTGGGTACCGTGGGCCGAGATCCCGCGGACCGGCATCGATGGCCTCGACCTCGACCTCCTGAAATACGCCGGCGAGCTAGGCTACCGGATTCGTCTCGTGGCTGTGGCCAGCCGAAACGACGGCCGGCTGGCGATGCGGGTGGCACCGGCGTTGGTGAAGATCGGCACGCCTTTGGCCGAGACCCGCGGCGCCTACAACGCCGTCAGCATCGTCGGCGATGCGGTCGGACGAATGTTCTTCCACGGTCTGGGCGCCGGGCAGATGCCGACCGCCTCGGCCGTCGTGGCCGACATCATCGACACGGTGGTGGGCCGGGCGGCGATCACCTTCCGAACGACCGGCGTGCTCGAATCCGACACGGAAGCCGCGAAAATTAGTGACACTGTCGCCCATGAGCGGCACTTCCTGCGGATCCGCGTCAAGGACCAGCCGGGCGTGCTCGCGAAGATCACCGGCACCCTCGGCGAGCACGGCATCTCGATCGCATCGGTCATCCAGCACGACGTGCCCGGCTCGTCCGATGAAGGCGTGCCACTGGTGATCATGACCCATGCCTGCGCGTCGAGTGCGGTGCACAATGCCGTTGCCGCGATCGACACGTCGGACGTCGTCAGGGGCAAGAGCGTCTGCCTGAGCGTCCTCGAAGAATAGGGCTATGGGAGTAAAGGAACCAACCATGAAATATGTGATCGTGATTCCCGATGGTGCCGCTGACGCTCCGCAGGCTTCGCTCGGCGGCAAGACGCCGTTCCAGGCGGCCCGCACCCCCGCGATGGATGCGCTCGCCGCCCGCGGCCGCGTCGGGCTCACCAACCACGTGCCCGACAGCCTGCCGCCGGGTTCGGAGGTGGCCTGCATGAGCCTGATGGGCTACGACCCGCTCACCTATTTCACAGGCCGCGCGCCGCTCGAGGCGGCCGCCCAGGGGATCACGCTCGGGCCCGACGACTGGGCCGTGCGGTGCAACCTGGTAACGATCCGGCCTGCCGCGACTGCCGGAGACGGCGGCAGCGACTCCTCGAGCGACTCCCTGATGGAGGACTTCACCGCTGGCCACATCTCGACAGAGGAGGGAACCGAACTCCTCGCTGCTGCCAATCGGGGACTGGCGGCGGATTTTCCCGAGCTTTCCGGCTGGGAGTTCAAACCGGGCGTGAGCTACAGAAACCTGCTGATGTATCGGGGCAACGCCGACACGGCTGCGCCGCTCGGTGCTGACCTGCGGGCGACGCCGCCGCACGACCTGATGGACAAATCAGTCGCCGACTCATTTCCCCGCGGCACCGGCAGCAGATTGCTCACCGAGATCATGGCGAAGAGCGCCAGTTGGCTCGCCGGGCATCCGGTCAACAAGGCGAGGATCGCGGCTGTGAAGCGGCCCGCCACGCACGTCTGGCTGTGGGGCGTGGGCCGTGCCCCGGCGATGGAGCCGTTCATTAAGAAATATGGCACGAATGGCACGATGATCACGGCAGTCGATCTGCTGCGTGGGTTGGCCTCGTTGGCCGGTTGGAAGCGGCTGGAAGTGGCCGGCGCCACCGGCTACCTCGACACCGACTATGCGGCGAAGGGCCGGGCGGCAATCGCCGAATTGGCCACGGCTGATCTCGTGTGCGTGCATGTCGAGGCACCGGACGAGGCGAGCCATCAGGGTGACGCGGTCGAGAAGGTGAAGGCGATCGAGGAGATCGACGCCAAGATCGTGAAGCCGCTCGCAGATTTCCTGGCCGGCGTGCCGGAGCATCGCATCCTGGTCTGCCCCGACCATCCCACGTTTATCACGACGAAGACCCATTCCCGCGGCCCCGTGCCGTTCGTGATGGCAGGCAGCGGCATCCAGCCAAACGGCCAGACCACCTACGACGAGGTGGCGGCGGCAGCCGGCGGGGTGTCGATCCTGCCGGGCTGGAAGTTGATGGGCGAGTTTTTGCGAAGTTGAAGGAAGAGACCAAACCAACCGTGTTGCTTTGCAACGCCGGGAGAACATGTCGATGGCCCTCGTGGTGCAGAAGTTTGGCGGGACGAGCGTGGCTGATCCCCAGAAGATCCTGGCGGCCGCACAGAAGGCGATCGCGCGGCAGCAGGCCGGCCACCAGGTGGTGGTCGTGGTCAGCGCGATGGGCCACCAGACCGACGTGCTCGTCGACCTCGCCAAGCAGATTTCCGACCGGCCCAGCGCCCGCGAGATGGACATGCTCCTCTCGACGGGCGAGCAGGTGAGCGTGGCCCTGTTCGCGATGGCAATTCAGTCGCTCGGACACAAGGCCGTGAGTCTCACCGGCGCCCAGATCGGCATCCGCACCGATAGCACCCATACGAAGGCCCGCATCAAGTCGATCTCGACCGACCACGTGAAGAAACTACTCGACGACGGCGCGATCGTGATCGCCGCCGGATTCCAGGGCATCGACCAAAACGGCAACATCACCACGCTCGGCCGCGGCGGCTCCGATACGACCGCCGTGGCGCTCGCCGCCGTGCTCGACGCCGACCTCTGCGAGATCTACACCGACGTCGACGGCATCTACACGACCGACCCACGCATGCTGCCGAAGGCCCGGCGACTGGCGTCGATCAGCTACGACGAGATGCTCGAACTCGCGAGCCTGGGCGCGGGCGTCATGCACTCTCGGTCGATCGAGTTTGCCAAGAAGTTCGGCGTGAAGGTGCTTGTGCGGTCGAGTTTCAAGGACATGCCGGGCACGGTGATCCTCGCCGCCGAGGAATCGACGCCCAGGCCCGCCAGCGGCGTGGCGCTGGCGAAGGACGAGGCTCGGATCACGCTGGAAAACGTCCCCGACCAGCCGGGTTCGAGCCACGCGCTTTTTTCGCAACTGGCTGCCTCAGGGATCGCGGTCGACATGATCGTGCAAAACGTCGGGCAGGGCGGCCAGGCCGACATCTCGTTCACCGTGCCGGTAGACGATCTGCCTGAGGCGCTCGAACTCTCCAACCGCGTCGCGAAGCAACTCGGGGCCACCGGGGTGTCGCACGATGCCGAACTGGCGAAGGTTTCCGTCGTGGGCGTGGGCATGAAGCATGCCGAGGGCGTCGCCGGCCGCATGTTCACGGCTCTCTCGCGGGAGAAGATTAATGTCCGCATGATCACGACGAGCGAGATCAAGATCTCTGTGCTCGTCGATCGGAAGGATGGTGCCGCAGCCGTGCAGGCGGTGCACCACGCCTTCGGGCTCGAGGCCGAGGCTGCCGCCAGCGAGGCCGATCTGGCAGGATCGCATCTGGTGAAGTCGAGCCCGCTCGACGTGGTCCGCCGCCTCGAGGGGATGGAGGACCTCGCGATCGAGGACTGTCAGCTCGATTCATCGCAGGCGCTCGTGACGTTCACCGACCTGCCCGACACGCCGGGCGTGGCGGCCGACGTGTTCGAGGAGGTGGGTCGTGCGGGGCTCAACGTCGACATGATCGTGCAGAGCCATCCACGCAACGGCCGGGCCGAGATTTCCTTTACCGTGCCGGCCGAGAGCCGCGACAAGGCGATCGAGGTGGCCAGCAAGATCGCCGCGAGCCGTGGGGCCCACGTCGCCGACGTGCCGCATGTGGCGAAGCTCTCGATCACGGGCGTCGGCATCCGCAGCCATGCGGGTGTGGCTGACCGTCTCTTCAAACCGCTGGCCGACGAGGGCATCAACATCGACCTCGTGAGCACGAGTGAGGTGCGGCTCAACGTGGTCGTGGCCGCCGAGCACGGTCAGAAGTCGCTCACGGTGCTCCGCCGCGCATTCGGGCTGTGAAAAAGGTGCCAGCCACCAAATTTGGGGTATCTGTAAATTGCCTATTTTTGGTGGCTGGCACCTTTTTCAATCTCGAAGGCGAGGCAGCACCAGCCCCAGGGGTGTGCGTCTGATGCGGTCTTCGCCACGGCGGAACGTCTCCCAGGCCTCGGCGTAACTGAGATCCTCGCGCTTGGCGAGCATCAAGCCGGAGTAGCCCAGGAACGAGGCCAGGAGGATCCGGAAGGGCGTCATGGTCTGTGAGAGGTCGACCGTCATCGCAATCCGCCGCAGCGCATCGGTTTCCCGGCCCCACGTGACCGCGTAGGCCGCCAACGCAGCATCCAGCGAATCGCGATGCTCGTGCAGGCACGTGGCGAGCACCGTCGCGCCTTCCATGGCCGCGTTCACCCCCTGGCCCACGGGCGGCACCGGAGCACCGGCATCGCCCAGCAGCGCCACCCGCCCGGCCACGAGAGACGAGCACCGCTTGGTCTTGCCGGTCGGTATGCACTGCCGATGGCTGAACTCCTCAACTTTTGCATCGGAGGCGAAATGCCGCAGCAGCGGATGCGCCCTGTCGAGAAAACGACCGGCATCCGCGGTTGAGTCGAATCGCATCGTGCCGCTGAACCCGATCTGGCAGAACCACCGCGGATCCGCCGGGCCCCCGGGGCCGTTGATCGCCCCGGCCACGGCCGTCACGGGCTGGACCGCAAGGACATAGAGGTACTGCGGATCCAGCTCGTCGAGGTGCTGGTCCAGGTGCAGCATCAAGGAGTGGTTGCCCAGGTCAGCTCCCTCGACTGAAAACCCGCTGGCGTGGGCAGCGATCAACCGCTGCACACCGCTGCCGCAGCCGTCGCAGCCCACAACCAGATCGAACCGTCGTAGCTCGCCGGCCCCGTCGCCCCGCGACGCGATGCGGAGCTGTGGCTGCCCCGCATCGACGAGGGTCGCCTCCGCCCCGAAGTGGAGGGCCACGGAATCTGCATGCCGCTCAAGCAGATGGGCCTGAAGACAGCGGCAGATGTCACCGCGGCTCCCCGTCCAGCCCCTGCCGTGGTATGGCTCCTCCGCAAATCCGGCCCCGAGCCGACACAGCCATGGATGGGGGGCTATCTTCAGCCCCTTGAAGTGAATCAGCCCGGCATCGAAACGGTCGGTGATGCCGATGAAGCGTGCCGCACGCAGACCGTGGCCCGTGATGTCGATCGTGTAGCTGCGATCGGGGTTGTAGGTTTCGGCGCTCGAGTGGTCGTCGGCCCGCTCGAAAACCGCGATCTCGAACCCGCCCTGCTGGGCCAACGCCGCAGCCAGCGTCAGTCCCGCAGGCCCGCCACCGACGATCGCCACGCTGATTGTCACGTTGTGTCCTCGAGGATTCCGCCAGGGCACGAGCCTATCCTCGAGATAGATCCGCCGCCAATGCCAGCCATGCGACTCAAGAGGCCGTGCGGCTCCCCGACAACCCCTTGCCGAGATGCATGCCCGAATCGAGCAACAACAGTTCGCCCGTCATCGTTGCGGCACCATCGATCAACCAGATCACCGCGTCAGCAACCTCCCCCGGCGTGCTGGCCCGTTCCAGCGGAACGGCTTGTTCATATTGGCTCTTCAGCAGTTCCATGCCGCCCTCGCCGGCTCCGCTCGCGAACCAACGGCTGAGAATGAGACCCGGGCACACGGCATTCACCCGCACATCCGGGGCGAGCATCCTCGCCACGTTCAGGGTCAGGGCGTTGAGCGCTCCTTTGGAGGCGATGTAGGGGGCCGACGTGCCGATCCCGAGCGCCCCGGCCATCGACGAGACGTTGACGATCGCCCCTTTGGCCTTCTTCAGCTCCGGCGCACAGGCGCGGATCATCTGGAATGGCCCGATCAGATTCACGGCGTAGATGTCATGGAAGACCTGCGCATCGAGTCCTTCCCAGCCCGCCATGCTGGCCATGGAAGTGCGGCCCGCATTGTTGACGAGCGCGTCGATGCGTCCCCAACGCTCGACCGCGGCACCGACCATGCTGCGGCAGGCGGCATCGTCGGCCACGTCGGCCCGCACCACCAGCGTGTCGGCACCAGCATCGACGCACGCTGCGGCGGAAGCGGCGGCTTCCGCCTCGCTCTTCGTGTAGTTGATGACGACGTCGTACCCGCGGCGTGCCAGGCCCAGAACCGTGGCGGCGCCCACGCCCGTGGCAGACCCTGTCACAACGGCGACCTTCCGCTCTGGCATCCCAACCTCCTGTACAATGTCCTCGATATCGCCCACGGCCCTCACCGTATCGCAAACGACAGGAAATAAACACACGCGGTGGTGAGCCGCTCAATCGGGGCCCACTTCGCGGCGAGGCAGGCCATCACGGCGGCCTTTTCTGCGCCGCCAGCGCGCGGCCCTGGAAGGCGGGCAACGAAGAGGGGCTGCTCGGCCACGGCCAGAACGCGAGCACGTGATTCAGTTCCATCCTCCGCGTCGACATCGATGCCCCGGGCAGGCCAGTGAACGTGATGATCCCGTGGGACGGCCGGCCGATCTTCGGGTTTGGCAGCGACGAGGCGGGCGGGGCCTACGTGACGACATCGTCACCGACCGGCCAGGGCGTGATGCGGCTGGTGCGCGACGACGACTCACCGAAAAAGGTGCCCGCCACCCAATCTGGGTACAGTCCTTAGGATGCGTAGGGAATACGAATTCGAGGATCCTGTGGATCGAAGTCCTTGGCATTACGCGTCACCAGGATGCATCCTTCCCGATCGGCGGTCGCGAGCACGATGGCGTCCGGGAGTTTGAGCCGCAGCTGTCGCCGTAGATCCACGGCTCTGCTGGCGATCTCCGCGGAAAGTTCGACGCGTCGCATGGATTCGAAGAGCGTCTCCGCCGCGTAACGCTCGGCGTCGTTCTCGGCGCCGGTCATCACCTCCATCCACGAAACCACGGAGTAGCAGGGGTCGTCATAGCGGCTTATCTCAACCGCGGCCGCACCGACACCCTGAAGAAAGTCGATGAGCACGTCGCTGTCGAGAACCGCCTTCATCGCTCCCACTCATCGCGGAGACTGCGGACCGTCGCTGTGCTGTCGATTCGCTTGCTTCTCCAGGCGCCAAACGCCCGTTCCCTCCCCGGCCGCTGCTCATCAGCGAGCAAGTGAGAGCCGGCCTGCTCCGCTCTTCTTCGGGCATACCAGTCCGTCCATCGCGCGAACGACTGCTCGCTTTCGCCAGAAGCCTGGCCCTGCAGAATATTTTCCAGGCTGATGTCCTCGTCGAGCTCCGGCCAGTGAATACCCAGGCCGCGACCGATAAGTTGATGCACCTGTCGATCTGCCGGAAGGCCATGCGCCAGTCGCGGATACCAAGCGAGAGGCACATGCACCGACCTGCCGTCAGATAGGAGCACGGCGATTTCACTGCCGGTGACATCAACCCGCTGAATCACTGCCGTGTTGGTCGCCGTCGAAAAACTCATGCCATCGCTCCAAGAAATCTGCCGAACATCGCCAGCAAAGAAAAAGAACCGATAGGGAACGAACCGAAGCACAGTCGTTTTGAATCTTACCCGAAACGCCGTGAAAGTGATGCGGGCAAAGTGTGTACGCGCGTACACTTTTTGTCAATTTGTGCGTTGGCGAAAAGACCGGCGTCACTGCGGGTGCCGGCATGCTAGGGGGAAATGCCGATGCCACTGCCCGTCGCACCCGCGACCGTTCACCGGCCAACTCGTGGCCGCTCCCGGTTGATCACCGCCTCCGCCTCGGGCCACGACACCTCGTGCGGAAGTCGCCCGGTCTTGGCGGCGATCGCGGCCACGGCCCCCGCGGCCTCGCCCATCGCCACGGCATTGCCCGTCACCCGGTAGCTCGCGTGGGCGATGAAGTCGCCGCTGATGCACCGGCCGGCCGTCATGAGGCCGTCCACGTCCCGCGGCACGAGCGCCCGCAGGGGGATGTCGTAGGGCTTCGCGATGATGCCGGCATTGGTGTATCCGGCCGTCCGATTCTGCTCGGACGAGAGCGCGTGGATGTCCACCGGAAACGTGGCGCGGGTCACGGCATCCTCGTGCCGCGCACCGGCCACGAGATCGTCCCTGCCGACCGTGTATCGGCCTGCGATCCGCCGGCCGTCGCGGACGCCGATCTGCTCGGCCGTGGCCGCGATCTGGATCCCCTCCCAGGGCCCTCCCAGCTTCCGCAGCGCATCGACGATGCGGTTGACCTCCGCCCGCGCCTCGATCGTCGCCTTCGTCACCGCCGCCGTATCGTACGGTTTCACTCCATATTGATGGTTCATCATCACGAGCAGCAGGTTGTCGCGCACCTGGAACATCGTCGGACGGCTATACGACGGAGCGTAGCCGGCCCGCTCGATCTCCTTCCGCAGGGCATCCTTTTTTCCCTCATCCGCGCGGGTCCAGTCGGAGGCATGGATGAACGGCTGCAGGGCATCCGCATCTCGGCAGACAAGCAGCGCATTGAGCGACATCGGCTGGCACGGGCAATCGTCGGCCTGGCCGATTTCGAACGCACAGCCCGCCTGAGCCGAGAGGTCGCCATCGCCCGTCGCGTCGACATAGATCGGTGCCCGCCACGCCTGCCGTCCCGACTTCGACTCGGTGACGACCGTGCGGAGCCTGCGGCCATCCCGAAACGCCGCGGCCACGCGTGTGTGCAGTTGAATCGTCACCCCGGCCTTGCCGCAGAGTTCCTCGAGCACCACCTTCATGCCCTCGGGCTCATAGCAAAAGCTCGAACGGCCGTCCCCGCGGCGCAGGCCACGGTCTGCGAGTAGGCTCGCGAGTTCGGTGGCAAATCCCGTCTTGTCGAAGTCGAGCAGGTAGCCAAGCAGGCCTGCGGTCCAAACGCCGCCGAGGCAGCCGCGCCATTCGAAGAGCCGCACGCGTGCGCCCGCGCGGGCGGCGGAAATCGCTGCCGTCACGCCCGCTGGGCCGGCACCGCAGACGATCACATCGGCATCATCAACGAGGGGCAGGTCCTGCGACGGCTCACGAAAGAGGCCCGGTGGCACAGGCTCTCCGGCCGCAGCCGAAGGCGAGCCGTAGGTCGCGCCCAGCGGCGCCGCAGCGGCTGCCGACGCGGCGGCGAGAAACCGGCGGCGAAGCACAGGGCTCGAACGATCCTCTGAATGGCTCTCAGTCATGACGGCATTCTCCATGGGCATCTGGCTCCCGCTCCGGTATCGTATCTACGTTCCTCACGGTGCCGGCAGCGACGACCGAAACTCGTCCACACGCAGGCCGATCTTGTCGAGCGGGATTCGCTCGAAGCCCATCCTGAGCGCGAAGGAATCATCTCGCAGCTGGAAATCGCCCGCCTTTTCATCAACAAATGACGGATCCATCCCCAGCAGGTTGTTGCGGAGCGTGAGGAACGCGCCGGCCTTCGGTTCGATCGCGTCCCACTTGGCGGACCCAACAAAACCGCAGCAATCCTGAAATCAACGAATAAGATACGCAAATGGCGTGTCGAACAGGACTGACTGCGTCCTTTTGTCACCCTCGCTCGGGTCCGCGACCTGCTACGCTCGTGTGCGCCAAAGGCGCGAGTTCCGACTACCGTGCAACACGGCCAGAACTTCGACTGACTCAACGAGCAGACGGTAGTAGACGACGTACGGAAATCGCTTCGTAACGGTCCTGCGGATGCCCTTGTATTCGCCCGCGTACAATTCGGGCGTCGCCTGAATCCGATCGAAGACGTCCTCGATAGCAGCCAGAAACTCGAGCCCCAGCCCATCGCGCTGAGCGTCGTACCAGTCACGTGCTTCAGCCAAGTCATCCTCGGCTGCCGGACGGATGATAAGCGGATGACTCACTTGCCGCCCCGAAGCCGATCCCGTACTTCCTCCCACGGCAGACCAGCCGACGGATTCGCATCCGCGGCGGCAAGCCGTCGATCAAGTTCTTCGCGGTGTGCGTCGGGAATCGCGGCTTGCGTGACGGGCGTGAGGGTATCCCATATCTCTCCAAGGAGCCGCAAGCGATCCTCGCGGCTCATGCGGTCGATCCCAAGTGCTTGCAAGGTCGGTGACATGGGTTTCCTCCATCGACGGAGATCGAAAACGAATTCTGACGAATCCAAAAACGCACCGAACGCAGACCTCCCAAGAACTGTACATACACACAGTGTTTTGTCAAGATCGACTCGCTCGCGCTTCGCGCCTTTTTAAAAGGGGACGCAGCCAGTCCTGTTCGGCACGGGATGTGCTGCCCCCCGTGGCGGCAAGTTTTCAACTTGTCCGTGTCCCCGGCACAGAACATGAAAAGGGGACGCAGCTCTTTTCTTTCTCACCGGCGTCTCACGTGACGGTTCGGCCGGTAGCGTCTCACTGCAGTTGCTCCGGGACACGTGGCGTGTTCTCGTAGAGGATAACGCCGCCGCGACGGAGGATCTCCCGCTGGACGAGAGTCACGTCGAGCTTCCGCAGCTCGGCGTTCGTGGCAGCGGCGGTCGCCGCGGCGATCCCGGCCGCCTCACCGAGAGCCATGAAGACAGGCTCCATGCGGAGCGTCTGGTAGCCGACGTGCGTCGTGCTGCAAGCCACGGGCACAAGCAGACGGTCGACGCACTTCGGGACCATGATCCGGTAGGGCAACTGAAAGGGATCGTGGGAAATAAAGAAGTAGCCTTCCCGCACTGCCGGATGGGCGGGGTCAAACTTCGTCACCGCGTGTGAGTCGAACTCGAACTCGGTCACGGCGATGCCGTCGGGCTGCCGCTTCGGCAAACCCGTGGCGAATTCGGGCACGGCGTCGTTTTCCGTGAGCGTGTACTCGCCCCAGATTCGCCGGCCCTGGCGGACGTAGATGTGGTGCGGTCGATGCCGATTGTCGGTGAACTCGTTCTTTGGAAAACCCCACTTTCCTGCCTCCTCTTGGATGCGGGCCGGAATGGCGGGATCGTGCTGAAGGAGCCAGATCAGCCCCTCGTTGGGCGACCAATAGCGGTCAAAAATGCGGCGACGTTCCGCGGGGTCGGCCTCCGGCCAGCCCCAGTTCTCCTCGGCGAGGTCGAGTGATTCGGCAGGCACGCCCGTCTCTGGATGGGGGTGGTCGCTATTGACCTCGTAATTGCCGCCGGGCATCGCGTAGAGCTGGATCACCTGCGAGAACGAGGTCACGCTGCCCGCTGCCATTTGATCGAGCAGATGGCGGTAGTCCTCCTGCTTGAATCCCGCTGGCTTCTCCACGGGAACCTGGTTGGACCGATCCTTCGTCAGATGGAAGCGGAAGCAAAACGCCTGGATGCCGTCGTCGCCCGTTCCCGTGGAGCCGGGCAGGGGGTTCGAGTCCTTGAATCGCACATAGATGCTTCCGGCGTGCGTTTCGCGAAACGCCGCACGGCTCTCGCGGCCCACCCGGTAGGGCACTCCCGCCAGCGCCGCCAGATCGCCCTCGTAGGTGCAGTCGACGAATGCGCTAGCCCGAAGGTCGATCGTGGAGGACGGATCGGCGAGATTCGTGACGGTGATGCCGACGAGCGGCACGTTCGGTCCAAGTTCGCCAGGATCCGCCCCGTCGATCCGTCGGCCCCGGGCCGCGGGGCGTTCGGCACGCTGATCGTTCGCGACGCGGGCAGCGACAACGCGGTGCCGCTCCAGGAGCCTGATGTTTGGCTCGTCAGCCAGCAGCTCACGAAACACCCGCTCCGCGACCCGCGGAGAGAACATGTTTCCGCTGCGGCACTGCTGGACCTCCGCCGAGTCTGGGCCGTGGTGGGCGACGTAGTGATCCACGATCCGCCGCTTGAACTCGTTGTAGAAGCCGCCGACGGCTCCGTGCTTGCGAATGTCGGTGTTCGTGAGTCCTCCGCTGATGATGCCGCCGACGTGTGTCGACTCTTCGATCATCACGACGCGGGCGCCACCGCGGGCCGCGGCCACGGCGGCGGCGACTCCAGCCGGCGTCGCGCCGACCACGGCCACGTCGATCTCGATTCGATCGCTGCCGGCCGAAACAAGGCTGCCGGCCGAAACAAGGCTGCCGGCCGAATCGAGGCTGGCGGCGGGGTCGGCGGCGATCGCCTGGCGGGCCGGCAGAGAGAAAGCGGCGATCACGAGCACACCGCAGGCGACGTAGAGCGGGTGTGGCTGTCGAAGCGGCATGAGAGGAGGTTACCGAAGCCACCGACGGCCGCTATTGGAGGAAACTCCAATAGGCGGCCCCTCGTACCTGAAATAGCCTCTACCGGAAATAGCCTACCGCCCTGCCGCGAGCCGTCGCTCTGCCTCCCATGAAAATCATCAAGACTGACGTGCTGGTCTGCGGCGGTGGCTGTGCCGGCTGCGCGGCCGCCGTCGCTGCCGCCCGCTCCGGCGCGAAGACGCTCCTCGTCGAGCGTGCCGGCTTCGCTGGCGGCATCATCACCGCCGTCGGGCTGCCCTATTTCGACGGCCTGATCGACAAACCGACAGGCCGCTTCGTGGTGCGGGGGCTGGCGCTCGACTTTCTCCGCGAACTCGGCGTCGCGAAGCCCGACGCCAGGCGCATCGACGACCTTCCCGCCCAGCTGATCACGAAATATTGGGGCTCCGTGCACATCCCCAACACCGATGAGTTCAAGCTGATGATCGACGGACTCATTCGGCGGCATGCCGAGCACCTCAGCGTGCTCTATCACTCGGTTGTCTGCGACGTTGAAACCAAGGGCGGCGTAATCACCGCCGTGATCGTGGCTAATAAAGATGGCCTCGTCCGGATCGAAGCCCGGCAGGTGATCGACTCGACGGGCGACGCCGACGTGGCTCACTGGGCAGGCTGCCCAACCGAAAAGAATCCGGAGATGATGCCTCTCACGATGCATTTCCGGATCGGTAACGTCACCCCGAGCAAGGAGATGGGCCCCGCCGCCAAACAGGTGCTCGCCGACGCCCACCAAGCCGGCAAGCTTCCAGAGTTTTACGGCCCTGGGCTCATCTTTGCCTTCGCCAAGGACGAAGCCTACATCCACGCCACGCGGATCGCCGGCGACGCCACCGACGCCGCCGACCTGAGCCGGTGCGAGATGCAGGGCCGTCAGGACGCCTGGACGATCTTCCGCGAATGGAAGGAGAAAGTCCCGGCTTTCAAGGACAGCTACCTGATCTCCACCGGCCCCTTCATCGGCATCCGCGACACGCGGCGGATCGTGGGCGTCGAACGACTCACGGTGGAGGATCTGGAGCAGACCAAGCGGCACGACGATGCCATCGCGACAGGCTGCTGGTTTCTCGACCTCCATCCCCGCAAGACGACCACCGACAAGCCATTTGTAGGCTCCGGGTTCCAGCCCAAGCCCTATGACATCTCCTACCGAACGCTGATCCCGCAGAAGGTCGGCAACCTGCTTGTCGCTGGTCGTTGCCATTCCTCCACGCATATCGCCTCGGCGTCGTCACGCGTCACCGTCACGGCGATGGCGCTCGGGGAAGCCGCCGGCGTCGCCGCCGCCCTCGCCTGCGAGACAAGTGGCGACGTCGCGACGATCGACGGCCGACGGGTCCGTGAACTTCTCTCCCGCCGCGACGCCGGCCCCTTCACCGATGCCTGACAAACACCACCCCCATGATCCCGCCTGCATCAGCCGTCGCGACGCTTTTCGCAGAACGACGCTGGGCATGATCGGACTGGCTGTCTTGAGCGATGCCGATCTTGAGACGGCGTTCGCGGCCCCACCCGCTGGCGACGAGACCTTCATTCCCGACAACAACTATCCGACGTTTGTCGACGAACCGGCTCGCTGATCCTGAAAGCCAGCCGCCGGGGCCACGCCATCTGTCTACGCTTCCTCAAGAAGGTGTCCGCATGTATTCACAGACGCCATTTGCGATGTGCCGAGTCATCGGCCTTTTTCTCGGCGCGGCGTTGCTCATGCACGCCGCGTATGCGGCAGCGGCGGAATACTTCGTCGCCCCCACCGGCAATGATGCGTGGTCAGGGACATTGAAGGTGCCGAACGCGGGCAAGACGGATGGGCCCTTTGCCACGCTCCAGCGGGCCCGCGACGAAATCCGCACGCTGAAAGCGAACGGACCGCTCGGCGGGCCGGTGACGGTCTGGCTCCGCGGCGGCGTCTACTCCGTGGACCAGACCATTGAATTGTCTCCGGCTGACTCGGGCACCGAAACAGCGCCGATCACCTACGCCGCCTTCGCCGGCGAGCGGCCGGTGATCTCCGGCGGAAAGACGCTCCGAGGCTGGGCCAAGGGGGAGGGATCGGTCTGGCAGACAACGGTGCCGGCGGTGAAGGACGGCACGTGGTACTTTCACCAGCTTTTCGTCGATGGACACCGCCGCACCCGCGCCCGCACACCAAACCAGGGATACCTCTACAGCGAGGGCATCCTTGCGCCGTTCGACCGGGCAAAGTGGTCTGACCCAAACATCGTCGCCAAACGAGGGTTTATCTATCGCGAAGGCGACCTGCGGCCGCAACTCGCAAGCCAGCCCGATGCCCTGATCTACCTGTATCACTCGTGGACGACCTCGATCCATTTCATCACGCAACTCGAGGAGGCAGAGCGGATCGTGCGGCTCGCCCCGCCGTCCACATGGCCGATCGGCTACTGGTGGGAATACAACACCCGCTACCACCTCGAAAACGTTCCGGAAGCACTTGATGCGGCCGGCGAATGGTATGTGGACCGGCGGACCGGCGTGCTGTCGTACTGGCCGCTGCCAGGCGAGGACATGACGCAGGCGGAGGTGATTGCACCCGCGGTGCCTCAGACACTGCTCGCCTTTCGCGGGCTGCCGACGGAGAAGCAATACGTCGAGCACATTCGCTTCCAGGGAATCTCCTTCCAACACACCGACTGCCGGCTCGCGGCCGATATGAAGCAGGATCAGCAGGGGGCCACCGAGCGGCCGGCGATGGTCGAGGCCGTGGGCCTGCGGCATGCGGCGTTCGAGGACTGCGAGTTCGCTCACGCTGGCGAAAACGGCCTCTGGCTCGACAGAGGCTGCAGCGACGACGTGCTGCGACGCTGCCACATCCACGACCTGGGCGGCAGCGCGATCTTCATCGGCGCTCGGGCCTACCGCGATACGCCGGAGACGGCCGTGCAGAGAAACATCGTCGACAACTGCTTCGTGCACGACGGCTCCGCCATCTTCCGCGGCAGCCAGGGCGTCTGGATCGGCAGGGCGTCGCACAACCAGGTGACGCACAACGAGATCTCCGACTTCCACCACCTCGGCATTTCGGTCGGCCATTCATGGGGCTATCAGCCGAGCACCGCACACCACAACCTGATCGCCCATAACCACGTCCACCACATCTGCAACGGCTATTTCAGCGACGGTGGCGGCATCTACACGCTGGGCATCTCCCCCGGCACGGTGATCCGCAACAACGTCGTGCATGACGTGCTGCCCACGCCGCTGATGCCGGTCGGGGGCTGCGGCATCTATCTGGACGAAGGCTCGTCGGAAATCCTGGTCGAACAAAACATCGTGTACGACGTCGGCGCGGCGGCCTTCACGCAGCACTACGGCAAGGGCAACACGGTGCGGAACAACATCTTTGCCTTTGCCGGCCGCGATCCGATCTGCTGCTCCCGGCCCGAGGAGCATCTGTCCTACACGTTCGACCACAACATCGTGCTGTCGGACAAGGGGCAGGCGACCTCTGATCACCACAGCCCGCTGAAGACGAAGACCGAATTCAGCCGAAACCTCTACTGGGACCTCTCGGGCAAGGAACCGTTGTTTTCGGGCGTGACCTTCGCCCAATGGCAGGCGACCGGCCGGGACAAAGACTCGCAGATCGCCGATCCACGGTTTGCCGACGCGGCACATCGCGACTTCCGCCTGTTGACGGAGTCGCCCGCGTTGCCGATGGGCTTCGAGCCGATCGCGACGACGGAGGTCGGCCTCTACGGCGATCCGACGTGGGTCGCCGGCCCCCGCCACGTGCAGCGTCCGCCGGTGGTCGCGCTGCCCCCGCCGCCGCCTGCTCCGGCGGCCCGGCCGTTCATCGAGGATTTCGAGACCACTGCCGTGGGCACATCGCCCGCGACGTTTACCTGCTTCGACTCCAATCGACCGGAGTTGATCCAAGTGTCCGAGGAGCCGGCCGCATCTGGCCGCCGGAGCCTGAAGATCACCGATGCCGACGGCTTGAAGCACCGCTGGGAGCCGCACCTCTTCCAGGGTGTGCGGCCGTATGAAACGGGAAGGGTGAGGTTTTCGTTCGACCTGCTGAACTCTGCCGAACGGCCCGCTGAGTTCCACGTGGGGCTGCGCGGCTATCCGCCCCACAATGGGGAATACCGCGAGGGCCCCGGCATCCTGTTCCGAGACGACGGCACCGTCGTGGTCGCCGGCAAGGAACTCACGAAAACGCCGCTGGGCACCTGGCTGCACGTCGAAGTGCAAATCGACCTGGGCGGCGAGGGCCGTCCTGCCGCCACCGCGTATCGCCTTTCCCTCACACCCGCCGGGCAGCCGGAACAGGCCTTCGAGGGCCTCCCTTACCTGCATCCAGACTTCAGTCGCCTGAGCTGGTTTGGCATCAGCAGTTCCGGCCAGCCCGGTTCGTCGTGCCATGTGGACAACGTGCGGCTGGAGTCGATCCGCTGAGCGGGGGGCCGCCGCGAGCACTCCATTCAACGTCAGAGCACCCGCCACCACGGGGCGGCGAGGATGTTTGGGGCGAGCCATTCGAGAGTCTGCCCTGCGTGGAGCAGCAGTCCGGCCCGCGCTGTCTTGCCGTATTCGGCTCGAAACGCCAGGAGTCCGGCGGCGTCAGACAGTCGCGGCCGAGATGTCGCCTTCACCTCGATCGGCAACAGCCGCCCGCCTGCTTCGATCACGAAATCGACCTCGTCGCCAGTGACGGTTCGCCAGTAGTGAAGATCGAGCCTTTCCGCGCTCGCATCCCGCCACGCCAACAAGTCATTGAGTACGAGATTTTCGAGATGCGCTCCGCCGGGCTCTTCCAGACCCGACAGGTGCAGTGCGACGCCGGTGTCGCCCCAGTAGAGCTTTGGCGTCTTGATGAGCCGCTTCGTGCGATTGATGGCGAATGCCGATATGCGAACGAGCAGGTAGGAGGTTTCCAGAAGGTTTAAGTACCTGTGCACCGTCGGTTGAGGGAGTGCTACATCACGGCCGAGTTCCGTCTGGTTGAGCATCTGGCCGAGCCGGTGGCAGGCGGCCCGCATCAGCCGGCGAAAGTCGGGAAGCGCGGTGATCGACGAGAGATCCTGAAGGTCGCGCTCGAGGTAGGTGCGGATGTATCCGTCGAACCAGATGGCACGTTCCCGGTCGGTGCGGAGATGCAGTGCCGGCGTCGGAAAGCCGCCCCGCCGGGCCAGTCGCCTCCAGTCCTCCTTGGATCCGCCACGGTCCCCGAGCAATTCGCGCCACGCCGCATCGTCAGTTGCCACCAGTTCCGGCCAGAGGCCGGCCCGGCCCTCACCCGCCTGCTCGCGACGCGTCATCGGCCAGAGCGTCAGATAGCTTGCCCGCCCGGCCAGCGATTCGGAGACTCCCCGCATGAGCAGAAGGTTGGCCGACCCGGTGAGCAGGAACCGCCCCACCGCGCGGTCTTGGTCGATGGCTCGCTTGATCGACCGTAGGAGTGCGGGTTCCCGTTGGACCTCGTCGATCGTGATTCGGGCCCCGCCGCCGACGAGTGCCATGGGATCGCGACGTGCCACGTCGAATACATCGAGGTCGTCGAGCGTGGCATAGATACGCTGCCCCGCAACCTTCTCCTGCACGAGCGTGCTCTTACCCGCCTGCCGGGCGCCGCTCACGACAACGGCGGGCATCACCTGGAGCCGTTCGCGGAGCGCCGCAGCCGCGACCCGAGGGAGCGCTTTTTCATTCATGCCATGAATGATAATCATTCACTG
>Ga0214919_10003615_pt1 | contig 23210 bp, 21 predicted proteins | sample LL1503_MetaG_FD_177994 | JGI IMG/M metagenome (GOLD analysis project Ga0214919, IMG submission 177994) | Freshwater microbial communities from Lake Lanier, Atlanta, Georgia, United States - LL-1503 | ecosystem: Environmental > Aquatic > Freshwater > Lake | place: USA: Georgia | collected... | reverse complement strand
AGTATTTTTGAGGGAAAATTAAAACTTAAAAAAACTTGCTGTATCAATATACCGCTGGTTTTTTTAAGTTTTAATTTTTACCAAAAAGATGAAGCTAATGCGATCAATAGATTTTTAGTTTGGTATATTTTCATCCTTTATTTTAGTCTTTATTTCTATCATTGTGGAGCTAAAGTTTCCAAGAGCTTTTTCGTTATTTATTTCTTTTTAAAAACATGATTAATCTAATTTTAGTGGGAATTTGGGGTTGGTTTTGCGACGGTCCCTTCATGAATTTCTCCTTTTTTGCAAAGGATAGTTCAAGAATCATTTCTAGATCGAAAAAACTTTTATTCCCCTCTTTAATCCTTGAATAACAATGGTTTGTGAGGTTTTAATAATTTCTTAACCGGACAGTAGTGATTTGCAATGCCGACTTATCTTTGTTAAAAGTCACAGAAATTAAAAAATCTAAAATTTTAGCAAACAAAGGTTGGGTTTGCAAAAACCGACCAGCAGAGAGTTCGAGATAAAGTTAAAAAGATAAATGCAAAGTCTTAACCTGACAAAATTCCTCAATCCCCAAATGCGAACCCTCTCTACCAAACCCCGAATGTTTTATTCCGCCAAAAGGTGCAACTTCTGTAGCAAATGAGCATTCATTAATTGCCACCATACCATATTGCAAAGCTTGAGAAACTCTCCAAATTCTGCTATTGTCATTGGTATAAAAATATGAGCCAAGCCCGTAATTGGTGTGGTTTGCCAATTCAATAACTTCTTCTTCACTTTTGAATTTATAAATTGCCGCTATGGGCCCAAAAATTTCTTCTTTAGCTAAATCCATTTCGTGCGTGGTATTACTTAAAACCGTGGCTGGAAAAAATTTCCCTTGAAGTTTCTTACCGCCAATTTCACATTTAGCACCAAGTTTAATTGCGTTATCAATAAGCCTTTCAACCTTTTCTAAAGCAGCTTGAGAGATTAACGGACCCAAATTTGACGAGCTTTCAAAGCCATCTCCAGATTTAAACTTTCTAACTTCAACCAAAAACCTTTCTAAAAATTGATCGTGAATTTTTTCATCAAGAAAAATTCGATTCACGCAAGTGCAGGCTTGACCAGCATTTCTAAATTTAGCATGAATTAATCCTGCCACTGCTTTTTCTAAATCAGCATCAGAAAAAACTATGAAAGGCGCATTGCCGCCAAGCTCCATTGAAGTTAGTTTTAAATCATGGGCGCATTGTTCATTGATTAATTTTCCAACTTTTGTTGAGCCAGTAAAACTAATTTTGCGAACTTTATTATTGGAGCAAAATTCAGCTCCAATTGGCTGCGCATCTCCTGTAATTACATTAAAAACACCATCTGGAATTCCCGCTTCGTGAGCCAACTGCGCAAGTGCCAAAGCGGAAAAAGGAGTTAATTCTGAAGGTTTTAAAACTACGCTACAACCAGCGGCCATTGCTGCTGCGGCTTTTCTGGTAATCATTGCGGAAGGAAAATTCCACGGCGTGATTGTTGCCACAACGCCAACTGGCTCTTTGCTTGTGATTATTTTTTGATTTATTTTAGGTGCTAAAATTACATCACCACAAATTCTTTTAGCTTCTTCAGCGAACCATTCCACAAAAGACGCTCCGTAAATAATTTCTCCAAGTGCTTCACTTAAAGGTTTGCCTTGCTCAGTTGTTAAAATTATCGCCAGATCTTTTTGATTTTTTAAAATCAAATCATACCAATTACGCAAAATTTTTGCTCGTTCTTTTCCAGTTAATTTTGACCATTTTTGAAAGGCAACTTCTGCAGCGTCAATGGCGTTTTTTGTATCAGCGGCATTGCAGTTTGGAATCTTGCTAATCAAGGCTTCATTGCTTGGATTAAAGACAGAAATTTTTTCTTTTTTATCAATCCATTTTCCATTAATAAAAGACTGATCTTTGAATAAATTTTTATTTTCTAAATTCATATTTTCCTGATTTAAAATGTTATAAGTTATGTCACTTGTAATATTTATTTTAGAAAAGCCCAACAATTTCTTGTTGTTAATGATAGGAGAATTAATTTTCTTAGCTTCTTTAATGCTTTGTCATTCCCGCGAAGGCGGGAATCCAGTACTGGTTAATCTGGATTCCCGCCTTCGCGGGAATGACAAAAATCAGAATTTTACTAAAATAAAGACAACTATAAATTTTAACTTGATGAATTCGGCATTTTCCAAAACATCTAAAAACAGGGCTTTCTCACTTATTGAAATTTCAATCGTGATTTTGGTGATTGGAATTTTGATTATGGGAACAATGTATGGAGTTAGTTTCCTTGGGAAATATCGTCTTAGTGCGGCGCAAAAATCAACTAAAAATTCACCAGTTGATAAAATAGAAGATTTATCTTTATGGCTGGAACCAACAATGGAAACCAGTATTATCAGCGTTTCTAATGCTAACTCTCCTGAAGATGGCGATGCAATTTCGGCGTGGAATGATGTTAATACGCAGGTGATTAGTAAAATTAATCTGACTCAAAATGTAAGTTCTAAACAGCCAACTTATGTAAGAAAGGGCATTGGTGGCTTGCCATCTTTGTCATTTCAGGGTGATGATTATTTGGTGACTAATCTATCTTCAATAATAGCTGGGAAAAATAAATATACGATTATTGCAGTTTGGCAAGAAAGTGATATTAGTGGTTCTCAAACTATATTTTATCAAGGTGGATCTAGATGTGATGGCAGCCATGCGGGAATTAATACTGAGGCTGGTTATATAAATGGTTTAGCTTGTGGATCTGAAAATAGTAGGGCATTTGCCTATGAGGCTGGTAAGCCATATGCGGTAATTTACAGGGTTGATAGCTCTCAAACAGACAATGTAATTTTTTATGCTAATGGTCAGAAATATGGTCCTGTTGCAAAAATTATAAATGTTGGGGCAGGAAATAATGTAGTTGGATATGGTGGAGGAGATGCTTATTTTAAGGGTCTTGTTTCAGAAATTATTGTTTACAATCACGCTTTAAATGATGTTGAGATTGAAGATATCAGAGGATATTTGCGCGGAAAATATGGATTTGGGGCTTGATGAATAAAGCGGCAGGTTTCCCTCCTTTTTAAGGAGGGGCTAGGGGAGGTAATCGTCACAAATTCAGAATTTAAATCTTATACCATTTTAACCTGAAAACACCCATTTTCTTCAAAAAAATTATGAGCAGAAATTGCGACGAAAAGCATAAGCTTTATCAGGCGATACATCTTATGATTGCCGAGCAATTTATGCCAGAATTTTGCAGAAGAAAATGGTGTTTTCAGGTTAAAATGGTATAATACCAATTATCATAATTAACTATACATTTGAGCGAAAGATTTTTGAGGATAAAATTTAGAAGAAAAACCGCCTGTATCAGGATATACAGAAGGTTTTTTTTCTAAATTTTAGACCAAAAAGATGAAGCTCAAATGTATAGTTAATTGTGATAATTGGTATTAGCTCTCAAATTCTCATCAATCGCATCTAAAAATTCTTCAGTATAAAGATAATGCTCGCCATGTTTGGCATTATTTCCATGAATACAAACCGCTAAATCTTTAGTCATTTTTCCTGATTCAACAGTTTCAATGCAAGTTTTTTCAAGCTTGTGGCAGAAGTCGATTAACTCTTGGTTACCATCTAATTTTCCTCTAAATTCTAAACCGCGAGTCCAAGCAAATATTGATGCCATTGGATTTGTTGAAGTTGGTTTGCCGGCCTTGTGGTCTCTAAAATGTCTGGTAACGGTTCCGTGCGCAGCTTCAGCTTCCATATTTTTGCCATCTGGAGTTATTAAAACTGAAGTCATTAAACCTAAAGAGCCAAAGCCTTGAGCCACTGAATCTGATTGCACATCACCGTCATAATTTTTGCATGCCCAAATAAAATTACCGTTCCATTTAAGTGAAGAAGCAACCATATCATCGATCAAGCGATGTTCATAAATTATTTTTTGAGCGGCAAATTTTTCTTTAAAATCTTTTTCATAAATTTCGGCAAAAATATCTTTAAAGCGACCATCATATTTTTTTAGAATGGTATTTTTGGTTGAAAGATAAAGTGGCCAGCTTTTTTGCAACGCTAAATTGAAGCAAGAATAAGCAAATCCTCTGATTGATTCATCAGTATTGTACATTGCAAGGGCAACGCCGCCAGCTTTGAAATTAAAAACTTCATGCTCAATTATTTTTCCATCAACGCCTTCAAATTTTACTGTAAGTTTTCCAGCTCCCGGAACTATGAAATCAGTGGCTTTATATTGATCGCCAAAAGCGTGACGACCAACAATTATTGGCGAAGTCCAGTTTGAAACAATGCGCGGCACATTTTGGCAAACAATTGGTTCACGAAATACAGTTCCATCAAGAATATTTCTGATGGTGCCATTTGGTGATTTCCAAATTTGTTTTAAATTAAATTCTTTTTGGCGAGCTTCATCTGGAGTGATTGTGGCACATTTAATTCCAACGCCGCATTCTTTAATAGCATTGGCGGCATCAATTGTAATTTGATCGTTAGTGGCATCACGGCTTTCTATACCAAGATCAAAATATTTTAAATCAACATCAACATAAGGAAGAATTAATTTTTCTTTGATGAATTTCCAAATGATACGAGTCATTTCATCGCCATCAATTTCAACTACTGGGTTTTTAACTATTATTTTTTTCATAAAATGTTTTTTATGGTTTATGTTAAAAGCATCATCACTCTCTCTTTATCATTCCCGCGAAGGCGGGAATCTATTTTTTTAAAGTCTTACTAGATCCCCGACTTCGTGGGAATGATAAAGAGAGAGTATTAATGTGAAAAAATATCTGCCGCAGGAAAGCCAATTAAATCAAGTTTAGCGCGGGTTGGCAAGAAATTCAAACAATGTTGAAAATCTTCATATCTGCCTTCTCTTTTAAGCATTTCGTCAAGTCTGATTTTTATTTTATGTAAATGCAAAACATCAGAAGCGGCGTAATCAATTTGTTGTTTGGAAATTTCAACATTTCCCCAATCTGATGATTGTTGTTTTTTAGAAATTTCAATATTTAAAAGCTCGTCGCATAAAGATTTTAAGCCATGAGCATCAGTGTAAGTGCGAATTAATTTTGAGGCAATTTTGGTGCAGTAAATATTTTTTAAATCAACTCCAAGATAACGGCTAATTACCGCAACATCAAAGCGCGCGAAGTGGAATATTTTTAAAACTTTTTCATCTGATAAAAGCTTTTTTAAATTTGGTGCATCGTAATTATTTTGTTCAAACTGAACTAAATGAGCATCGCCATTTCCAGCAGAAATTTGCATTATGCAAAGGCGATCACGATTGATGTTCAAGCCCATAGTTTCTGTGTCTATGGCAATTTCTAAACCAAGATTTAGATCTGATGGAAGGTCGTTTTTGTAGAGGTAATTTGTCATAAATATGTTTAAATTATCTGTTTTAGAAATACTGTACCACTATTGGAAATTTGAATTGTTTTCAACAATTGGTTTGTAATGTTCTTTGGAACTGTCCTTGCTTTTCTTACATGGGTATTGTGAAGCACTACATGATGATGACTTGTTTTAAAGTTTACTTGATAAAATGTAGAAGCTAGTCCCAAAAGATATTTTGAGAATTGTTCGGTGCTCTTAATTTGATTTATTGCTTTTTGATTATTACCTATCAGAGAGCTTTTTAGTTCAATAAAAATTAATTTTAACTGATTGCTTTCCAGTAAAAAAACTACGCAATCACAAGTTTCATTGTGGTGAGATTCTGTGGACTCATCTTTTCCGTGTTTTATAGATTTGTTCAAGGTTAGTAACGGAGAAATTCCAATTAGATGTCTATTGTTCTTTTGTTTATTTTTATGAAGAATTTTATCTGGGCTAAAAGCAAACCAATTTTTTGATTTATTCCCCATATTAAGTGTAACACTTCTTAAACTTGCTAATCGATCGTCTTCTTTAATTAAAATATGATCGTGTTGATCTCCAGAGTAAGAGATTTCTGATAATATATTTTTTAGCTTCTCAAGATCTTTGTTCATAAAGCGTCGCCAAACAAAATTTCATTTTGAATTTCATTCATCTGATCAATATTCTTATCAAAAGTTTCTACTTCAATGCCATTATCTTCAGTGATAACAGATTCTTTCAAGATATATTTTGCAGAAACCTTTGATTTTTTGTCAGCAGTGATTGTAAAACCAGCAGTGGTTGTAAAAAGCTTAATTTTTTTAAAATCAAGAAGCTCCTCATCTTTATATCCATATTTTTTCTGAATATTTTTAGTAAGGTTGGTTTTTTTATTTAGCATTATCAGAGTATTTAATTCCTTTATAATATAATCGCTATGAGTTGTTACAAAAACTTTAATGCCATAGTTAACAAGTCTGGCAATAAGGCGACTAAAAGCCCTTTGATTTGTAGGATGAAGATTGAGTTCTGGTTCATCAATCATTAATAAATCACCTTTTTTAGCAAGACATTGTAGGTAAAAGTTTAGATCAAGTAGGGCTCGAATTGCGCTTGAAGATTCTGTCATTGAAAATTTCTTACCAGCACCTTTTGGATAAAAGCAAATTCCTGAATTTTTTACAACTTTATATTTACCCCCAACAACTTGTTCAAAGGCTTGAAGTGTTTGTGGAGATTCTTTGGTCATCTCGCTGGTTTTTTTACTAGCTGTTTCGAGATCGCGTATGAATTCAACATTGTCTTCTACTGGCGTAGGATATCTATTCTCAAACATTTCGCGCATTATTAAAAATGGCAGATAATCAGGATCTTTATTGCTATTTTTCTTTTGCTTAGTAAGAGCCTCTATTGCTCTAGTTTGATGAAAACTTAAATCTTTAGAGAAGATTGTTGCACCAGTTCTTTCTGCGCTGGCTATAAATATATCAATAAAGTATGGCTCAAAAACAATCTTTTGTACCGCTTCTGAAATTTGAAATGTTAAATCTAGATCTTTTTCCGATATATTGGTAACTAAAATTTCTAAAACAGAAGAATTTTCTTTTTTATTAATAGTCGCAACTGGCTCTTTATTTGCTCCTAAAATTGACCTAAAATAAGGTTTTTCAAAATTAATTTTTTTTGGCTCTTCAGATAAGTTGGCAATAAACTCTGAATTATCAAAAAAACTTTCACTAGAAGCAAAAACTCTAAATAAGTATTCTTTGGCATATTTATCAGAAATTTTTTTTAGATAAAAATTAATTTTACCAAGAAAAATTGAGTTAAGATCAATTTGACTGTTGGTTGATTCTTCTAGAGCTTTTTCAATTGAGTTCTTTATTTCTTTTCTTAATAAGGGGCGCCAAAATTTATAAAATCCATAAATTGAATAAGTAGCGTAAGTTTTTCCTGTATTATTTTCTCCACAAAGAATTGTTAGGTCGGACAATTCAATTTTTGTATTGTCAATTAGACCTATATTATTGAGTTCAAATTTCATTTTTATTCTTTCGATAGTTAAAAACTTCAATGATATTTATTATTTTGTAAATCTTCCCAAAAACTCATCACTAACAAAAGGCAAAGCAGAGTTAATTTCAATCATTTCATCCATTTTACCATTGCAATGTAAAACTATATCACAACCGGCATTTAAAATTGCTTTTGATTTTTCAAAAAAACTTCCTTGCAAAGCCTTCATCGACACATCGTCGCTCATTAAGATATTTTTAAAGCCAATCTCTTCGCGAATGATTTTTATTGCTGTTGGTGAAGTTGTGGCGCAGCAATTTTTATCAATGGCATTAAAAAGAATATGAGCGGTCATGGCAAATTTTTGATCACGCAATTTTGTGAATGGTATGAAATCTGCTTTTTTTAATTCATCTAGTGAAGCTTCAACAACAGGCAATTCTAAATGGCTGTCAGAAGTGCCAAGCCCGTGCCCTGGAATATGTTTAATAACAGGATAAACATTTTGTGATAAAAGCCCTTCGCAAACTTTTCTACCTAAATCAGCAACTTGATTTGGATCAGTTCCATAAGTGCGATCACCAATTACTTGGTGGGTTTTTTCAGTTAAAATATCAAGCACAGGGGCGCAATCAACATTAATTCCAACTTCACTTAAATCTTTACCAATTTCTTGAAAATTTTTGAATAATTCATTTTTAGCTTTTTCTGGATCTATTTGGTAAAGGTCAGCAAAATATTGCCCAGCTGGATATTTTTTCCATTCAGGTTCTTTAAGGCGAGCAACTCTTCCGCCTTCTTGATCCACTAAAATCAACACCTCGCCACCCATTAATTCTTTAAGTGAATTTGTAAGATTTTTTAATTGCTCTCTATTTTGAATATTGCGAGCAAAAACTATAAAACCAAGCGCACCATTTTTTGAGAAAAAATATTTTTCTTCATCAGTAAGAGAAGTTCCTGAAATGCCGTAAATTACTGGCTTATTGGCATTTTTATTTTGAGAGATTTTTTGTAAGAGAGTCATATTTCTTGTTGAATTACAAAATGCCTTTTGTTGAAGCTATGGCGTCTTTTTTTCTTTCATCAATTTCAATTGCTTGACGAATTGATCTTGCCAAACCTTTGAAGCAAGATTCAATTATGTGATGGTTATTAATTCCATAAAGATTTTCTACATGTAAATTGCATCCAAATGCGCTGGCAAAGGCGAAAAACCATTCGCGAAATAATTCAGAGTCCATGTCGCCAATTTTATCTCTTTTAAATTCGCATTTCCAAACTGGGTAAATTCTACCAGATAAATCAATAACCACGCGTGTTAAAGTTTCATCCATTGGAATGTAAGCGTGGCCATAACGAGTGATTCCTTTTTTATCGGCTAAAGCTTGTTTAAAAGCTTCACCAAGAGCAATGGCGCTATCTTCTGTAGTATGGTGAAAATCAACATGAAGGTCGCCTTTAACTTCTAAATTAATGTCAACAAGGCTGTGATGAGAGAGTTGCTCAATCATGTGATTTAAAAAGCCAACTCCAGTATCGATTTTATATTTACCAGTTCCATCAAGGTTGATTTCAACTTTGATTTTGGTTTCTTTGGTGTTTCTTTCAAATTTTGCTGTGCGCATTTTGTAAAAAGTTTATTTAAGTCCGTCATCTTTTGTTTAGTCCGTCATCTTGAGCGAAGCGAAAGATCTCATTAAGTTCTTCTCTGGCTTATGATATCTTTCTCTTTGCTCAAGATGACAACTTTGTTATTATTTTAAATTCTTAGCCACAAAATCCCAATTAACCAAATGATTCAAGAATGTGTCAATATAGCTTGGGCGAGCATTTTGGAAGTCTAAATAGTAAGCATGTTCCCAAACATCCATTGTCATTAAAGGCTTAGCATTGGTTGTTAATGGAGTTTCAGCATTGCCAGTTTTTGTAACTTTTAATTTACCATTTTCTAAAACTAACCAAGCCCAGCCTGATCCAAATTGAGTTGTGCCAGCATTTTTAAATTCTTTAACAAAATCTTCAAAAGAACCAAAATCAGCTTCAATTATTTTTAAAAGATCAGCTGAAGGCTTGCCACCACCATTTGGTTTCATTGAATTCCAATAAAAAGTGTGATTCCAAACCTGCGCTGCATTGTTGAAAATTCCAGCTTTTGTTTTGTCAGCAGCGGAAATTTTAATGATTTCTTCTAAAGACTTTCCTTCTAAATCAGTGCCAGCAATTAAGTTGTTTAAATTAGTTACATAAGCTTGATGATGTTTTCCGTAATGAAAATTAATGGTATTTTCAGAAATATGAGGAGCTAAAGCGTTTTTTGCATAAGGAAGTTGAGGTAATTCGATCATTGGATCTCCTTTTTTATTGGTTATTTTAGATGTTGAAAGGCCTTCACCATTTTTCTTAATAGAGTAAAACCTTGTTTTGCAAGCGCTTAAGAAAAAAACTGAAGATAATAAAGTATTTTTAATGAATTTTCTTTTTGACAATTCCATGAAATGTAACTTAGAATTACCTGCCTTTCAAGTCAATAAACAAACTTAGTCATGAGTAAAATTTCTGCAGTAATTGTAGCGCATAATGAAGAGAGAAAAATCGAAGCTTGTTTAAAAAGTCTTAATTTCGTTGATGAAATTGTGGTGGTGCTTGATAAGTGTAGCGATGGCACAAAAGACATTGTTCAAAAATATACCAATAAAATTATCGAAGGATCTTGGAATATTGAAGGCGAGCGTCGTAATGTTGCATTAAATTCAGCTTCTGGTGATTGGATTTTAGAAATTGATGCTGACGAAAGAATCTCAAAAGAATTATCTGAAGAAATTTTACAAGTTACAAAAAATTTAGAGCCATGCGCCTTTATTGCGCCAATCGCCAATTACATTGGTACCAGATATGTAAAATATGGTTGGCTTAGAACTTTGGGAGTTTTAGAGCGTCAAACTATGCATTATAAAGGTTTGAAAAATTATCACGAAGATAAAGAAATTCATCCAACCGCAGATTTAAAAGCTGAAATAAAATATCTTAAAAATCCCATTACTCATTTGGTTGATGATGATATTGCTGATTTATTAGCGCGATTCAACCGTTATACCACTTGGCGTTCTAAAGATATAATCACCTCTAATGCCATAGAAGAGGGATTTATTAAAAAAGTTGCTACTTTGAAATTAAGATTTTTTAAATCATTTATAGTTAAAAAAGGTTACAAAGAAGGCTGGTTGGGCTTTCTTCTTGCAATTCTTGCTGCCACATATCCAATTGTTTCATATCTTAAAGCTAAAGAAAAATTATCCAAATGAGAATTGTAAATATTATTCTTACTTCAGTAAATGGTGGGGCAGAACAAGTTTTTATTGATTATTTGGTTGCTTTAAAAAATTTAGGTCACGAAATTTTAGCGGTTACAAAATTAGATGCGCCTTATGCTGATGAAGTTGAGAAGTTAGGAATCAAAGTTAAAAAAATTACCAATAATTTAGGATATCACGATATCTTTGCCATTTCTAATCTAAGAAATATTTTACAAGAATTTGATGCTGATATTGTGATATCTCATGCTGGAAGGGCAATTTCCTTATCTAAAAAAGCTGTTAAAAAAATTACAAGTAAGAAGATTCTAAAAGTTGCGGTAAATCACAGTATGAATGTTAAAAGATCAATCGGGTCTGATATTATATTATCGGTAAATAAAGAAATTTTTTTTCGCACAATTGATGCTGGTCAAAGAGAAGATTCTAGTTTTATTATTTCTAATGCTATTGATTTAAATGATGCTGATATAGATGTTCCAAAGGTTAATTTGCAAAAAAAAGAAGAAATAGTAATTGGTGTAATGGGTCGATTAGATGAGTCAAAAGGATTCTATGATGCAATTAGATCAATAAAAATTTTAGAAAAACTTTCTGATAAAAAATTTATTTTGAAAATTGCTGGCTCTGGCTTGATAGAGCCTAAGTTGCGTAGTTTGGTTAAGAAGTTAGACTTAGAAAATAAAGTTGAATTTTGTGGTTGGATAAAAAGTAAAAAAGATTTTTTTTCTTCAATTGATATTTTTCTTTTGTCTTCAAAAAGTGAAACTTTTGGCTTGGTTTTGCTTGAAGCGATGAAATATTTTAAACCAATAATTTCAACTGATGCAGATGGTCCAAAAGAAATTCTGCGCGATAAGCAAGATGCTTTAATTGTGACTTTAAAGCCATCGGAAAATATTGAGGAGAGAATTGCAAATGCTGTAATTGAAATGGTTGATAATCCAGACGCAATGAATCTGATGGTGGAGAATTCTGCTGTAAGAGTGAGAGAGAAGTTTTCCTATAAATCTTTGGAGAAAAAGCTGAGAGAGATTGTTGGAGGCGCTTAAAATTTCCTTGTAATTTTATACCTCCATTGTCATTCCCGCGAAGGCGGGAATCCACTACTTACTTGGTCGAACCTGGATTCCCGCCTTCGCGGGAATGACAAGAGTCAAATGCCTCAAATCAAAACATTCTAAAATGTAACCAATTTAACTTTTTAGCGAAAGAGTAAAATGATTCTCCAGCATTAATTTTTTCGGTAAAAACTATGAATATTAAATCAAAAATCACCAAAACTAAAAATTTTATAACAAAGGCAAAAATCATTTCTGCTGCTATAATTTTTTCCAGTATTTTCAATTTCTCTGCCAATGCTGCAGATCTAATAAATCCTCTACCCACTTCTTACGGGGCTTCCGAAATTGTTGGTATTGAAAAATGGTTTAACGGTAGTGCATTAAAAATTTCTGATTTAAAAGGTAAAGTGGTGTTGGTAGATTTTTGGACATATTCTTGTATCAATTGTTTGCGCACTTTACCTCACATGATTGAGCTTGATAAAAAATATCGCGATAAAGGTTTGGTGATTATTGGTGTTCATGCTCCAGAATTTGACTTTGAAAAAAACCCTCAAAATGTTGCTGCGGCATTGCGTAAATTTAAAATTAAATATCCGGTAGCTTTAGATAACGATTTAAAAACTTGGAAAAATTATCACAATCAATATTGGCCGGCGCATTATTTGATTAATAAAGAAGGGAAGGTAGTTTATACTCATTTTGGTGAAGGTGCTTATGATGTGATGGAAAATAATGTTAGAGTTTTGCTTGGGCTGGATAAACAAAAAATTGAGGAAAAAGATCAACAAATCTATTCTAGAAGTCAAAGCCCTGAAACTTACTTGGGAGACGAAAGAGGCGAAAGAAATGTTAATGAAGATGCTAAAAATTTTATTTTTCCAAAAGTAATTCCAAACCATCATTGGGCTTTGCAAGGAAATTGGGAAGTTGCTGGTCAATTTATAGAATCTAAAAAGGCGGGAGATTCTTTAAAATTTAACTTTATTGCCAAGAAAGTTTTTTTAGTAATGGCAAGTGCTGATGGAAAAGAGGTTAGGGCTAAAATTTTTGTAAATGGAAAGCAGAAAGATTTAGGTGAAGATGCTAAGATTGGTATGGTGAAGATAAAAAATTCTGAGCTTTATGAGATTGTAAACTTGTCGCAAGGCGGAAATGGTATTGTGGAAATAAAGGCTGAAAATGCTGGTTTGCGTGCTTATGCCTTTACTTTTGGTAACAAATAAATCAACCGTCTGACTGCTACGCAGTCATCCACCCTCTTTTTCAAAGAGGGCTTTCCCCGCGCTTTAGCCATCTTTGAAAAAGAGGGTAAATCAATCGCATAGCGATTGAGACGGGTGATTTAAATTACTTAAGTATGGCTATTATTCCCAACATTTCCCAACCCTAACATCAACCCTCAAAGGCACATCCAAAATCACCGCATTTTCCATTTCTGATTTTAAAATCTTCGTTGCCAATTCCACTTCATTTTCTGGCGCTTCAATAATTAATTCGTCATGAATTTGTAGAATAATTTTTGAATTTAAGCCTTTTTCTATGAATTTTTTATCTAAACGAATCATCGCTTTTTTGATGATGTCGGCGGCGCTGCCTTGAATTGGCGCGTTAATTGACAGTCGTTCGGCTTCAGCTCTTATGATTGGATTTTTATTGTTTATTTCATGGATGAAACATTTTCTTCCTGATATGGTTTTTACATAACCAAATTGCCTTGCCAAAGCTATATAATCTTTCATATAAGCCTCAATTCCGGGATAAGCTGCTAAATATGATTTTATGTAAATGCCAGCTTCTTGTCTGGAAATTTTAAGTTGTTTGGCAAGTCCAAAAGCGCTGATTCCATAAATAATTCCAAAGTTAATTGCTTTTGCTTTTGAGCGCATCACATCATCAACTTCTTCTTCCTTAATTCCTAAAACCTGACTGGCAGTGATGCGGTGAATATCTTTTCCATCTTTAAAAGCCTGAATCAAATTATCAATTTTTGCCACATGAGCAATAACTCGTAACTCAATTTGTGAATAATCGGCAGAAATTAAAAGGTGATTTTCTTTGGCAATAAAGGCTTCGCGAATTTTTTGTCCTTCTAAACTTTTAATTGGAATATTTTGTAAATTGGGGTTAGAAGAATTGAAGCGCCCTGTAACTGTAGAAGTGGTTGAAAAACTACTGTGAATTCTACCAGTTTTGAAATTTATTTCTTTTGGTAAAGCGTCAGTATAAGTATTTTTTAATTTAGAAAATTTACGAAATTCTAAAACTTTGCGAGCAATCTCATTGCCTTCAAATTCAAGCTCTTCAAGCACGCTTGACTTGGTTGAAAGTGCGCCAGTTTTTTTTGATTTTTTGGAAGAGGTTAAATCTAATTTTTCAAAAAGAATTTTTGATAATTGTTGAGTTGAGGCAATGTTGAATTCTTCTCCAGAAATTTCATAAATTTCTTTAGTTAAACTATTAATTTTAGTGGCGAATTCGCCCGATAAATCTTGTAATTTTTTAACATCAATTTTAATTCCAGAATTTTCCATTCTTGCTAGAACCTCTAAAAGTGGTAACTCAAAAGATTGATAAGCAAAATTCAATTTTAAATCAAAAATTCTTGGTGAAAAATTTTTATAAATTTGCCATAAAGCAAAATTTCTGAAAGCAAAAAAGTAGATTCTTTTTTCTTCATCAGAAAAAATTTCCGTATCAAAATTTTTACCTTGGCGGGCTTTTTCAAGTTCAGCAAATATTTTTGTGAAGCCAAGCTCCTCAAGATTTTCATCAAGATTAGTTTCAATTATTTCAAAGAAATTATTTTTAATTGAAGAATTGATTAAGTGATTCATCAAAGAGACATCTTCGTAAATAATATTTTGTGATTCATAATTAAGAATTTTCAAAAATTCTTTAGAGTTAAAAAATATTTTTTTAATTGAATCATTATGCAAAATTTCTTTTAAAGCATTTAATTCAAAATTGCCTTCTGAGCTTTGATTTGCTGTTATTTCTGTTGGTTGTTCATGAAAAGAAAAAAGATCAAAAACCTGATTTTCATTAATTTTTTTATCAGAAATTTTAGCAGAATTTTTGACCTCAAAATAAAAAATTTCTTCTGGATTTTCGTTAATTTTACAAGTTGAAATTGTGATTAAATTCAAGAAATTTTCATCATTCTTTTTTTGATAATCTATTGTAATAACGCCATTCAAAGCTGCTTTTTTGATTAATGCAGAAATCGTTTCTGGTGAAGTGATTTTGGTTTTTTTAATTTCTTTGTAAGGTTTTGATTGAGTTATTTTTGCGGTATTTATGCTGTGATTTTGATAAGAATTATCTTTGTTAATTTGAGTTGAATTTGCTGTTTCATTTCCAATACCAAATTCTTTTTGAACCCTTAAAACCAATGATCTAAAGCCTTGAATTTCTAAAAAAGAAATTAATTTTTGTGGTTCAATATGCTTTATTGCAAGGTCATCAATGGTAATTCCAAGCTCAACATCTTCTCTTAAAGAAATTAAAATTTTGGCTAATTTGGCACTCTCTTGACCATCTTTTAAAAGTTGCCTTCTTTTTTCTTGTTTAATTTGATCAAGATTAGCAAAAATATTTTCTAAAGTGCCAAATTGATTAATTAATTCTGCTGCGGTTTTAGGACCAATTCCCTTAACGCCAGTAACATTATCAGAAGCGTCGCCCATTAAAGATAAAACATCTAAAACTTTATTTGGTGCTACAAAAAACTTTTCTTCAACTTCTTTGGCGGTAATCATTTTATTTTTCATAGCATCATACATTGAAACCCTATCATCAATCAGTTGCATCAAGTCTTTATCAGAAGAAACAATTAAAACCACATCACCATCAGCAGAATATTTTTTAGCTAAAGTGGCAATAATATCGTCAGCTTCAAAGCCAATTTTTTCTAAAATTGCTAAATTTAAAGATTCTGCCGCCTCTCTTACAATTGAAAATTGTGGAATTAAATCTTCAGGGCAGTTTGGTCTATTGGCTTTGTAAGCTGGAAAAATGTCATTACGAAAGGTTTTAGAGCCGGAATCGAAAACTACCGCCACATGGCTAACATCTAAGGAGGCTAAAAGTTTTATTAGCATGTTAGTAAAGCCAAAAACCGCGCCAACAGGCGTTCCATCGTTTCTGGTCAAAGGTGGCAAAGAGTGATAAGCGCGAAATACAAAGCCATATCCATCAATAAGGGCGATTTTTTTTGACATTTTTTTGAATAATAAGTTGTTTTTGTTGCCGTATCGGTCTTATTCTTAACCTAGTTTTTCTCCAATCAATCAAAAAATCAAAAAATGTACAGACTTTATCATCATTCAATTTGCCCATTTTCACGCAAAGTAAGAATTCATATGGCGGCAAAAGATATTGGCATTGAATTAATTCAAGAAAATTTCTGGGAAAGAAGAAAAGAATTTATCGCAATTAATTCTGCTGGCACTGTTCCTGTTTTATTCGATAATTCAAATTCTGCCATTATTTGCAACAGCTCAACCATTATTGAATATATTGAAGAAAAGCATACAGAAACTGACAATTTTTTAGGAGATTCTATTTTAAAAAGGGCTGAAGTTAGAAGAATTCAAAATTGGTTTGATGAAAAATTTTATCAAGAAGTTAGTAAACATGTCTTAAATGAAAGATTTTTTAACCGCTATTTACCGGGAGTAAATTCCCCAAATTCAGAAGTTTTGCGCGTGGCAAGACGCAATTTGAACGCTCATTTGAGTTATGTTGAATACCTTTTAGAAGGCAGAAAATATTTAGCAGGAGATGAGGTTTCTGTTGCTGATTTTGCAGCAGCAGCGCAAATTTCAGTTTTAGATTATTTTGGTGATATTAATTGGAATCATTATGCGCCAGCTAGAGATTGGTATAGCTTGATTAAATCTCACAAGTTTTTTAACGAAACTTTAAAGGATAGAATTCCCAATATCGCACCTCCAGAATGGTATTCTAAACTTGATTTTTAAACACCAGCCATGATTCAACTTGATGAGCAAAAAGCTCAAGAATTTTTACAAAAAAATAACATCGCAAATGGTAATATTAGCAAAGTTGCTGGTGATGCTTCATTTCGTTCTTATTACAGAATTTTTGCTGAAGATAAAAAGTGGATTTTAATGTTTGCGCCACCAAGCAAAGAAGATATTCTACCATTCATCAAGATTGATAAACTTTTGCTGGAACATGGTTTTTCTGCACCAGAAATTTTTGATATTGATGAAGAAAATGGTTTTATTTTATTAGAAGATTTTGGTGATGACACTTATAGTAAAGTCTTGGCAATATCAACTCAGAGCCAAAATAATTTAGAGTTAGAGTTATATAAAAAGGCTTGTGATTGTTTGGTCGAGATTCACAAAATAGCGATACCAAAAAATATACCGCTTTATGATGATGATTTATTAATGCGTGAAGTGTTATTATTTGTAGATTGGTATTTGCCATTCAAAAAAATAACCATCACCGCGCCAGAAAGAGAGATGTTTCAAAGCTTATGGCTTGATCTTTTTAAAAAAATTAATAAGGAAAATCAGGTTTTAGTTTTGCGTGATTATCATGCTGATAATTTAATGATTTTGCCACAAAGAAAAAATCATCAGCAAGTTGCTTTGCTTGATTTCCAAGATGCGGTAATTGGTTCAAAGGCCTATGATTTGGTTTCACTTTTAGAAGATGCCAGAAGAGATTTAAATGAAGAAAATCGTCAAAAGCTTTTTGATTATTATTTAGAAAAATCTGGATGCGATAAATTATCTTTCATAAAAGATTATGAAATTTTATCTTTGCAAAGAAACATCAAGATTGTGGGAATTTTTTCGTGCCTTTCAATTCGTGATGGCAAAGACTTCTATTTAACTTTATTGCCAAGAGTATTGAATTTTATTGAAATGCGTGTTTCATCAAATAATCCAATTTTCTTACAAATAGCTAATTTATTAGAAAAATTTATTTAAAATATGGCTCATAAAAAACCTGAAGAACCAACTTCTATATCTGATAAAGAATTTGAAGATTCGATGTTTGATCCAAAAAGTATTGCTGTTGACTATTTTGAATCAATGGAAAAATCTTCTAAAGATAATACTTCTAAAGAAAATGCTTCTAAATCAGGGCAGCCAGCAATTAATTCCAATGCTGCTTCTGAAATTGAAAATTTAGAATTGATCACAAAAGTTTTTCAGCAAATTGAAGCAGAAACCGCACAGGTTGCGGAGATGTTATTTGATTATTTAATTGAAGCTACTGACGCACAAATCATGACGGGAAATATTCCTGCTCATAAGAATCGTAAGATTAATGAGTATGTGAAAATCATGAACCGTCTTTTTAAGTTTTCCCGCACTGGTTCAGAAGGTGGTTTTAGACTTATTACTCGTAATACAATTGAAGCTTTAGATAAAAAAACTTACACAATTTCTATGTGTCATGATGGCGGTACATCATTAGATATTTTATGCGATATTGTGAATTCTGAAAATAGCGCCAGAACCCCTAGAAATAGTGTTAAAATTAAAGTGGTACAACAGTTGGCTCCAGCATCTCATAACAGATCTATAGATCAAAAATAATCTATTTCTGCTCATAATTTTTTTGAATAAAATGGGTGTTTTCAGGTTAAAATGGTATAATTATATTCAGGCAATAAAAAAGGCGAGGCCTCAATTGAGATCTCGCCTTTTTTACTTTTTACTTTTTAGAATTTTTACTTCTTTGTTGCTACAACTTTTTTAGCAGGAGCTTTCTTAACTACAACTTTTTTAGCAGGAGCTTTCTTAGCTACAACTTTTTTAGCAGGAGCTTTTTTAGCTACAACTTTTTTAGCAGGAGCTTTTTTAGCTACAACTTTTTTAGCAGGAGCTTTTTTAGCTACAACTTTTGTAGCAGGAGCTTTTTTAGCTACAACTTTTTTCACAGGAGCTTTTTTTACAGTTGCCATAATTTTTACTTATTTATTTGTTAAAATTTTTACTAACGAGAATGGCAATTTCAAACAAAAAAATCATTGGAATTGCTAAGCTCAACTGACTTAAAACATCTGGGGGAGTAAGGACGGCTGCTATTATAAAAATTGCCACAATCCAATATCTTCTCTTTGATTTTAAATCTTCATTTGATAAGAGACCAACTCTAATTAAAAAAATCAACATAATTGGTAACTGAAATGCAATGCCAAATCCAAATAGCAAATTTATGACAAGATGTAAATATTCGCTTATTCTTGCTTCAAGTGCAATTGGCATAGATGTCATGGAGCCTTGAATTTCAAAGCTTAAGAAGAAGTTAAGAGCTAGTGGTAAAATTAAATAATATGCCAAAAAAGCTCCAAATAAAAACAAAAAAGGACAGAAGAATAAAATTAATAAAATATTTTTTTTCTCATTTTTATACAGTCCAGGAGAAATGAAAAAATAAAATTGTGATGCAAAAATTGGAAAAGAAAAAAATAAAGCAGAATAAAAAGATAATTTTAAATATGTGATGAAAGCTTCAGATGGGCTGGTGTAGATTAATCTTCTATTTTCTTGATGAAGAGAAATTTCAATAAAAGGTTGTAATAAAAATCTGTAAATTTCTTCTACGAAAAAATAACATAAACAAAATGTGATGAAAAAAAAGATTACACAAAAAATTATTTTTCTACGAAATTCAGATAAATGATTTTGCAATGTCATTTGATTTTGTAATGTCATTTGATTTTGGTTTTTTGATTTAGAAAAAAATTATTTTCATCGATTATAATTTTATTAAAATAAATCTTTCTTGTGGAATTGGAATAGGAGTTATTTGTTTTTTCTGTAATTATATTTAAGAATCTTTTTCTAAGAATTTATCCTTGATAAGATTATCATTTCAAAAAGTACTGATTATAGCTTAGTATGCTATAGTATCTTCATCCTTGATTTTACGGAGTAAAATCAAAGATCTCATAAAGACTTTATCTCTTAGAACAGGTTCTTAGGTTTAAAACTCACAAGATCCTTGAGCCACAAGTGTCTCAAGGATGACAAGTTTATTTAGCGATATTGTGCAATAATCACTCAAAAAATCTTAAAAAAAATATTGCACTACACAGCATTATTTGTTGTAATGCCTATTCTTCATTTGCAAGACCAACCAATTTTTAATATCAATTAACTAATATTCACAAAATAATGAAAGTTTATTACGATCGTGATGCTGATTTAAATATCATCAAATCTAAAAAAGTTGCCATAATAGGTTATGGTTCTCAAGCTCATGCCCATGCTCAAAACCTTAGAGATAGTGGCGTTAAAGAAGTAAAAATTGCTCTTCGTCAAGGTTCTCCTTCTATTGCTAAAGCGCAAAATGCTGGTTTCGAAGTATTATCAAATGTGGAAGCTGCAAAATGGGCTGATGTAGTAATGGTTCTTACGCCAGATGAATTACAAGCTGATATTTACGCACAAGATTTACATGGCAATATGAAGCAAGGCGCAGCTTTGGCTTTTGCTCATGGTTTGAATATTCATTTTAAACTTATCAATCCAAGAGCTGATTTAGATGTATTCATGGTCGCTCCAAAAGGTCCAGGGCACACAGTCCGTGGCGAATATGTTAAAGGTGGTGGAGTTCCTTGTTTAGTTGCTGTTGCGCAAGATAAATCTGGCGAAACTTTAAAAATTGCTCTTTCTTACGCTTCTGGTGTTGGCGGGGGAAGATCTGGAATTATCGAAACTAACTTTAAAGAAGAATGTGAAACTGATTTATTTGGTGAACAAGCTGTTCTTTGTGGTGGCGTGACTGCATTAATTCAAGCTGGGTTTGAAACTCTTACAGAAGCTGGATATGCTCCAGAAATGGCTTATTTTGAATGTTTGCATGAAATGAAATTAATTGTGGATCTTCTTTATGAAGGTGGCATTGCTAATATGCGTTATTCAATTTCTAACACTGCGGAATATGGTGATGTAAGTCGTGGTCCAAGAATTGTTACTTCTGAAACTAAGCGTGAGATGAAAAAGATTTTAGGCGAAATTCAGTCAGGTGAATTTGTTAAAGAATTTATTACTGAATTTAAATCTGGTAATAAAAATTTTGATTCACTTCGCGCTAAAGGTAAAGCTCATCCAATTGAAAAAACTGGAGAAGATCTTCGTGCAATGATGCCGTGGATTGCTAAGAATAAATTGGTTAATAAAGCGGCTAATTGATAGTAAGATTCGGCTTTGTCTAACCTCCCCAGCCCCTCCTTATCAAGGAGGGGAGCTAAAATCATTTCCCTCCTTATCAAGGAGGGGAGCTAAAATCATTTCCCTCCTTATCAAGGAGGGGAGCTAAAATCATTTCCCTCCTTGATAAGGGGGAGATCTAAAAGCATTCCCCTCCTTGATAAGGAGGGGTTAGGGGAGGTAGAAGATACAAGTACATAGCTAAAATTACACTAAATAATAATGACACATAATCTTTCCATCATCATTCTTGCAGCTGGTAAAGGTACTAGAATGAAATCAGATTTACCAAAAGTGATGCACAAAGTTGCTGATCGCGAGATGTTGAATATGGTTATTGATGCAGCAAAAAAATCTCATCCTAAAAATATTGCCATTGTCATTTCAGAAGAAATGGAGCAATTCAAAGAAAAAATAATTAAAACTCACCTGGAAACAAAAATTTCTTTTATTATTCAGAAAGAACGCAAAGGCACAGCACACGCTGTTCAAACTGGCATCTTAGCTTTAGATAAAATTGCCCAAAGAGTGGTAATTTTATATGGAGATACGCCGTTAATTTCTTCTAATATCATCGAAAAAATGATTGAGAAAGTTAATAATAATTCACTTTGTATTTTAGGTTTTCACTGTTTTGAAGAAAATGGTTATGGCAGATTAGTGGTTGATGAAGATGGTAGTTTGGAAAAAATTATTGAATGTAAAGATGCAAATTCCGAAGAGAAAAAAATTACTTTATGCAATTCTGGTGTGGTTGCAGTAAAAGGCGAACATATTGAAAAACTTTTGCAAAAAGTAAAAAATGATAATGCTGCTGGTGAATTTTATTTAACTGATATAGTTGGAATTGCTGGTAATATGGGTTTGAAGAGCAGTTTTATTGAAACTAAAGAAGAAGAAGTTTTGGGTGTAAATTCTCGTTATGAATTAGCAAAAGTTGAAACTATCAAACAAAATCAAATTAGAAAAAATATGATGGAGTCTGGAGTTACGATGCTTGATCCAAATTCAGTTTATTTTTCATTTGATACAAAAATTGCTGCTGAAACTATAATTCATCCCCATGTATTTTTTGGCAGAGGTGTCGAGATTGCTTCTGATGTAGAGATTCATTCTTTTTGTCATATTGAAGGAGCAAAAATTGGCGCTAAATCTGTAATTGGTCCATTTGCTAGAATTAGACCTGAAACTGAAATTGCTGTAGAAGCTAGAATCGGTAATTTTGTTGAAATTAAAAAGTCTAAAATCAGAAAGGGTGCCAAGATAAATCACTTAAGTTATATTGGTGATAGTGATGTTGGTGAATTTGCTAATATTGGAGCTGGAACCATTACTTGTAATTACGATGGTTACAATAAATTTAAAACCAAAATTGGTAATAATGTTTTTATTGGCTCAAACAGTGCTTTGGTTGCGCCAGTTGAAATTGCTGATGGCGCAGTTGTTGGAGCGGGAAGCGTTATTACTAAAGATGTTGCCAAAGGTGAGTTAGCAGTTTCTCGTGTCAAACAAACCAACATTGTTGATGGTGGAAAAAACTATCATAAAAATAAGTCTAAGAAATAAAAATGATCAAATTTTTACCAACTTCTTTTGCTTTTATTTTATTATTCTGCGGTAATTCTTTTGCTGAACCAACAATTCAGGAAACTAATTATTTTGCTTCACTTCGCGCTTCTGAAACCAATGTCAGATCTGGTCCTGGACAAAATTATCCAATAAAATTTACATATAAAATTAAGTCAATTCCAGTGCGTGTAATTAACGAATATGACAATTGGAGTGAGATTGAAGATTATGAAAAACAAACTGGTTGGATTAATCAAAGTTTGTTAACCAAAAAAAGAACTTTGATGGTGCGAATTAGCAAAGAGTTCACGGATATGTATAATAAAAATAACGAAAAATCGCGCATTATTTATCATTTGGAAAATAATGTTATTGGTGAATATTTGAAGTGCTTAGAAAATTGGTGTGGAGTAAAAATAAATAACAAAAAAGGCTGGGTGTTAAAGGCTGATTTGTTTGGGGTGGATGAAGAGATTGTTAAAAAAGAAGAAAATAAAAACAATTAGGTCCTTTCTAAAAACCAGTGGGTAAACAATATTTATTAACCACAGAAAAATCTAATTTTCCAGTCATCAGATAAGCAATAGTTTTAAAGTGTTTTTCTCCATATCCTCTCGCTTTTCTTTTTGCGGACTG
>Ga0214919_10003614_pt1 | contig 23215 bp, 24 predicted proteins | sample LL1503_MetaG_FD_177994 | JGI IMG/M metagenome (GOLD analysis project Ga0214919, IMG submission 177994) | Freshwater microbial communities from Lake Lanier, Atlanta, Georgia, United States - LL-1503 | ecosystem: Environmental > Aquatic > Freshwater > Lake | place: USA: Georgia | collected... | reverse complement strand
AATGGTAAACTATCGCGATCAAAGACTCCAATTTTGGCAGCCTCCTCTAAGACACTTACTAGCTCTCTACGCGTACTTACCTGATGACTAAATAATTGCTGCAATATTTTACTATTAAATAATTTCATTATTACCCCAAAACGGTCTTAAACCTACAAATATGGATTCTCAAAACCAATTTTTTGCAACAAATTAATTTCAATTGACTCCATCATCTCAGCATCATTTTCATCAACATGATCATATCCTTGCAAATGCAATGCTCCATGAACTAACATATGTGCGTAATGCGCTAAAATTGGTTTGGATTGCTCCAATGCTTCACGAACAATAACCTCATCACATAAAATAAGCTCACCACTTAAGAGACCAAACTCATCACGTGTACTGGCATATTCAAGTGAAATTACGTTAGTCGGCTTATTTATGCCACGATATTGGTGGTTAAGTTCTTGGGATTGCTCTTCGCTGACAAATGAAATACTAAGAATAACTGTAGCATATTTTTTTTGCAAGCTTTTACGCAGCCATTTATCAATTTGAGATCGAGCTGGCTGATGAGCAAGAACTTTATTACGTATAAGATTAAATTTTAACATAATTAGATAATATAGAAGTTTGAAACACTGGAAATAAAACCTATGACAAACAATAATGTGAAGGCAAAAAGCCAAAAGAACAGAAAAAAGATTAGATGGTGCCGCGGGCCGGAATCGAACCGGCACGAGAATCACTTCCCGAGGGATTTTAAGTCCCTTGCGTCTACCAGTTTCGCCACCGCGGCAATGTTAGACACCATCTTTAGGTTTTGTGGAGGCGGGGGTCGGAATCGAACCGGCGTCCACGGCTTTGCAGGCCGCTGCATAACCACTCTGCCACCCCGCCACACATACGGGCGCACTTGTGCATAGTGGAGCGGGAGACGAGACTCGAACTCGCGACCCCAACCTTGGCAAGGTTGTGCTCTACCAACTGAGCTACTCCCGCAAAATTTTCACAAGCCTGCCAACGAAATTTAACTGGAGCGGGAGACGAGACTCGAACTCGCGACCCCAACCTTGGCAAGGTTGTGCTCTACCAACTGAGCTACTCCCGCACACTAGCTTGCACTAGATGCCTCTTTTCGTTGAGGTGCTTATTATGCCATAATATTTCAGCAGCTGTCAAAGTTTTTTCTAAAATACTTAGTGTCTAAAACCAGGTGACAAGATAAGCAATTATTATATTTTAATAAAATATTAAGCAATTAATCGCCATATAGTTTAGAGTTTGTAACAAAATCATCTGTGCTTAATCATTCTTATGTCCCTAAACATTATTTTTAAGGGATGAGGTTAAGATAAGATATGTATTAAATATCAAGAATTACTATACTAGAAGTAAACTCTTTAAGGAGCGAAATCTACACGAAAAGTAGACAAGCACCAGAAAAGTATTAATTTTACGGGCTGCTACTTGAAGCAATCCATCGAATTAGCACAAAAAAACTACGCCAATAAAGTACTTAGGTTTGAGATTATACGTTTTGGATGGAGAAAGATCTGATTTTCAATCGCGTTAAAATAACCGACACCAAGAAAGTGTTGTTTAAAGTATAAGCGATAGCCTTGATTTAACGGATATTTATTCTCTAAACTTGGTGCAATATTACCAAATTTAACTGCGGCAAATTCTGCATCATTTAGTTCATATGAGTGTAACTCTTCAGTTAGAACATCAACAGCTAATAGTCGCTGAGCATCTAGCCCATTGGCGGCTAAATCATCGAGCGTGATTGCTTCTTGTATCTGAAACTGATTGGTTTTAGTTCGCCGTAATGCAACCAGTGATGCACCACACCCTAAAAGATTACCAATGTCTTCCGCGAGCGTTCGGATATAGGTTCCTTTGCTAACCCGCGCAGTAAAGATAATTTGTTGCAACTGAGGATTATAATCTTCTAAACGCAATGAGTGAATCGTAACATTACGCGCTGGACGCTCAATTTCTATCCCAGCCCGCGCATACTCATATAATGGACGACCATTATGCTTGAGTGCTGAATACATCGGTGGGATTTGGACTATCTCACCAACGAAATGCTCAAATGCAGATAAAATCAGCTCTAAATCGGTATCTACAGTACGTGTTTCAATTAAATTGCCCTCACTATCGCCACTATCGGTAATAACCCCTAGTTGAGCCGTAGCAATGTATTCTTTATCGCCATCAAGTAAATATCCAGCAAATTTAGTCGCTTGTCCTAAGCAGATCGGTAAAAGACCTGTTGCCAAAGGATCTAAGGTACCTGTGTGCCCTACTTTTTCAGCATTTAGAATCCATTTTACTTTTTGAATAGCCTGATTACTCGATAAACCAAGCGGTTTATCCAAGAGCAGAACACCGTCAATTTTATTGCGGATTTTCTTCATCGGTTTCTTTGTCTTCTGCTTCGGATTCTTCATCATACTCATCAGCAACTTTGCTAATTAAGCTTAAAATATGCGAACCACGCTCTAATGATTCATCAAAAATAAATTTCAACTGTGGAACCGTGTAGGTAGTTAAACCTTTAGATAACTCTGAACGAATAAAACCCTTTGCACTTTCAAGAGCTTTGGCTATTCCATCCCGTTGTTCTGTTTGTAAAACTGAATAATAAATTTTGGCTAATGAATAATCATTAGTTACTTCTACGTCATTAACCGTAACCCAACTAATTCGCGGATCTTTGACTTTAGCACGTAGAATCGACATAATGTCTTTTTGAATCTGATCTGCCATCCGGGTGGCACGATTAGCACTTTTTTTCATCTAATTATTTAAACTTTCATTTTTAATTGTATACTCAACCAGATTCATCATCCTAGGTCGTTGATTTATTCCCCACCTACTACCTGTAGGCTTCGTCATAAATCGCCTACTAGTATTTCGAATCAGTTTGAGTATATAACTGCCCGGTAAAAACCGAGCAGCTTTTTAATTAAAGGCTTCGTTGTATTTCTGAAACTTCAAAGGCTTCAATAATATCACCTTCTTTAATGTCATGATAATCTTTTATTGAGACACCACATTCATAACCAGCTTTAACTTCTTTAACATCATCTTTAAAACGACGTAAGCCGCTAAATTCACCGGTATGAACCACCATACTATCACGAATAATGCGAATACGCGCACTACGTTTCACAGTACCATCAAGCACCATACAACCAGCAATTATAGATTTATTAATCGTAAACACTTGGCGGATTTCAATATTACCAGTGATTACTTCACGTTTTTCTGGTGATAATAAACCAGACAACGCAGCTTTAACATCATCAATTATTTCATAAATAATATTGTAATAACGGATCTCAATATTATTACTTTCAGCCAGCTTCTTAGCATTATTATCGGCACGGGTATTAAATCCTACAACTACCGCATTAGATGCGATTGCCAGATTAATATCCGACTCATTAACCCCACCAACTGCAGCGTGAACTACCTGAACTTGTACTTCTTCATTTGATAAGCGTTGTAATGAATGAGTAAGCGCCTCGTAAGAACCTTGCACATCTGATTTAATAATAATATTCAATGTCTTAACTTCTTGCGAACCATTCGCGGCAAATAAGCTATCTAATTTAGCTGCTTGCTGGCGTAATAAACGCTCATTTTTCATTTTATCATCGCGGAAAGTTGCAATTTCACGCGCTTTACGCTCATCTTTAACTACGATCAAATCATCCCCTGCACTTGGTACATCAGCTAAACCAAGAATCTCAACTGGAATTGAAGGACCCGCAGAATCAACAGGTTTACCGCGTTCATCAATCATCGCGCGAACTTTACCATAACAGGTACCGGCAAGCACGATATCACCTTTACGAAGTGTACCTGATTGTACCAATACGGTTACAACCGAACCACGACCTTTATCAAGCTTAGACTCAATAACTACCGCTTTTGCTGGAGCATCAACCTGAGCTTTAAGCTCTAAAACCTCTGCTTGCAATAATACCGCCTGAAGGAGATCGTCAATTCCCATACCCGTTTTCGCAGATACCGGAACACACATTACATCACCACCCCAATCTTCAGCAACGATTTCATGGACGGTTAACTCTTGTTTGATTTTTTCAATATTCGCGCCTTGTTTATCCATTTTATTCATGGCAACTACAATTGGCACTCCTGCTGATTTAGAGTGATTAATTGCTTCAATCGTTTGTGGCATAATACCGTCATCAGCAGCTACCACTAAAATCACAATATCAGTTAACTGAGCACCGCGTGCACGTAATGCCGTAAACGCTTCATGCCCTGGCGTATCTAAAAATGTCACCATTCCATTATCTGTTTCGACATGATAAGCACCGATGTGTTGGGTAATTCCACCAGCTTCACCAGCGGCAACTTTTGCTTTACGAATATAATCCAGCAATGAAGTTTTACCATGATCGACGTGTCCCATCACCGTAACGACAGGTGCACGATGAATCATTTCACTAGCATTATGTTCAATAACTTCATCCAAGAAGCTCTCTGGATCATTGGCTTGTGATGCAATAGCTTTGTGACCAAGCTCCTCTACCACCAAAATTGCGGTATCCTGATCAATCGCTTGATTAATGGTAACCATCATACCCATTTTCATCAGTCGTTTAACAACTTCCGAAGCTTTAACCGAAATCTTATGCGCTAAATCAGCAACCGTAATTGCTTCAGGAATTGCTACTTCCATAATTTGTTGTTTAACAGGTTTCTGGAACTCTTGAATCTTAGGCATTTTATGCACCGCTTTAGTTTTATGCTCAGGCTTACGGTGATGAGGAGCTTTATGGTGATGCTGTGGCGTTGGAGTTGGCTTAGTTTCTTCTATTGCCACTACCTCTTCTGTTTCAATCACAGTCTCAATATCGGTAAATTCATCGTCTAATACACCATCTTCCAGACTTGAATCAGCCTTACCGATGACTTTCATTTTATTTGTTTTTTTTGCCACTTTAGCTACCGCAGGTTTAGCACCTTTACGGTTATCATCATTACTGCTGCTAACATCAGGATGGTTAGTCTTTGCCGGTCGTTCAGTTTTAGTAACAAAAACTTCTTTAACTACTGGAGCAGCAATAACTTCTTTGACTTCAGTAACATTTGGTGCAGCATCCACCAAAGCAGCGGCTTTATGCGTTGGTGTACTAGCAGCAGTTTCGGTTACACTTTCATCTTCGCCAACATTTTTATGCATGACTTTTTTACGTTTAATTTCAACTTTGATCGTATTGCTAGAACGCTGTTCATCAGTTTCTTCTTTATGCGCAACATCGGCGTCTTTTTTCTTACCTAACGATAATTTTTTAGGTTTAGATGCAGCACCACTTAGAAATTCTAAAAAAACTGATTTATCTTCTGCAGATAGTTCATCTTGTAGAGTTTTATTAATTCCGGCTTGTGCTAATTTAGTCAATAATTCATTTTGTGAAATATTGAGCTCAAGAGCAAATTCTTTAATTGTCATTCTTATTCCTTACTCTTGAAAATAGCCACAAACTTCACGGGCTTTTAAAATTAATTTATTTGCAGTCTCGGAATCAATACTAATCACATCCATCAATTCATCTCCTGCTAAATCAGCAAAATCATCTAGTGATAAAACTTCGTGTTCAACCAACTGCAATAAAACATCTTGTGAAAACTTAACAACTGCAGATAATTCAGTCGCCAGTCTATCCATTTTATCTTTATAGCGGATTGTTTTAGATAATAGCTTATTTTTGGCACGATCTTGTAATTCTTTAGCTACATCCTCATCAAAATCTTCAATTACCAATAGATCTTCAACATCAACATAAGCAACTTCTTCCAATGAAGAGAAGCCATTATCTATCAATAATTCGGAAATATCATCATCAACATCCAATGCATCATTGAACATCGTAATTAAGTCTGCACGCTCATGTTGTTTTTTATCTTTAGCTTCAGTTTTACCAAAAATATTGATCGTACAGTTAGTTAACTTACTCGCCAAGCGTACATTTATTCCATCTGGACCAATTGCTGAGCCTAATTTATCATCTTCAACAATCACATCAATCGTACGTTTTTCTTCATCAACTACCACGCTATCAATTTCAGCTGGTGCCAAAGCATTAAGGGCAAATTGAGCTAAATCGCTATCATAATCAACCACATCAACTCGTTCACCGAATAACTCTTTGGTTACACTGTCAATCCGTTGGTTTCTAAAACCAATCACTGCACCTTTAGCATCAATTCTGGCATCGCCAGAACTAACTGCCACTTTAGAACGATTACCCGCATCACGTGCAATTGCTTTAATTTCAATCCGACCATTCGAAATTTCAGGTACATTATTTTCCAAAAGTTTCGCCAAGAAACCAGTGCTAGCACGTGAAATTGTTAAACGACCATTTTTTACAACTGGATTAGCTTTATCAAAGAATCCTTTTACCACATCGCCTGGTTTTAAAACTTCTTTTTCAATCAAGTCTGGCTTCATGATAATTGCTTCAATTTTTCCGCAATCAACAACCACATTACCACGCTCAAACTTACGTACTTTACCAACAATAATTCCATTATTACGTGATAAATATTCGGTCAACACTTGCTCACGTTCGGCATCTTTAATTCGCTGCGCAATAATATTACGTGCCGTTTGTGCCGAAACACGCCCTAAATCCACATTCTCCAGCTCTTCTTCAATTACATCGCCAACTTTAACATCACTACCGTAACGATCAGGATTCTCAGCGATATCTGATTGAGATAATTCTTTATCATCATCATAAAAATCAACATCTGTTACAACATTCCACTTGCGAATAGTTTTATACTTACCACTGTGGCGATCAATATGGACCTCAATCTCAGGAAACTCACCCTCAAAACTACGTTTAGTAGCAAAAGCCAACGCCTTTTCTAGACTATCAAAAACAATCTCTTTATCCAAACTTTTTTCTTTAGCCAGTACATCAACCAGCATTAATACTTCTTTACTCATTTACTTCCCCCTTTATTACTTTCTTTTGGCTTAGGTTCAAAAATTAGTCGCCCACGACTGATACTCGCAAAATCAACTTTAAATATTTGTTTATCTTCTAGTTCAAGATTAACTACACTACCTTCAACTGCAATAACCCGCCCCTGAAAAACCTTTAAACCATCAAATAATTCATTAGTTTTAATTTTAGCCAAACGTCCAACAAATCGCTGATAATCTTCAATTTTTTTCAATGGACGCTCTAAACCAGGTGACGAAATCTCCAAGCGATTATAATCAACTTCTTCAACTACAAAAAGACGACTAAGATGATTAGAAACATCAGCGCAATCCTCTACGCTAAGTCCACCTTCTTTATCAATAAACACTCGAATAATTTTGGCTGGCGTAATCTCGATATCCACCAGTTCAAAACCAAGTCCCGGAATCGTTTGCTCCAGTATTTGCTGTAACTTCATTTTCTACCCAACAAAAAAGTGAGCCTGAAGAGGCTCACTAGTTTTAATTTATCATATGGCGTCATTATAGCATACAACCACTCAAAATAACAAGCTAAATCAATTTACCACGCTTCTAATTCAAACACAACTTTTACCATTTACATGATAACCAAAGTCACTTCGAACTAAGAAACGCCTAAAATTAATACTATCGACTTCATTCTGCGCCACGATAGAGAATAAATTTAGTTATCTTCCTTAACTCCAATTAATTTCACGGTATAACCAAATGGCAGCCATTGAGCAATTTCTTCATTCAGCGAAAATAGTGTTAACGGATTATTAGTCAGCCATTCTTTACTCATTAACAAACTAAATCCAGATTTGCTTACATTGTCCACTTTCAGCACCTCGATAAAATTAAAATCCTTACGTCCTCGATTTAAAATCACAGAAAGCCTAAATGAGATCAAAGCAAATACTACGCCCATTTTAATTTTGTCACGATACATTTTACGGAGTTTCAAAAATATCTTACTCACACTACCCCGATGTGCTTTTACTAACTCTGCAATAATTGTTTGCTCTGGCTTAGAAAAACCAGCCAAATCTGAATTCTGTAAAATATATGCTCCATGCTTGTGATAATCGTTATGTGAAATAGTCAAGCCAATTTCATAGAGCTCACATGCCCAGATTAACAATTTACGATTTTCATGGTTGGTTTTTTCAGGACGGATTAACTGGCTTTGCATGTATACAGCTAAATTGGCAACTCGTTCACCTTGAACTATATCAAGCCCATAACGCTTTTTTAAATCAACAACCGTAACCTCCCGTAAATCTGAATCACTCTTTCGCCCCATCAGATCATACATCACACCTTCACGTAGTGACCCATCGGCAATAGTCATCTCTCGAATACCAAGCTCTTCAAAAATAGCCAGCATAATCGATAGACCACCAGCGATTACCGCGCGCCTATCATCTTTGATTCCAGTAATCGCAATATTTTTAATTGATTTAGCCCGAATAAGCTTTTTCTTTAATTGTAACATTCCGTCGTAGCTTATTTGAGTCGATAAACCATTTTCAACACACATATCATACAAGGTTTTAGCAGTTCCTGAAGTTCCGATTGCCAATAACCAATCATGTTCAGCAAACAAGTGCTCCATACTCTGGATCTTACTTCTGGCCGCGTAGATAGCATTATTAAAATTAGCTTCGGTCAATTGCCCATCAGTAAAATAGCGCCCAGTATATGAAACACAACCTATAGTAACGCTTTCCATGATTTGTGGTTCATAGCCCTCCCCAATGATAAACTCGGTAGAACCGCCACCAATATCAATCACTAAACGCTTTTCGGTAGTGTAAGCCAACGAATGCATTGCACCAATATAAATCAACCGTGCTTCTTCTTTACCGGAAATAACCTCAATCGGAAACCCTAAAGCTTTATTGGCAATCGTGATAAATTCTGCTGCATTATTGGCAACCCGAAGCGTACTGGTACCAACTACGCGTACCTGTGACTTCTTAAAATTACTTAAACGTTCACTAAAGCGTGTTAGAACTTCTAATGCAAAAAGTTGAGATTCTTTGGTTAGATTATTTTTTGCATCTAAGCCGCTAGCTAAACGAACAGTTTCCTTGATCTGGTCTAATGGCACTATCGTACCATCACTATTAATCTTACCAATTAATAACCGAAAACTATTTGAGCCTAGATCTACTGTTGCCAATAAATTAACAGTCATGATTTTCCCTTGATTGGATTTTACTTTACTTTATTAGACTTTTTGTATAAGCAATTATTTCGTTCTTAGACTAGGAGTAAATTCTTTGAGGAGCGGAATGTACACGAAGTACATGAGCACCAGAAAAGGATTTACGACGACGTATAAGGACTAAAGAAGCAGCTTATGCTAAAAGTTTATTACTTCTACCACGCCATTGCTGCGCCCTAGCACTAACTCATTAGCACCGCGCATTGCAAACAAACCATTGGTAACTACACCAACGATATTATTAATTTTTTGCTCTAATTCGACTGGATTTAAGATTTGTAAATTATGCAAATCAATAATCCAATTACCATTATCAGTAGTCACACCTTCACGCCAAACAGGTGTTCCACCAAGTTTAACCAGTTCCCGAGCAACATAACTTCTTGCCATTGGAATCACTTCAACCGGCAAAGGAAATTTACCCAAAACCTTAACATACTTGCTTTCATCGGCAATACAGATAAACTTTTTGGATGCGGCAGCAATAACTTTTTCACGGGTAAGCGCAGCTCCGCCACCCTTAATCATATGTAAATTATGATCTATTTCATCAGCTCCATCAATATACAAATCCAAGCTACCAACTGAATTTAAATCATATACAGCAATACCGTATGATTTAAGTAAAGCCGTAGATTGTTCAGAGCTTGAAACTGCTCCCTGAATTCGTCCTTTAATGCTTGCTAATGCATCGATAAAATATTTTACCGTACTACCAGTTCCCACTCCCACCATCATATCGTCATCGTTAATATATTTAATCACATATTCACCGACCAATTTTTTTAATGCATTCTGATCCATCTCTTTACACCTTTACTTATTATTTATTTAACCAACAGTATAATAGCTTCCGCTATTGCTGCTTCACCACGCCCCACAATCCCGATTTTCTCACTGGTTTTTGCTTTAATATTCACCTGATCTAGGCGTAAGTTTAACAATTTAGCAATAATTTCACGCATCATATCAATATGATCACGTAATTTAGGTTTTTCGATAATAATTGTCGAATCAATATTATTAACCACATAGCCACTCTCAGTAATTAATTGATAAACATTAGCTAAGAGTTTTTTACTATCCGCGCCAGCATATTGAGGATCGGTATCAGGAAATAAATGCCCGATATCACCAAGTGCTGCAGCACCAATTAAAGCATCAATAATTGCATGAATAAGCACATCCGCATCCGAATGACCATCTAAACCTTGATGATATGGAATTTCAACACCACCAATAATGAGTGGACGCCCCTCAACTAAACGATGTAGATCAAATCCTTGTCCAATTCTAAACATAGATACTATCCTGCAAGTATGAATTAATAACTAATTCCGCAATTTGTAAATCAAATGGGAATGTAACTTTCAAATTTGGCGCACTACTTTCTATAATCTTCACAACTCCACCAGCTAATTCAATGGCACTCGCTTCATCTGTAACTTGGGCTAAATCAACTCGTGATAATGCGTGAGTAAGTTCCTGATAGCGAAACATTTGTGGCGTCTGAGCCATATAAATATACTGTCTATCTAGTGTTGTTAATACCTGTTTAGCAGCATCTGCTTGTTTAATTGTATCCACTGCCTTACTGGCTAAAATTCCACCATTAGTTCCGTTTTTTAGTTGATTAATCAGTTTACGGATATCATCCGGATGAACACAACAGCGCGCAGCATCGTGTACCAGCACCCAATCATCAGGCATCAACTCCAGCGCCCGTAAACCGTTACTAACACTCTCAGCACGTGTTGTGCCGCCAACCTTGGCAATTTTAACTTTATTATATTTTGTAGCGTATTTATCAATCAGCTCATCAGCGGGACTTGCAACCAATAATACCTCACCAATTTCAGCTACAGTCTCAAACGCGCTCAGTGTCCAGTCCAAAACTGTTTTATTACATAACGAATGATACTGTTTGGCAAGTACTGAGCCAAAACGACTTCCACTACCTGCGCATGGCAGTAACGCAATGAATTTACTCATCAATAAACTCTTTAGATTTATTGTACCACAGACAAAAACCTTTACTGGTTTTATCTAATTGTTTCAGATATTCAAAGTGTGCATGGTGTTCTTCATCACTAAGCTTTGCCGGAACTAGGTTTAAATCTGCAGAAGCAAAATTTCTAAATACTTTACTTGACGTTGCCTGTTGTTTAGTTTCTTCTGCCAACAAACTAATTTGTTCACGAGTTAAGCCAATATAAACATGTGCTAATAATTCGCAATCAATCAGTGCTCCATGGTAACCACGATTAGAGCGATCAACGTTAAAACGATCGCATAAAGCATCAAGGTTATTTTTAGCACCAGGGAATTTATTACGCGCCATAGTCAAAGTATCAATAGCAGTGGCGGCATAAGCAAGGGTTGTTTTTTTACCAACCTCACCAAGATGATGATCCAAAAACTTCAAGTCAAACTTAGCATTATGAATGATTAATTCAGCACCATCAATATACTCAATAATTTCACTCACGCGCTCTTTAAATGTTGGCTCATGCGCTACATCCTCTAGTTTGATGCCGTGAACATTAGTTGCCTCTTGGGGAATATCTCGTTCAGGGTTAAAGTAAAGATGCAAGGATTTACCAGTTAACTCACGATCAATCATTTCCAAAGCAGCAAATTCAATAATCCGATGACCTTCACCAGGTTCAAACCCCGTAGTTTCCGTATCTAATAATAATTGTCTAACCATTGTTTAAATCACTTTAAATTTATATAACCAGCTTTTACACTTTAAGCAAACATAATAGCGAGACTTAGATTGATTTCCATATAATCCGCTATGAATAAGATGCTCAGAACCACACACATTGCATGACGCTTTACCATCATGATATGCATTAGGATTATTTAATAAGTAACTATCATAATCAGGTAAACTCTTATAGCGAGAATACTTCCGTATTAATAAAGCGGCATAGATAATTACCGCAAAGAGTAAAAACCAACCGATATTGATACTAAAAAAGATAATCAGACTTAGTAAAACCACCCAAAACAAAATAAATCCAAAGCAACCGAACAGACTAGGTAGAATAATCAAACTCAAAAAGCTTAAGATACCAAAAAAGATAAACCCACCAATAATTTCCATAACTAACATCATAATGCTTACTCTTTAATCAAAAAATTTTGTGAAAACTTCCAGCTCCTCGCGTTCCGTACGATAACTATTAATCAGCGCAGTTTTATCCTCATAACCCAACGCCATACCGCACAATAAAATATCATCTTCTTCAGAGTAGCCAAGATGTTCTTTAACAATTGCCGGATATTCCGCCAGGGCTGCTTGCGCACAGGTTGCCAAGCCTAGCTCCGCCGCCATCAACATTACTGATTGTAAAAACATCCCACAATCCAAATAAGAGCCTTTTTCCAGCATTTTATTAGTAAAGAAAAATAAAACTACCGGAGCACCAAAAGCACTATAATTTTGCTCCCACTGTCGCAGTCTCTTGTCTGTATCCTGACGGGTTATACCTAAAGTTTGATACATTTGCATACCACAAGCAACGCGCCTTAGCTGCATGTCACGCGGTAGCTTGGCGGGATAATAATTGTAATCAAGGTTTTTCTCTTGACCCGAACAAAATGCTTCAACTAATTTTTGGTCCAATGCAGCTTTAGTTGCACCGCTAACTACCGCAACTTGCCATGGCTGAGTATTGGTTCCCGATGGAGAACGCTTAGCATACTCCAGAATTTTGACAATATCGTCATATGCTGGTATCTTATCCAAAAATTTACGCACCGATTGGCGAGCTGCCAAAGCTTCATGAACTAACATATATTTTCTTTCTTTTTATTATCAAATAAAAGGTAAAGTATAAATTACTAAATCAGTTTTTAAATTATTCTTAATGGAACTGCATCTTCATTCTTAGCGCCAACACCTTCAGCAGATGCTCGTTTACTATCCAATTTAATCCGCATTTTTATATCATTCAAACTATCTGCATTTTTAAGTGCTTCTTCATAACTAATTTTACCAGCTTCATAAAGCTCAAATAGCGACTGATCAAAAGTTTGCATCCCCTGCTCACGCGATTTAATCATTACTTCACGAATCGGATCAATGGTTTGTTTGAAAATATAATCCGCAACAGTAGAACTATTTAACATCACTTCAATAGCCGCAGCTCTACCCTTGCCTGCCTCCAGCGGAATCAAACGTTGTCCGATTATCGCTTTTAGATTAAGCGCTAAATTTATATAGACTTGATGTTGTTTCTCAGAAGGAAATAAATTTACCACCCGCTCAATACTTTGCATACAGTTGGTCGCATGAATAGTTGCTACACACAAGTGCCCGGTTTCCGCAAACTGTAAAGCATACTCCATTGCTTCCGCATCACGAATCTCACCGATTAAAACTACATTTGGCGCTTGACGGAGCGCGGATTTTATCGCGTTGTGCCAACATTCGGTATCAACGACAACCTCGCGCTGGGACACAATACAATTTTGATGTTGATGAACAAACTCGACCGGATCTTCAATCGATAAAATATGTCCATAAGAATTTTTATTACGATGATCAATCATTGCCGCTAAAGTTGTTGATTTACCAGAGCCTGTTTGTCCAATCACTAAAATCAAACCCTTGCGTTCCATAGATAACTCAGCCAAAACTGGTGGAACTTTTAAATCGTCCAGCGTTGGCACTTTAGTATTGATTTTACGCAAAACCATTGCCAGTTTATTTTGCTCACGGTAGGCATTAACCCGAAAACGTCCGCCTTCAACTGCAATTGCAAAATTTAGCTCTTTTTCAGCATCATACTGTTTACGTTGTGCATCGTTCATAATTGAATAAACTAATAAATTAGACTGTTCTGGTGATAATTTCTCATTAAATTGAGGTGTCATTTTTCCATCAATTTTAAAAGAAGGGGCGAAACCAGTTATGATAAAAGTATCATCTGCTCCAATTAACAATGCTTGTTTTAGCAAATATCCCATAAAGAGTTTGGCGCTTGCAGCCTCACGAATCATATTAACTTCAATAGCCATCAGCCACAACCTCTCTATAGATCAAAAAATAATTCTTTTTGTACCGCATATACCGAAGCAGCTTCAGCAGAAATATCTCCGCTTTTAACCGCTTTTATCAATGCCTGATCCATGGTTTGCATGCCATATTGCTGCCCGGTTTGCAGGGCTGAATTAATCTGAGAAACCTTATTTTCACGAATCAGATTTTTAATCGCCGAATTAACCAACATAATCTCATGCACTGCTACACGCCCTGAGTCATCTTTTTTCTTAATAAGCAACTGTGAAATTACCGCACGCAAACTCTCGGATAACATCACCCGTACCATGTCTTTTTCGGCAGCAGGAAAAACATCAATAACCCGATCAATTGTTTTTGCCGCTGATGAAGTATGCAAAGTACCAAAAACCAAATGTCCGGTTTCCGCGGCAGTTAGTGCCAGACGAATTGTTTCCAAGTCACGCATCTCACCCACTAAAACACAATCAGGATCTTCACGCAGTGCTGATTTTAGCGCATTAGCAAAACTTTTGGTATGCGTATTTAACTCACGTTGGTTAATTAGGCTACGCTTACTGACATGAACAAACTCCACCGGATCTTCAACAGTTAGTATATGCTGATAATCAGTTTCATTAATATAATCAACCATCGCTGCCAATGTCGTCGATTTACCAGAACCTGTCGGACCTGTTACGAGAACAATACCCTTGGTATAGGACGCAATTTCTTTGAAAATATTAGGCGCATTAAGTTTTTCCAGCGATAATATTTTGGATGGAATACTTCTAAATACAGCACCAACTCCTCGAGTTTGCATAAAAACATTAGCACGAAAACGCGAGACATTCGGAATCTCAAACGCGAAATCAACCTCCATATTTTGCTCAAATACTTTACGGGTGTTATCATTCATGATATCGTACACCATATTTTTTACTTCGGTCGAATCTAGTGGAGGAAGATTAACTTTACGGATTTCACCATTAACCCGAAGCATCGGAGGCAATCCACTAGATAGATGCATGTCCGAGGCCTTATTCGCGACACCAAAAGTCAATAATTCAGTAATATCCATGGAATAACCTTATAATAAAAAGACAGGTGGGCGCATTAGTTCGCAATAAATTTAAAGGTATGCTTATTTAGCATAATAAGACGGATAATTAAAAATTAATTTACTTATATCAAATCCTTGTTGAGCTGCAATTACAATTAATCTTTGAATATCTTCAAGAGCTGGTGTTTCTTCACGCGAGTAAATCCATAAATATTTTGTATCCGGACTTGCTACCATTGTATAGGAAGAATCGGCATAAATCACCCAATAATCACTCCGTCCAAGATGAGTCCAACGTAACCAAGTTGGGAACGAAGTTACAATCAATCGACCATCACCATTAAGATTACTTTCAGATAAATAGGCAACGCCACTACGCATTGAAATATCACCAGAAACGGTAGCACAACTACTTGTAATTTGTATTTCATCACCACCATGAGCATATTCTAGAGTTATCGGTGCGACGCAACGCTTTTCAAAATAAGCAGGCAATCTGGCAATCTCAAACCATTTGCCCATATATTTATCAATAGCAAAGTTAGAAATAGCAACTACCTTACCAGACTCGCCCTGATTAGTTGCTGTAATAGTAGTGCTAACTCCTGATTCAATAGCAAAACAATTTACAGCATAGCACATAAAGAGTAATAATAATTTTTTCATTTAAACGTTATTTACCATTTATTAAATACAGTTAATACTAAAACCTTACAGCTTTTATTTTAACATATACACTGTTAAATACAAATGGGGATTTCATCATAATTTTTTAATAGCTATAAGTATCCAATTAAACATAACTTTATCAGAAATAATAACTTACATTTTTGGCATTAGATGTTTGAAATTTTTCATCATTTTCATCATACCGCCACCACCGCTAAATTTTTTCATCATGCCACTGATTTGTTCATATTGTTTTAATAACTGATTAACTTCTTGTACCGAAGTACCGCTCCCTAACGCAATCCGGCGCTTACGCGAGGCTTTTAATAACTCTGGTTTTTGCCGTTCTAGTTTGGTCATAGAATCAATAATTGCAACATTTTTACTGATCATTTTATCATTAATAATCTGTGGCGCTTTTTCCGCAATATTACCGGGCAATTTATCCAATATCTTACTCATACCACCCATATTATTCATTTGCTCAAATTGCATTTTAAAGTCATTGAGGTCAAACCCTTTACCCTTTTTAACTTTATCCATAAGCTTTTTAGCTTCAGCTTCGTCAACGTTACCCTTAACTTCATCAATCAATGAAAGGATATCACCCATCCCCAAAATTCGTGACGCCATCCGATCCGGATAAAAAGGTTCTAAACCATTAATTTTCTCAGATACCCCGATAAATTTAATCGGCTTACCAGTAATATTCCTGATTGACAATGCTGCACCACCACGCGCATCGCCGTCCATTTTGGTCAGAATTACCCCGGTTAATGCCAATGCATCATTAAACGCTTTAGCAGTATTTACTGCATCTTGCCCAAGCATCGCATCAACTACAAATAAAGTTTCAACTGGATTAAGTGATTTGTGTAAATCTTTAATCTCATTCATCATGAATTCATCAACGCTCAAGCGCCCTGCGGTATCGACGATCAGAACATCAAAATAATGTTTTCGCGCATAATCCAGCGCACTTAACGCGATTTCTTTAGGTTGCTGCTGTTCAGTTGAAGGGAAACACTCTACATCTAAGCTTTTAGCTAATGTTTTTAGCTGCTCAATCGCTGCCGGGCGATAGACATCGGCACTAACTACCAATACTTTTTTCTTGTCATTATCTTTTAAGCGTTTGGCAAGTTTACCCACTGTAGTAGTTTTACCCGCCCCCTGTAAACCGGCCATCAAAATTACTGCTGGTGGCACCGCACTTAAATCCAGCTGGTTATTAAATTCTCCCATCAGCGAGGTTAGTTTTTTATTAACCACATCAATTAATGCCTGACCTGGAGTAAGGCTACCAACAACCTTTTCACCAAGCGCTTCTTCTTTAACATCAGCAATAAATTGCTTAACTACTGGGAGTGCAACATCGGCCTCAAGTAAAGCAATCCGAATTTCACGTAAAGCATCGGCAATATTACTTTCGCTCAGGCGTGAATTACCCGATAAAGTTTTAACTACTGTTGAGAGTCTCGATGATAAATTTTCAAACATATTTGTGTTCCTATAACAATGACAATGTCTCTGACAACTGGTTAATCCACCTATTAAAATGTGGACATTTAGCTTTAATTTTATCTACATCACAATACAAAGCAAAATTACTTGCTCCTTTGGTATAAGCAAATTTTTCAAGCTGTTTTGCCGGATATTTGCTTGGTGTTGTATTTATATTTTCTGGATTTGAGGCATAACTCTGCAAAATTTGCTCAATTCTAATTTTATTTTTAGCCAACAATGGATCACTTTGCGCTAATGCTTCAATATCTGCAAAGCATAATGCTTCAAACTCATGTGGTTGAACGTAAGGAATTACATTGCTACAACTTACAGCATCTGCAATTAACTGTTGAACCTGTAAGGACTTATCTTGTGATGATATGTTACGGCTTGCCATAATTGCGCTATAATTATCTAGTTTAGCAGCACCAAGACCAACTAAGTCAATTAGTGTCGTAATAATATTGTATTGCGGAGCTATATTTCTCAGCCTATCAATTAGCTCACTATACAAAATACCGCCTTTTAAATTTTGTACATCAATATTTAGCGTCTTACTTACTTTACTTTGCAGATATACACTTAATTTATGATTAACAAAATTTTCTTCAGCATATCCCTCGACAACGAAGCACAAGTTAATCACGGTCTGCCACCAATAACATTGGTTTCCCATAATTCACCAAGTGTGTAACTTTCTAACCATTTTGCCAAATCATGATTACTCAGGCGCTTAAATTCGCTATATTTGTCTTTTTTATCGACGACAATCACATCATCTGGCTCAAATTGACTGAGCAATGTTGCCGATTGAGTACTAATGATTACCTGACGCTCTGAAGACGCGCGCTTAATTAATCCAGATAAAACATTTAATGCAGTGGGGTGCAACCCAATTTCTGGCTCATCAATAATAATAACTGGTGGTTGTAGCTCACTAGGCATTAACAACAATACTGCTAGCGCGATAAAGCGTAATGAACCATCCGATAAATAATGCGCTTTCCACGGGATATCAACATTGTTTTTATTAAACCATTCTAAACTTACAAACTCGCTATTGTGGCGAATAACGAAATCATGAAAATCTGGCACGATATTACGAATCGTATCTATGATCACCCGATAATATTCTGGGTATTTATCATAAATTAGTTTAATCATGCAGGCTAAATTTTGCCCATCAGCACGGAGGAATAAATTATCATTATTTGCAACTGTTGCTTTTAACGGCGATGTATCGCTGGTGTCATGAAAATGAAAAACTTGAATATTTGGCACATCTGAATAAAATATATCACTAATAGCCAAATCTATATCAGTAACATTTGTATCACTACCAATAAAGGAATTGGATAGCTCAGATTCATAGCTTTTATTATCTAAATCCAGCCGACTTATCTCATCAGGTAATAAGTTACTTTCAATAACCTCAGAATCAAAGCGAAAGCTATTATTATTGGTTGGCATTAACTTAAAGCCATACTCAAGACAATTATCTATACTATATTCTACATCTTTAATTATAAAAATAATCTTTGCACTTATAGACCTTGATATCTTAGTACCATAATACAAAAATGTCTCGCAACCACCCTTATCCAATACATATCCACGTAAGTTTTCTTTAATTATATTTTGTAAAAAATTAAAAAAACTAATGAAATTACTTTTACCAGCACCATTACTACCGATAAGCACGTTCAGCGATTTTAATTCTAAATCAAGCTTTTTAATTGATTTATAATTTTCTAGCATAATGTGTTTGATAAAGTTATTATTCATGGTTGCAATGCCAATAAATCTAATGCGTTAAACCTCTTACTTTTGATAGTATACCAACCATTACTAGTATCGGGACGAAATTTTTCTTGGCTTTCCTTATTTACAGGTGATTTTTTAGTTGGTGGTAATGACAATAATAATTTGGGTGGATTTAATATTCTATCAGTGATACTTGCCAAATAGTGAGCAATAATTTTGCCATTTTTAAACTTAGCTGTAACGTCACTTTTTTCATACGTTTCAGATTTCATCTCTATAATAATAGCGTCAACAATATTACATTCTTCTATAAACACAATATAGTCAGGAATTTTTGTAAGATCAGATATACCATTATTAAAATACCGTAAGATATTATCTTCTTGATTATTTGATAATCGTCGTTTATCAGCTGTAAACACAACCATCTTACAAGCCATATCATTAATCAGAACATTTAATTCAGGATTCTTAGTATCTGGTGATGACTCAATCAGTTTACATTCTTGAATAAACTGATTATCCACAGCCAAAGACAGCTTAAAACTATCATCGAGCAAATCATCTAATGAATAAGTAGAAAACATCTGCTACTCGCCTATCGATCGATGGTTTACATTAACAAGCTCTGATAGTATATCACTAGTTTCGCCAATATCATTAATTTCACGATCAATTATGTCTACATCAATGCCAAACTCATTAATTGGTGCGATTTCAGTTTTTACACGACCAAGTTTTTCATCTTGTTTAGCAATAACACAAGTTAGTTTATCTTTAGCTAAAAACATTTCTGGCTGATATGCAGTTTTAGTTTCTTTTTTGATTTGTTTAATTGCATAATTACGTGCATCTTCTGGTAAACTTTCGAGCATTATTAGATTATTTAGTTCTTTAATAATATAATCACTATGAGTAGTGAATAACAATTTTACGCCATTATTTACCAACATTGCCAAAAGTCTTGCCATATGACGCAGATTATCAGGGTGTAAATTCAATTCTGGCTCATCAATGATTAATATCTGTCCTGTTTGTGCGATATAATTAATATAGCTATCTAAAAGTAAATGTGATTTAACACTTGACGAAGCTAGATAATAAGGTAACGACACTTTGGCACTACCTATTATTTGATTGTAAAATACTTCGTTTAATGATTTATTAAATACAAACTCACCATGTGTTAAATTATCTTTAATATATTTTTTAGCTGGAATAGCAAAATCAGTTTTAGTAGTTATATCAAACAAATCTCTGGACACACTAATATTATCGGATATTGGCTGCGGGTAGCGAGCGATTGAATTTATTGCCCGATCAACGATATTATTCAATACATTTTTATCAAGCATATTATATTTTTTAGTAGTAGAATCTCTAGCTAAAGACTCAGCAAAACTAGAGCGATAGCCATCTACTTCTTTGCGAAAAATACCAATTCCCGTGCGTTCTGAAGTTATAATGAATGGACGCGGAAAAATTTGTTTGATAAATGGACGCAGAACACGCATTAATAAATTACTAGCTATCAACTGTAGATCATTATCGTTCACTTGGTAATCACTTGGTTTTATTAGACTAAATGATAAAATACCATTTCCAATACTGGGAACAACTTTTACTTGATTAACATCAAAGTCATCAACTTTTATATTGTGATTAAGTTCAAGATTATCTACCTTCACATTGAATTGAAATTTTTCCAAGCGTTTTATATCATCAATTGCCAACACTTCATAAACTCGCTGTTTAGTATATAGAGCTTCGGACAAAAGTATGAATGTAGATATTAAATTCGATTCAATATCCTTTAAATCAACTTCTTGCTTTAATGCATTACCATTAAACATAATGCTTCTAATTAAATCAGTAGGAAGTGAATTATCCTCATAAATAAAATCCAAAAACCCCCAGATGATATATGTCAGATAGGTTTTTGACGTGCTATTTTTACCCACGATCATAGTTAAATCATTCAGTGGAACTTCGGCATATTCAATTGCTCCGATATTCTTAAAAATAAATTTAATATCGTTGTGTTTTATTTTTTCCATATTAGTCTCATTCGTTTAAATAGTCGCCTAAGTGGTGATATACGATCACATTCCAGTACTTGCTATAAAAACATATCGCGTTTATTATCTTAATTCACTAGGAAGAGCAAAAGTCATATGCTCTTCAACTACATTTAGGGTTTCAGTAGTATTAAACCCTTCTTGTTGCAAGCGCTTAATTACACCCTCAACCAAAACCTCTGGTGCGGAAGCTCCAGCAGTAACACCAACATTCATCACCTGATCCAGCCATTCACTTTTTATTTCATAGTCAAAATCAATCAAATAGGATTTTACACCCAAATTCTCTGCCAGCTCTTTCAAGCGATTAGAGTTGGAACTATTTTTACTACCAATTACCAATACTGCATCACAACTTTTCGCCATTTCTTTGACCGCATCCTGACGATTTTGCGTGGCATAGCAAATATCTTCATTTTTAGGTAAGCGCAAATTAGGAAAAGTTTCTTTTAATCGAGCGATGATTGATTTGGTTTCATCGACTGATAAAGTAGTTTGGGTAACTACGGCAATTTTTTCAATATCGCGGTCTAATGGCAAGGTTTCAACATCAGCTTCTGATTCAACCAGATGAATATGATCTTTAACCTGACCCATCGTACCTTCAACTTCAGGATGCCCCCGATGTCCAATCATAATAATCGTATAGTTTTGCTTATGCAAATTCTTAATTTCAACATGAACTTTACTTACCAGCGGACAAGTTGCATCAAAAATCATGGTTAAATTTTTTGCCATCGCTTCTTCACGCACTGACAAAGGAACCCCATGTGCTGAATAAATTAAAATGCTCCCCTCGGGAACATCCTTAATCTCTTCAATAAAAATTGCACCGCGTTCTTGCAAACCATCTACAACATATTTATTATGCACTACTTCATGACGGACATAAACTGGCGCACCATATTTTGCCAATGAGGTTTCAACAATTGTAATCGCCCGATCTACACCAGCGCAAAAGCCGCGCGGGTTGGCTAAAATAATCTTTTTCATTTATTGCCTTATTTTTTAGTAAAAAATAAACTTTCAATTACCAACAAGGTAACTCCAACACAGATAAAACTATCCGCTAGATTAAATGCCGGCCAATGATGAGTGCCAACATACCAGTCAATAAAGTCAGTAACTTTACCAGCCATGATTCGGTCAATCAGATTGCCTAATGCACCACCTAAAATAAAACTAAAGGCAACACCAGCTATCATTTGGTAAGATTTACGCATAATATAGTAGATCAATGCCGCAGATACCACAATTGCAAAACCAGCAAACATGATTTTTTGCCAGCCACCTTGATTGCCTAAAAAGCTAAAAGCAGCACCCTCGTTGTACATTAAAGTCCAATTCCATGAAGGCAAAAATGCTTTAGGCAGATATAGCTCTAACGAGCTACGCGCAAAATGCTTACTGATTTGATCCAGAATAATCACAATAAGACTGATACCAAGTAAACCTATTCTGCACGAAGTTGATATTTTTTTCATTTGTATAATGTTACCTTTTTGTAATTAAGCGTTATGGCGGATTTCACCGCTACCAACTACATTTTCTACACAGCGCGCACATATCGTTGGATGCTCTGAGTTACTACCAACATCTGCGGTATAATGCCAGCAACGCTCACATTTTTGTTGGTCACTTACAAGTACCTCAACACTAGTCGTAGCTGCTGCAACTAAAGTAATTTTAGAGACCATATAAGCAAATTTTAAATCTGCGCCAACTGAATTTAGCAATGTATAAAGTTCGGCATCCGCATTAATCACCAGCTCAGCCTGTAGCGAAGCACCGATCGAACCTGCAGTACGTTTATTTTCCAGTTCTTTCAGAACTGAAATCCTAAACTCTTGAATCTTAGACCACTTCGCAAGCAACTCACTAGCGTTGTCTGCTTGTGGTA
>Ga0214919_10003613_pt1 | contig 23225 bp, 22 predicted proteins | sample LL1503_MetaG_FD_177994 | JGI IMG/M metagenome (GOLD analysis project Ga0214919, IMG submission 177994) | Freshwater microbial communities from Lake Lanier, Atlanta, Georgia, United States - LL-1503 | ecosystem: Environmental > Aquatic > Freshwater > Lake | place: USA: Georgia | collected... | reverse complement strand
GAGCAGGCCGCTGCTGACTGCGCCGACGGCGTTGCCCGCCGCGTCTTGCAGCAGGCTGGGTTCGCGCACCGGAACGCGCTCGAGCGCACGCAGACCGACGCGTAGGCGCTGGGGACCGCTGGCGCCGCCGGCCAACTGCGCGAGCACGATGTCGGCCCCGGGAAAGCGGCCGGCGCGCGCGCCGGCGCTGCGGCGCACCTTCGAAATGGCCCATGCCAGCGACGCTTGTACCGGCGTGGTGTTGGCATCGATGTCGTTGCCGTGCAGGCACAGGCCGGCCTCAAGCCGCAACGAATTGCGCGCGCCCAGCCCGACCGGCTTGACCTCGGCGTGCGCCAGCAGGCTGCGCGCCAGTGCCATGGCCTGATCGGCCTCGACCGATATCTCGAAACCGTCCTCGCCGGTGTAGCCACTACGGGTGATGAAACAGGGCACGGCGACAGTCCGGCCTTGGTCGGTGCAGGCCAGTTCGAAATGTGCGCCGCTCATGAACAACAGCTGGCCCACATCCGGGCAGAGTCGTTGCAGCACGCGCGCTGCCGCCGGACCCTGCAGCGCCAGTAGCGCGCGTTCGGGGCAGGCGATGACATCGCAGCGCGCGCCGATGTGGCGCCGCAGGTGGGCGATGTCGGCTGTCTTGCAGGCTCCGTTGACAACGACGAATAGGTCGCCGCCGCGCGCCGCGTCGCGGTTCACGAACATCAGGTCGTCGATGATGCCGCCAGCCTGGTTGAGCAGCAGCCCGTAGCGTTGCTTGCCGACCGGCAGGTCGATCACGTCGACCGGCATCAGCGACTCGAAGGCTGCGCCAGCGTCGGGTCCCACCAGCCGCAGTTGGCCCATATGCGACACGTCGAACAGCCCCGCCGCAGCGCGGGTGTGCAGGTGTTCGGCGATGACGCCGGCGGGATATTGCACCGGCATGGCGTAGCCGGCAAAGGGCACCACGCGGGCGCCCAGTTCAAGGTGCAGCGCGTGCAGGGGTGTCTTCAGCAGGCCAGGGTCTAGCAGGGACAACGGGATTCTCCAGAGGGCGCGAATTCCATGGCCTAAGCCATGGGCTGCCCCTGCTGTCCGTGGTACCTGAGAGATTCACCGGAGCACAGCAGTCGGCTGCGCTTGCGGCTTGCTCCTTCGGTGGGCCGCATCTGCTGCAGCCTCTCTCCAGTAGGGAACGCAAGCGGGAATCGCTTCCCGCTTGCGGTTGCCAGTCCTTTTGCCTGAGCGTTCAACCGGCTGTAATCAGCCTGTACTGCGCCGTCGGCGGCCTTCGCGTGGACCATGCCCCGCAAGACGCTCTCCTGACCCGGCCGATTGTATAGCGGCCGGTTCCCGCCCTATTTGGCGTAGACCAAGTCGCGCAATCCCAGCGACAGGCCGGGCACGTATGTCACGACCATCAGGCAGGCGATGATGACCATCACAAAGGGCAGCAGGAAGGGGATCATCCGGTCGAGCGAAATGCGGGCCACCGTGCAGGCTGCAAACAGGTTGACGCCGAAGGGCGGCGTGATCATTCCCATTGCCAAATTGACGACCATGACCAGTCCGAAGTGCACCGGGTCGATGCCGAAGTGGACCGCCACTGGCGCCAGAATCGGCGCCAGTACGATGATCGCCGCACTGGTTTCGATGAACATGCCGATCACGAACAGTGCCGCGTTCACGCCCAAGAGAAACAACGCGGGGCTTTGCAGCACGCTCTCAAGGTAGCGGCCGATGGCGTCCGGCACGCCCGCCCGGGTGATCAGAAAGGCAAACAAGCCCGCATTGGCGATGATGAACATGATCACGGCTGAGGCCATCACCGACTTGCGCAAAATCGGGTAGAGGTCGGCGATATGGATCTCACGGTAGATCAGCATGCCGACCACCAGCGCATAGAACACCGCCACCGCCGATGCCTCGGTCGGGGTGAAGATGCCGCCGTAGATGCCGCCCAGGATGATCACCGGCATCAGCAGCGCCCAGCCGGCCTGCCACACGGCTTTTCCGAAGCCAAGGCGCCCGTCGCCGTCGCTCTTTCCCCATCCCTTTATCTTGCAGTGGATGTATACGAACAGCATCAGCGCGCCGCCGATCAGCAAGCCGGGACCAAAGCCTGCAATGAACAGTTCGCCGATAGAGACTTCAGCGCTGACGCCATAGAGAATCATCGGTATCGACGGCGGTATGATCACACCGAGCTCCGCGCTGGTGGCCTGCAGTGCCGCCGCGTAACCGGTGGGATAGCCGTGTTTTATCAGCGCCGGTATCAGGATGGCGCCGATGGCAAATGTGGTGGCCACCGACGAACCCGATACCGCGGCAAAGATCATGCAGGTCAGAACGCAGGTCATCGGCAGGCCGCCCTGCACGCCGCCAACGATGCTCTTGGCAAACTCCACCAGTCGCCGCGAAATGCCGCCGGTTTCCATCACATTGCCGGCCAGGATGAAAAAGGGAATCGCCGCCAGCGGAAACTTGTTGATCGACGAAAACATCTCCTTCACCGAAATCAGCATGTTCACGTTCGCCACCTGAATGCCGACCAGCGCTGCCAGCCCAATCGACACCGCCACCGACACGGTCAGTGCGAAGCACAGCACCATGGTGCCCAGCATCGCCGGGGTCATGGCTTAGCCCTTTGCGCCGCGCGCGTCATTGGGCGGTCTCCATTTCAAGTCGTTGCGGATCGAGCAGGTTGCCGATGATGCCCAGGATGCAGAATACGCCGCCTACCGGAAGCGCCAAATAGGCCCAGAACATCGACACGTTTTCAAGCCCGGTGACGGTCTGCACGCTGCCGCGGTTGGCGTAGTCCCAGCCCCACCAGATGATGACCAGTACCAGCACCAGGGCCGCGATGCACACGACCCAGTCCAGCAGGCGCTTGAGCCGCGGCGGACTCCATCGGTACAGCACGTCGACGCTGACCATCGCACCGTTCCTGAAGGCCATCGGGATTCCCATGAACACCATCCAGATCAGGGAAAAACGGATCAGCACCTCGGTCCATTCGGCGGGTTGCTCGATCACGAATCGGGTGAAAATCTGGAACAGCCCGAGGGTGGCCGCAGTCGCCATCATCGCGCAGGCGATGCCCATGGCCAGCAGGGTGGTCCAGCGCTCGAACTTCAGGAACTGTTTCTTCATCGGAAAGCGGGCAAGGCCTGGTGAAAGTGGATAAATCGCCCGGCACCCGGGCCGATCGGACCGGGCTGCGTGGTTGAAGCGGCTACTTGAAGTTGCGGATCTTGTCGATCTCGGCCTTGCCGAACTGCTTGTCAAACTCGCCATAGACCGGCAACAGCGCCGCGACAAACTTGGCCTTGTCGACATTTTCGACCACATTCATCCCCTTGCTGCGCAATTCGGCGACGCCTTTTGCATCATCGTCTGCCACCCGCGCGCGGTTGGCCTTCGCCGCCACCTTGGCCGCTTCCAAGAAGGCGCTCTTGTCCGCCGTCGAGAGCTTGTCGAAGGCCGCCTTGTTCATCAGGAATACGCAGGGTGAGTACACATGGCCGGTCAGCGTCAGGTGCTTTTGCACCTGGTCGAATTTGGCCGCCATGATGACCGACAGCGGATTTTCCTGCCCGTCGACCGTTCCCTGCTGCAGCGCGGTGAATACTTCCGGGAACGCCATCGGCGTCGGAACGATGCCAAAGCCCTTGTAGGCGGCGACATGCACCGGGTTCTCCATGGTGCGCATTTTCAGGCCCTTGAGGTCCTCGGGCAGGTTGACCGCCCGCTTGCTGTTGGTCATGTGGCGCACACCGTTCTCGGCCCATGCCAGCGCCTTGAAGCCCTTGGAGTCGAACTTGGTCAGCATGTCCTGTCCGATCGGGCCGTCGAGCACCGCCTGCGCATGGGCTTTGCCGCTGAACAGGAAAGGAATATCCAGAATGCGCGCCTCCGGCACGAAGTTGGGTATCGGGCCGGTCGAGGTCATCGTCAGCTCCTGGGTGCCGAGCTGTACCGCCTCGATGGACTCCCGCTCACCGCCGAGCGCGCCGTTGTAAAAGGTCTGTATCTTGTAACGGCCTGCCGTGCGCTTTTCTACTTCAGCGGCGAACACATCAATGCCGACACCTTGATGCGAATTTTGTCCCACCGAGATGCTGATGCGCATGGTGGTTTGGGCCGAGGCTGTGCTGGCAAGGCAAACGGCAAGGGCAAGGCCAAGACCGAGTTTGGCAAGTTTCATGGGGGCTCCTGGTATGGGTAAATCCGGACCGCGGTGGACAGGTCGGGCCTGATGCCGCGCCTGCCATTATGTGCGGCCTGAACGCCCCAGCGCATCCGGGTTTCCACCCACAGGCGCGCCGGCTACATGCCGGCGTAGTTCGGCCCGCCGCCGCCCTCGGGAGTGACCCAGACAATGTTCTGGCTCGGGTCTTTGATATCGCAGGTCTTGCAGTGCACGCAGTTCTGCGCATTGATCTGCAGTCGGTCTGAGTGGTCGTCGTTCTTGACGTATTCGTAGACGCCCGCTGGGCAGTAGCGCGCTTCCGGGCCGGCGAAGGTCGCCAGGTTCAGTGCCACCGCAAGGTCGGGATTCTTCAGCGTGAGGTGCGCGGGCTGCTGCTCTTCGTGGTTGGTATTGCTGATGAAGACGCTCGAAAGCCGGTCGAAAGTCAGCTTGCCGTCGGGCTTGGGATAGTTAATCGGCGTGCATTCGGCTGCGGGCTTCAGGTACAGGTGGTCGGGCTTGTCGCGGTGCAGCGTCCAGGGAATATGGCCGCGCAGCGCAAACTGCTCCAGGCCGTTCATCACGGTGGCGACCGCGAGTCCCTTCTTGAACCAGGCTTTGAAGTTGCGTGCCTTGTGGAGCTCGGCGTGCAGCCAGCTTGTCTCGAAAGCCTGTGGGTAGTCGGACAGTTCGTCGTGCGAACGGCCCGCCTGCATCGCGGTGTAAGCGGCTTGCGCCGCCAGCATGCCGCTCTTGATCGCAGCGTGGCTGCCCTTGATGCGGCTGACATTCAGAAAGCCCGCATCGCAACCCACCAACGCGCCGCCAGGAAACACCGTCTTGGGCAGCGACAGCAGGCCGCCTGCGGTGATGGCGCGCGCGCCGTAGGCCAGGCGCTTGGCGGGCCTGAGGCCTTTGTCCTGGCCTTCGAAATACCAGCGGATGTTGGGGTGCGTCTTCCAGCGCTGGAATTCCTCGAACGGACTCAGGTAGGGGTTGGCGTAGTCGAGTCCGGTGATGAAGCCCAACGCAATCTTGTTGTCGTCCAGGTGGTAGAGGAAGGCGCCGCCGTAGGTCGCGTTGTCCATCGGCCAGCCGGCCGTATGCAGCACGAAGCCGGGCTGGTGGCGACGCGGATCGATCTCCCACAGTTCCTTGATGCCCAGGCCGTAGGTCTGCGGATCCCTGCCCGCGTCGAGCTTGAAGCGGGCGATCAGCTGCTTGCCCAGATGCCCGCGTGCGCCCTCGGCGAACACGGTGTACCGGGCGTGTAGTTCCATGCCGAGCTGAAAGTTGTCGCCGGGCTCGCCGTCCTTGCCGACGCCCAGGTTGCCGGTGGCGACACCCTTGACCGAGCCGTCCGCGTTGTACAGCACCTCGGCCGCCGCGAAGCCGGGGAATATCTCCACGCCCAGCGACTCGGCTTGCTGCGCCAGCCAGCCCGTGACGGCACCCAGGCTGACGATGTAGTTGCCGTGGTTGTGCAGGCAGTCGGGCAGCAGGAAGTTGGGTGTGCGAAACGACGATTTTTCGCCCAGAAAAACCATCGCATCCTCGGTCACCGGTTGCTTCAGCGGCGCCCCCATGGCCTTCCAGTTCGGGAACAGCTCGTTCAAGGCGACCGGATCCATGATCGCCCCCGACAGGATATGCGCACCGGGTTCGGAGCCCTTCTCGAGCACCACCACCGACACCTCGGTCCCGCCTGCGGCCGCGAGTTGCTTGAGGTGGATCGCCGTGGCCAGACCCGCCGGCCCGCCGCCTACGACGACAACGTCGTACTCCATGGCTTCTCGTGGGCCGAACCGGGCGGTTATTTCTTCGCGATGCATGGGTTGTATTTCGTGGGGCGCAGGTTGCAGACCGCTGGATTTTAAGCGGCTGCCGGTGCGCGCCCCGCCATAATCCAGCACCAGTACTGCACAACGGAGAACCCTGCCATGGCTTACAGCATCGATCTTTCGGGCCGCGTGGCCTTCATCACCGGCGCCTCGGGCGGTCTGGGCGCGCAGTTTGCGCGCGTGCTGTCGAGCGCCGGGGCGGCGGTGGTCTTGGCCAGTCGACGGCTTGAAAAGCTAAAAGACCTGCGCGCCGAGATCGAGGCCACCGGCGCCAGCGCCCATGTGGTCGAGCTCGACGTGACCGACCCGGGGTCCATCCGCTCGGCCGTTGCGCATGCCGAAACTGAAGTCGGCTCGATCGACATTCTGGTCAACAACTCGGGCGTCACTACCACGCAGCGGCTGGAGGAGGTCGACGCCGAAAATTTCGACTATGTTTTCAACACCAACGTCAAGGGCGCTTTCTTCGTGGCGCAGGAAGTCGGAAAACGGATGCTGGCGCGCGCGCGCGGTGCCGCACCCGGAACCTATACCGGCGGGCGGATCGTCAACGTGGCGTCGATGGCCGGGCTGCGGGTGCTGCCGCAAATAGGTGTCTATGCCATGAGCAAGGCGGCCGTGGTGCACATGACGCGGGCGATGGCTCTGGAGTGGGGCAAGTACGGCATCAACGTCAACGCGATTTGCCCAGGCTACATCGAAACCGAAATGAACCACCACCATTGGGCGACCGATCAGGGGCGCAAGCTGGTGCAGATGATGCCGCGCAAGCGGGTGGGCCAGCCCGAGGACCTCGACGCGCTGATCGTGATGCTGTGCTCCAACGAGAGCCACTTCATGAACGGCGCCGTCATCGCCGCCGACGATGGCTTCGCGCTATGAGGATAGAAATTCCCGACAAGAAGAAGCTTATTTTCGAGCGAACCATCGCCATCCGCTGGGGCGACATGGACGCCATGGGACACCTCAATAACGCCAGCTATTTCCGCTACATGGAGACTTGTCGAACCGACTGGATGCAAGCGGCTGGCTGTGGATCCAACAAGGATGGCGAGGGCCCGGTCATCGTCAACGCCTTTTGCAACTTTTACCGTCAGATCACCTATCCTGGCGAGGTGCTGGCCAAGATGTACGTCAGCGAGCCAGGCCGGACCACCTTCGAAACCTGGATCACGATGCAGCGCAGCGACGACCTCGGTACGGTGTGCGCTGCCGGCGGTGCGACAACGATCTGGGTCGACTCGCCGAACCAGAAGGCCAAGACCTTGCCGGATTGGGTGCGCACGCTCGTCAGTTGAGCTTGGCTTTGGGAACGCGCCCCATCAGGTAGAACTCCGGATTGGGTTGCATGCCGCTGAGGTTGGCCATGCGGTTGGACAAGCCGAAAAACGCGGTAATGGCGCCGATGTCCCATATATCCTCATCGCTGAAACCCTGTGCGTGCAGCGCGCTGAAGTCGCCATCGTCGATGTCGGCCGACTGCAGGCAGACCTTCATCGCGAAGTCCAGCATGGTGCGCTGGCGCTCGGTGATGTCGGCCTTGCGGTAGTTGATGGCCACCTGGTCCGCCAGCATGGCTTTCTTTTCGTAAATCCGCAGAATCGCTCCATGGGCGACCACGCAGTACAGGCAACTGTTGGCGGCGCTGGTGGTGGTGACGATCATTTCACGCTCGCCCTTGCTAAGCCCCGATTCCTCGCGCAGCATCAGCGCGTCGTGGTACGCAAAAAAGGCGCGCCACTCGGCGGGTCGTCGCGCAAGCGTCAGGAAGACATTGGGAACAAAGCCTGCCTTTTCCTGCACTTCGAGCACTTTGGCTCGGATGTCGTCGGGAAGGTCGTGTATTTCCGGTGCAAGGTAGCGGTTCATAGCGTCTCCCGTGAGCTGAGCTTGGATTATCTGTTCGCGCATCGGGCGACGATTCGCGGCGCGATGCTAGCCAAAAAACCGAACACGTAAAATCGGCCACGACACCAAGACGAAAGGACGCATGTGAACAAAATTTTTCCTTCCGCGGCCAAGGCGCTCGAAGGCATTGTGCACGACGGGCAATTGCTCGCCGTGGGCGGGTTCGGCCTGTGCGGCATTCCCGAGGCCCTGATCGACGCTCTGCGCGATAGCGCGGTGAAGAACCTCACGGTGATTTCCAACAACGCCGGTGTCGACGGATTCGGGCTGGGCAAGCTGCTGGAGACGCGGCAGATCAAGCGGATGATTTCTAGCTATGTGGGCGAGAACAAGGAATTCGAGCGCCAGTACCTGGCCGGTGAACTCGAACTCGAGTTCACGCCACAGGGGACGCTGGCGGAGCGACTGCGCGCGGGAGGCGCCGGAATCCCGGCTTTTTTCACCAAGACCGGCGTCGGCACCTTGGTCGCCGAGGGCAAGGAGCTGCGCGAATTCGACGGCGAACGTTTTGTGATGGAGCGTGCACTGGTGCCTGATGTAGCGCTGGTCAAGGCGCACCGGGCCGACAAGTCGGGCAACCTGCAGTTCCGCTATACGGCGCGAAACTTCAACCCAGCGGCCGCGATGGCGGGAAAAATCACCGTCGTCGAGGTCGAGGAGATTGTCGAGACGGGCGCCATGGTGCCCGACCAGGTGCACCTGCCGGGCATCTATGTGCACCGCATCGTTTTGAATGCGCAGCCGGAAAAGCGCATCGAGAAGCGCACCGTGCGCGAAGCCGCGCCCGCGTGAGCGCCCCCCCAAACAACAGGAGCACATGATGGGCTGGACTCAGGACCAAATGGCGGCGCGCGCAGCGCAGGAACTCGAAGACGGTTTTTATGTCAACCTCGGCATTGGCATACCGACGCTGGTGGCCAACTTCGTTCCGGCCGACAAGGAGGTGTGGCTGCAGTCGGAGAACGGCATGCTGGGCATCGGCCCCTTTCCGCTGGACTCCGAGGTCGACGCTGACCTGATCAACGCCGGCAAGCAGACGGTGACGACGATCGCCGGATCGTCGATCTTTGGCAGCCACGAGAGCTTCGCGATGATCCGCGGCGGCAAGATCAACCTCAGCATCCTGGGCGCGATGCAGGTCAGCGAAAAGGGCGATCTGGCGAACTGGATGATCCCGGGCAAGATGGTCAAGGGCATGGGCGGCGCGATGGATCTGGTCGCCGGCGTCAAGCGCGTGATTGTGCTGATGGAGCATGTCGCCAAGCGCAAGGACGGCGGCTTTGATCTCAAGATCTTGCCCAACTGTTCGCTTCCGCTGACCGGCTTGGGCGTGGTCGACCGGATTATCACCGACCTGGCGGTGATGGACGTCACGCAGCAGGGCATCACGGTGGTGGAACTCGCGCCCGGCGTCAGTCGCGAAGAACTGCAGTCCAAAACCGGCGTCGCGCTGCACTGATGCCGCCGGCGTGGACCGGCCGCGCTCCCGCAGCGCGGTGGCAAGCGGTCTTTACCCGTTGGTCTGTGCGGTTCCCGGCGCCGCATCGATGTCGTCCTGCGCCAGGTTGCCAATCAGGGTGAGCAGCACACGCCGCGCGGTCGCCAGGTCCTTCGGGTCGATGCCGCGAGAACCAATTTGGTTGGTTTCTTCGGCCAGCGGAACCAGCAGCTTCTTGAGCGAGCGGCCTGTGGCGCTGAGGTGCACATACACATTTTTCTTGTTGGGCGGCAACTGCCGGCGTGTGATGTAGCCAAGCTGCTCCATGGCCTTCATCGCGGCAAAGGTGGTGGGCTCCATCACGCCGGCGCGCACGCTGAGCTCTTTTTGCGTCAGACCGTCGGTTTCCCACAGGATGCGCAGGAAGCTCCAGTGGCCAAAAGGAACGCCATGCGCCGCCAACCTGACTTGCAGCGCACGGCGAAATGCGCGTTCGGTGTCGCGCACCAGGTGCGCTAGCCGGTCGTTCGGAACGGCTTCGCGCCAATGCCGCAGGATGTCGTGCGTTTCGGTCTTCATGGCGCTTGCGGCAGGCCGACCTGCAGGCCCAGCGGCTGGGTGCTGCGACTGCGCGAGGATTCCAGGATGGCCAGGCAGACCTCGGTGGTCGCGCGTGCCCAGGCGCCGCTGTGCAACGGCGCTCGGCCCTCCAGCACCGCGGCAGCCAGTTCGTCGATCACTTCGCTGCGCGCCACCACCGGCGCCGCGATGGCTTCGAAGCTGCGCTGCGCGTCTGCAAATACCTCGACCCCGTTCGGTGCCGGACGCAGGTCAGCGCCCTCGCAACTCACCACGATATGGCCGAAATGTGGGTGCGCCAGCTCTGGGTGGCGTAGCGCACTGTCTGTGTACCGCGCGCCGCCGTAGTTGCGCGCGGCCTTGAGCCGTGCTTCTTGCTGCGCGTCGGTGCTGCCGGCCAGCCGCCTTCGCGCTGCACCGTAGTCGGCTAGGTCGCGCGGCTGTCCGGTTTCACCAATGCCGCCCATCAGCGCGTCGCTGTCGTAGTGGGCATAGCCGCTATAGGTGGCGCTGGCGAACGCGCCGTTGGCAAAGTCGAGCAGCGCCTGGTAGGCCCCCTCGGTGGGGCGCTGCGGGTCCCAGGCGCCGGTGCGCGCCGTCACGCCGCGAACCAGTCCGCCACCGAGCAGGCGCAGGATGTCGATCTGGTGGCTGGCCTGGCTGTGCACCACGCCGCCGCCCGATCGGGTGTCGAGCTCCTCGATCCGACGCGGCCGGTACAGGAAGTCGGTGAAATTCATCGCGCTAATCATCCGCACCGCGCCAAAGCGTCCGCTATCGATCAGTGCGCGCGTACGCAGAATGGGTGCGTCGAAGCTGTGGCTGTGGCCTATGACCAACTGCACACCGGCACGGGTAGTGGCTTCGATCATGGCGCTGCAATCGTCCAGCGTATGGGCCATCGGTTTTTCCACCAGCAGGTGCTTGCCATGCGCTGCGGCGATCTGCGCGTGCTCTGCATGCAACTGGTGCGGTGTCGCCACATAGACCACCTGCACCTGCGGGTCGGCGCACAGCGCCTGCACGTTGTCGTAGGCCGGCGCTGCGAAGTCGTTTCGGAACTGTGCCCGCGCATGCTCCATCGGGTCTGCCGCGGCGACCAGCCGGACCCGCTTGTCGTTGACAAAGGTCGGTAGCATGAGCGTAAAGGCGCGCCCCAGTCCGGCGACCCCGATGCGCAGGATCCCGCCGCTCACAGGTCGAGCACCAGTTCGGCCGATCGTGCGCGCGACACGCAGACCATGATCTCGCTGGCCTGCTCGTCTTCGCCGAGGACAAAGTCGCGATGCTCCGCCTCGCCGGCGACAAGCCGGGTGCGGCACGAGCCGCAGGTCCCGCTTTCACACGAACTGGGAACCAAATGGCCGTTGGCGCGCAGCGCGTCCAGAATGCTCTGGTTTGCCGCGACGGCGACGACAGCGCCGCTGCGCTGCAGTCGCACGCGGAAGGCGCTGTTGTCGGCTTGCGTGGGCGCTGCCACACCGAAGCTCTCAAAGTGGACGCTGCCGCTCGGCCAGTGGCCCGACATGTCGGCTACTGCGTCCATCAGGCCGCGCGGGCCGCAACAGTACACATGCGCACCGGTTGGTTTTTCGAGCAGCGGCCAGAAGTCGAAGGCCAGCGCCGCTTCGCCGTGGTCGTGGTGCAGCCGCACCCGGCCAGCGAATTCGGGCCCGTGCAACGCGTCGATGAAAGCAGTGTGTTCGGCATCTCGGGTGCAGTACACCAGTTCGAACGGGGCCCCGCCGCGCGCCGCGAGCGCGCGCAGCATCGACAGGATCGGCGTGATGCCGATTCCCCCGGCGATGAACAGCGAGCGTGTCGCAGTGGGGTCGAGTCCGAAGTTGCTGATCGGCGCGCTGGCCGCCAGGCGCTCGCCCACGCAGACCTGGTCGGCCATGGCCATGGAACCGCCGCGTCCGTTCGCTTCGCGCTTGACGGCGAGCTGGTAGCGCTGCCGGTCGGCCGGGTCGCCGCACAGCGAGTAGTTGCGCCGCAAGCCGCCCGGGAGTTGCACCGTCAGGTGCGCGCCGGGCGCGAAGGGCGCCAAAGGCAGCCCCTGCGGATGGCGCAGGTCAAATGCCCAGATGTCGCGTGCAACGGCCACCTTGGCTTCGACCCGCAATTCAACAAAGCCGGGCTCCACCGGTTCGGCCCTGCCAGCGGTTTCGTAAATCACGTCAAACTCTCCATCCTCGAGCGCTGGTAAAGAAAGAAAGCGCTTGACAAACCAAGCCTAACCCTATTATCTTAGCCTTCTAAGATTATTTTTGCAAGTCGTTTTATACAGATCAAAACAGGCCGCGAAAAGCCCTATCTATCGCCGATCAGATGTTGACAAACCAAGAAAACCAACTGCTGTGCCGCGTTGAGGCAGACGCGCCGATGGGGCAACTGATGCGCCGCCACTGGACGCCGGTGTGCCTGAGCGAGGAGGTCGCCGAGCCCGACGGCGCGCCGGTCAAGGCGCGCGTCTTTGGCGAAGACCTGGTCGTCTTTCGCGACACCCGGGGCCGCCTGGGTGTCATGGACGAGTACTGTCCGCACCGGCGCGCTTCGCTGGTCTTTGGCCGCAACGAGGACTGCGGACTGCGTTGCCTCTACCACGGATGGAAGATGGACGTGCAGGGCAAGGTGGTCGAAATGGTATCGGAACCCGCTGCCAGCGCACTGGCCGACAAGGTGCAGCACCGCGCCTTCCCGACCCATGAGTGGGGTGGTTTTGTCTGGGCTTATATGGGCCCTGCCGACAGCCGCCCCGACTTTGTTCCGCCGCCGTGGGCGCCGACGGCCGACACCCGGGTGACGATCGCCAAAGTCGTCGTTGCCTGTAACTGGGCGCAAATTCTGGAGGGCGCGATCGATTCGGCCCACAGCTCAAGCTTGCATTCGTCGGACATGGTGCCGGCGCGCGTCGGTGGCGCCGAAGCCACCGACACCGCATGGCTGCGCCCTTCCACCGACAAGGCGCCGCGCATACAGGTCGAGCGTGGCGACTATGGGTTCCGCTACGCCGCGCTGCGCCGGCCCATCAGCAACGCGACGACCAACGACTATGTGCGCGCCACGGTGTTCGCCGCGCCGGCGACGGCGCTCATTCCGCCCAACAACCGCTACAACGTTGCCAACGTCAACGTTCCGCAGGACGACACCAGCACCTGCTTTTATTTCATCGCATGGGGCGACGCCGATCAGACGCCCGACACCGATACCTGGCGCAAATTCCTCGGCCAACAGGTCGGAGCGGACCTCGACGCCAGCTACCATCCGCTGCGCAATCGAGCGAACCATTTCTGGCAAGACCGCGCTGCGATGAAGGCCGGCAATTTCACCGGTATCAGCGGCTTTCCGAACCAGGACATCGCGATGTGGGTCACGATGGGCGCCATCGCCGACCGGAGTCATGAGCGCCTGGGCGCAAGCGACCAGGCGGTGGTCGAGTTCCGCAAGCAGATGCTTGCAGCGGTGCGTGAGTTCCAGGCCGGGGCGCCGGCCATCGGGACCGGCGCTTCGCGAATTCCTGCTGCGATTTGCGCGTTTCAGGCGATCATTCCCAAGACGACCGACTGGCGCGCATTCCAGGCAGTCCCGGTGTGGGGCACCGACCATCCGATGCTCGAGCCTTCCTATTCAACGACCGTGCAGCGCTAAAGAGCCGCAGGCCCACCACACCACCAACCAGGAGACTTTCATGCCACCACGCAGAACCATCTTGCTCAGCGCCGCCGCATGGACCGCCGTAGCGCTGACCATGAGCTCCGGCGCCATCGCGCAGGGCAGTTACCCCAACAAGCCGATCAAATTCATCGTCCCCTATTCCGCCGGTGGATTTCCCGATACCGTCGCCCGGGTGTATGCGCAGCGGCTCACCGAGCGCCTAGGGCAGTCGGTCGTGGTGGACAACAAGCCGGGCGCCAACGGCGTGGTGGCCGCGCAGGCGCTGGCTGCAGCGCCCAAGGACGGCTACACCTTTTTGGTGACCGACGGGTCGATGTTCTCGATTAATCCGGCGATCTATAAAAATTCGGGCTACGACTATAAGAAGGACTTCATGCCGGTCGCCATCGCCGCGCGCGCTGCCCTCTACCTCGCGGTACACCCCAAGGTGGCAGCCAACACCCTGCAGGAATTCATCGCACTGGTCAAGGCCAAGCCCGGAACGCTGAACTATGGCTCGTCAGGCGTGGGCAGCACGCACCACCTGACGATGGAGGCGATGAAGGCCTCGCTGGGTCTGGAACTGACGCATATTCCGTTTAAGGGTACCGGGCAGTCGGTACCGGCGCTGATCGGCGGACAGGTCGATGTGCTGTTTTCGGCGCTCCCGTCGCTGGCCGGTTTCGTCAAGAACGGCCAGGTCAGGCTGCTTGCGTCCAATGCCGGGCAGCGTTCGAGCCAGGCGCCGACGATTCCCCTGGTGGCGGATCTGGTTCCCGGCTTCGACTTCGCGCCGATCGTTGGCGTGCTGGCGCCCACCGGCACACCGACCCAGGCCATCGACCGGATTGCCGCTGAAATGGCGCTGGCCGCCAAGTCGCCCGAATTGCTGCAGACCTTCGCCAACGCCGGCATCGATCCGCTGGTAGGGGGGCCAGTCGAATACAACAAGGCGGTGCTTGACGAGAACGAGCGTCTGGCCAAAGCGGTCAGCGCCGCCGGCATCAAGCCCGAGTAAGCCGTATGTCCAGACTCAAACTCACCTTCGGTTGCTGGAACTACGACCGCACCCGCGCGCTGATGGACGCCAGCGTGGTGCCCGACGGCATCGACTTGAACTACCTCAACATGCCGGTCGAGGAGACCTTCTTTCGCATGCTGCGTCACCAGGAATTTGACCTGGCGGAGATGTCGCTGTCGTCTTATTCGGTGTCGATGCACAAGCCCGAGCGGCCCTTCGTGGCGATACCGGTATTCCCGTCGCGCATGTTTCGGCATTCGTGTATTTACGTTAACGCCGACTCGGGCATTCGCGAAGCCAAGGATCTGATCGGCAAGCGCGTCGGCAATCCGGAGTATCAGATGACGGCGCCGGTCTGGATCCGCGGCATCCTGTCGGACCACTACGGGGTTCCGGTCGACAGCGTGCGCTATTTCACCGGAGGCGAAGAAGAGCCGGGCCGATCGGAAAAGATCAAGCTCGACTTGCCCGCGAATATCCAGGTGCAAAGCATTGGCCCCGAGCAGACCCTGTCGCAGATGCTGCGCGACGGCGAAATTGACGCGCTGTATTCGGCGCGCATGCCATCGAGTTTTTACAACGGGGGTGGCCGCGTCAAGCGCCTGTTTGAAGACTATGAACCGGTCGAGCGCAACTATTTCAAGGAAACCGGCATCTTCCCGATCATGCACACGGTGGCGATGCGCCGTGATGTTTACGAGTCCCATCGCTGGATCGCCCGATCCATGATGAAGGCGCTGGAAGAGTCGCAGCGGCGCAGCTATGAGGACTTCTACGAAACCGCAGCACTCAAGACCATGCTGCCGTGGCTGACCGCGCATGTGGAGCAGGTGCGCCGTGAAATGGGCGAAGACTTCTGGCCCTACGGATTCGATAAGAATGAGGCCACGTTGCGGACATTCCTGCGCTACCACTTTGAGCAGGGTCTGTCCAAGCGGCTGCTCGAACCGCGCGAATTGTTCGCCCCCGAGTCGCTTGAAGCCTTCAAGATTTAGCGGGTCTATAGACTGGCGCTGGGGTGGGAGGACTTGAGCAACTTCGCTTCGCTTCGGGAGGCCTCCGCTTGTGGGAGCCAAGGCCGATACCCAGCTACGGGCGCCGCGCAGCCATGGTTTCGGACCCCGCACCGGCAGCTTGAGCGGTCGGCATAAGTCCCGCCGACAGTGCAAGGGGAGTGTCCCAGAGCCCGTCGCAGGAAACATCAAAACGCAAATACAGGGTAAACCCCGATATCCAAATGTCCTTAATCCTACAAAATAGGCCCTGCGAATCCCTTACGATGGGCATCTCGGCGCGTCGTGGGCGGCCGTGGCGCCCTGTCGATTCAGGGAGTTGGTACATTCTTTAATCGAAATAAGGGGCTAGGATGAAACGCTTCCAGGTCAGCTCTGCTGCATTGACGATTGGGTTGTTGCTCGGTTCAGCGGGTTCTTCCGCCGCTGAGGTCGGCGTAACCGATACAGAAATTCTCATTGGCGCGCTTGGTGTCCTGACGGGGCCCTTGTATAACAACGGCAAGACGATCTACGACGGCGTTGAAACGGTTTACAACGAAGTCAATGCCGCGGGCGGGATCAACGGTCGAAAAATCCGATATGTCCGGGAGGATGATGCTTGTAAGCCTGAGCAGGCAATTCCCGCGGTCAAGAAATTAATTTTCGAGCATAAGGTCTTTATGATTCACGGGGGCGGTTGCTCCAATGCAAGCTTGGCGGCCATGCCGGACATTGTCAAGGCGCAGGTGCCGTGGGTGATCACCGCATCTACCGCTCCACAACTCACCGACCCGGTGAATCCGCGAATTTTCACGACGATGCTTGCGGGTTGGATGGAAACGGCTGGGCAACTGCAGCGCTTGATTGACACCGGGGCTAAGAAAATCGCTATCGTCCGCCAGCGGGATGCTTGGGCAGAAAGTCGTTACAAGCCGCTGCTTGACTCCTTTGCACAGGCTGGCCGCAAGCCGGTTCTAGACGAAGAGATTTCGGCAGACCCAAGTGATGCCACCGGCGTAGCCCTGAAATTACAGGCAGCCGGCGTAGACGGTGTGGTCGCGGTGCTTTTCCCGAAAGCGGCGACCGTCATGATCAGGGATATGTACAAAATTGGTTACAAGCCCTTGGTAGTGGGGGGCTCAGCCATCGGAGATGTCAAGGCAATGGATCAGGCAATAGGTATCCGTGGTGCATTAGATAATTTTCAAGCGCTTTCGCCAACCAAATCGGCGACGGATCCGTCAATGGCGCAGTGGAAGGCCAAGGTTAAGAAATACTATCCGCAGGATGAGTTCCAAACTTGGCATATGTTCGGCATTGCCAGCGGTCAATTTATGGTCGAGGGACTGAAGCGCGCTGGAAGAGACTTGACCCGCGACGGATTGGCCAAGGCGCTGAATGGCCTTTCGGTAAGCTCTGATGCATATGCGGGACCGATTTCATGCGCTGCTGAAAACCACCAGTGCTATCGCTCTATGGCTTGGTTTTCATTCATCAATGGCGACATTAAGGAAATGGGACTAACGCAACTCAAGTAAGCAGTTGCCGGCTGCTATCGATGCCATTCGCCTTCTGAGCAAATAGTGTTACCTTACCTACTAATTAGCGGATTGACGAGCGGTGCGCTGTATGCCATGGTCGCTATCGGCTTGGTGGTGGTATACCGGTCGACTGGACATATAAACTTCGCGCATGGCGAGCTGTTCATGATCGGGGGATTTTTAGCCTACAGCATGATCACCATGCTCGGGTTTCCCTATCTCCTTTCACTCGTGCTGGCGGTGCCCTTATCTTTTTGCCTAGGAGTTATTTGCGACCGCGTGGTATTTAGGCCACTCATGAATGCTCCAGGGACCACCTTGGTGCTTGCAACCGTCGGACTCTCCTATCTCTTAAAAGGTGTCGGCCGTTACATATGGGGTGGAAAGGGCGAGTATATTAGCATCAAGGCTATTGTTGACCCGGCGCCCTTCCTGGTTTGGGGCATGCCAGTATTGCCGCAGCAACTTATCGTTTTTGCAGCGGCCATGCTGTGCATGATGGGGTTTTTGGCGTTCTTTCGGTGGACTATTGCTGGAAAGATGATGCAGGCCACCGCCGAAAGCGCATTTGCCTCCTACTTAGTCGGTATTCGTGTTGAGCGTGTTTATACATGGACATGGGGGGTTGGCGCCGCCGTAGCAGGCGTGGCGGCAGTTCTGATGGCGCCCCTCACGCTCCTTACTCCCGATATCGGTTCGGGACTCCTGATTAAGGCCTTCGCTGCGACTATATTGGGTGGCCTTGGGAGTATGTCCGGTGCCTTGGTCGGTGGCTTACTGGTCGGGCTGTGCGAGTCACTAGTTGGAGGGTATATCGACTCATCACTTCAGGAGGTGGCTGCGTTCATCATTATTATGATTGTCTTGGTGTTCAGGCCCAGCGGTTTGTTCGGTGCATATGGTGTTCGCAGGGCATGATGACTATTAGAAAATTTATTACGCCACGCTCGTTGGGCTTGGTAGTGCTCGGTGTACTTGCGGCCTTGCCTGCGTTTGCCAATAACTACTGGTTATTCGTGGGTAATCTCACGCTGGTCTATATCGCATTAACTGTAGGGCTGAACCTGTTAATTGGGTATAGTGGCTTGCTGGCCTTTATGAACGGCACTCTATTCGGGGTCGGCGCCTACGCCACGGCGATTTTTCGGGTAGATTTTTCTTGGTCTTACGGCCTAGCGATTCCGTTGGCGGCAGTTTTAACCATGGTGATTGGTGTCATCGTGGCCTTGCCTGCGTTAAGGCTCTCGGGCCTTTATCTTGCCTTGGCCACTGTGGCGTTCGCGCAATTCATACTTTGGGTGCTGCTGCATTGGGATCGCGTGACTCGAGGACCTTCTGGCATACAAGTGCCGCAGGTTGATTATGCGCCGCTTACCGATTCCTTTGAACACGGACACTATTACGTGACCTTGGTGGTAGCGTGCATCATCGTTTGGCTAACAGCGAATCTACTCCGATCGCGTTACGGGCGAGCCTTTGTAGCGGTGCGGGAAAGCGAGGTGGCGGCCGAATCCATTGGAATCGACCTGACCCGTTATAAGACACTCGCCTACGCTGTTAGCGCGCTATATGCAGGCCTTGCCGGCGGCTTATTTGCGCCATTGCTGGGCATCGTCGTCCCCGAAAGTTTCGACCTTTCACAAGTCATAGTTCAATTTGCCATGGTTACGGTGGGAGGGCTTGGCTCAATTGCGGGTTCGGTCATTGGTGCAATCGGGTTGGTGTGGCTTCAGGAGTTTCTACGTGCATTCAAGGAACTTCAGGAGGTGGCATTTGGAGGGATGATATTGCTCACTATTTTGTTTTTTCCGGGCGGTATTTCGGCCATGTTGAAGCATTGGTTTCCCGGTTGGCGCGAGCCACTTAGACGTCGATTTTTAGACCAATGAGCATGATTGAAGTGAGGGGCCTGACGGTGGCCTTTGGTGGTCTCGTAGCTTTAGACCACATTAACCTAACGGTAAATCCCGGAGAAATTAGAGGGATCATTGGCCCCAATGGGGCTGGCAAGACAACATTGCTCAACATGGTATCCTGTATAAGTCAGCCGAGTAGTGGTGATGTATTACTGGATGGCCAATCTATCCTCGGTTGGAAGCCAAGCAAGGTTGCCAGCCACGGGGTTAAGCGAACCTTTCAGTCCAGTCTGCTTTTCAAGGGAATGACGGTACTTGAGAATGTGATGGCTGGTTTGCATGGACAGCTGCAGGCATCTCCGATTGCGGCGGCGCTCGGCCTGCCGTCGGTGTGGCGCGATGAGCGGGAGGCTACCCGTCGGGCCTACGCCACGCTCGAATTCGTCGGAATGAGCCAGTTTGCCGAACGGGACGGGGGGGAGCTATCTTTTGGACAGCAACGGATCATTGAGATCGCGCGTGCGTTGGTTAGCGAACCGCGCGTGTTGTTGCTGGATGAGCCTGCCGTTGGCCTCTCCATCAATCGGGTCGCCGAGCTTGATACGCTGTTGCGTCGCATTCGGGATGAGCGCGGGGTAACCATAATAATGATTGAACATGTTTTGCGCCTCGTTATGAATGTTTGTGACCGTATTACAGTATTGAGTTCTGGCAAAAAAATAGCCGAGGGGGGCGCTGATGAAATCATCGCAAATTCTGACGTCGTAGAAGCTTATTTGGGCCGCGCACTCGATGCTAGTCGTCAAGAACCTTAGCGTATGGTATGGCCTTACTGAGGTCGTGCGCGACGTCAGTTTTGAGGTTCCACAAAAAGGCGTTGTCGCTCTGATGGGCGGTAACGGAGCGGGTAAGACCACCGTTTTAAAGACGATCAGTGGTTTGGTACGCCCGCGGCGCGGAGAAATTCTATTTGAGGGCCATCGAATTGATGGACTTCATCCGCGAGAAGTGCTAAAGAGAGGCTTGGCGCAGGTTCCTCAGGGCCGCTATGTTTGGCCTGGCATGACGGTGATGGATAATTTGCGATTGGGCGGTGTAACCCGCACCCAAAAGGCCGAAATTACCGAGAGTATTGAGCAGCAATTCGAGCTTTTTCCTATATTGGCCAAGAAGCGCAATGACCGTACTGCGCAACTCAGTGGCGGCGAACAGCAAATGGTTGCCATAGCGCGTGCGATGATGGCCAAGCCGAAGATGCTGATGATGGATGAGCCGTCGGCCGGTCTTTCCCCCAAAGTTACCGAGGAAATGTTGTCGGCATTGCACAAACTGCAGGCGCAGGGGTTGGGCATTTTGCTGATCGAACAAAATGTTGGAGTGGCTGCGGCTCTCGCGGACGAGGCATTCATACTTGCAGATGGAACGGTGGCATATCAAACCACGGGCGCTGCGTTGATTGCAGACCAGAAAGTTATTCGCAGTTATCTCGGGCGCTGATTTTCAGAAGTTTTCAACTTCGAAACAATGGAAAAATAAAGGATTAAATATGTTTTGGGTTGGTGTAGATGTGGGCGGAACTTTTACGGATGGGGTTGTCTGGGACGATCAGGCGCAGTTGCTTTCATACGCAAAAGCCCCGTCGACACCCGGCAACCCGACCAAGGGCGTCATAGACGTCATTGAGCTGCTTGCTGTCAAGATGAATAGCGTCGAGCGCTTCGTTCATGGAGTAACAATTGGTACCAACGCTATTCTTGAGGAAAAGGGGGCCGAGGTTTGGATGCTGGTGACCCGCGGATTTCGGGATGTTTTAGAAATCGCCCGAACAAATAGACCCGTCTTATATGACATCCGATCACTTAAGGCCGCGCCATTGGTTCCGCGCACCCGAACCATTGAAGTGGACGAGCGCCTTCTTTTTGATGGAAGCGTGCTCCGGCATCTGGATCTTGACCAACTCGGCGAAGCGGTGGCAGGAGTTCCTGATAGAAGCGATGTGGCCGTGGCGGTTTGTTTCTTGCACAGCTACTCAAATTCCGAGCATGAGCAACAAGCCAAGGCGGCTTTGGCTGCGGCGCAGCCTGGCCGCTACGTTTGCACTTCTGCAGAGGTGCTGCCGCAGTATCGCGAATACGAGCGCTTTAGCACGACAGTGCTGAATGCCTATATTGGGCCATTAATGGGACACTACTTGGATGCGCTAAAGAGCAGCTTGGTAGACCGCGGCTACAAGAAAGACGTTTTCATCATGACCTCCAATGGAGGTGTCTCGACGTCAGATCGTGCGAAGCAGCTCCCTGTCGCGACGGTCCTATCGGGCCCTGCCGGCGGTGTTGCTGCTGCGGTGCACCTTGGGCGGCTGCGAGGCATGGTGAATCTCATCACTTGCGATATGGGTGGAACTAGCACGGACGTGTGCCTAATTGAAGGCTTGCGCATTCCGGTAACGAATGAGCAAAAAATTGGTGAGTACGCAAATCGCACGCCGCAGATTGCAATCAACGCGGTAGGAGCTGGCGGCGGGTCCATTGCATGGATTGATGCGGGAGATAGCCTTAAAGTCGGTCCGCAGAGCGCCGGAGCAGCTCCGGGGCCCGCTTGTTATGGTAGGGGGGGTACGCAGCCTACCGTCACCGACGCGAATCTTGTGCTAAACCGCTTGTCACCGGGGTCGCCGTTAGCGGGCGGTAAGATAGGGCTCAATCATGGCCTGGCATTGAAATCGGTGTCTGAGCTGGGCGAACGACTGGGCCTTGATGCGCCACATGCAGCAGACGGAATTTTGCGAATTGCGGTAGCCCGGATGGTGTCGGCGATTAAGCAGATCTCCATCTCGGATGGCCATGACCCGCGCGATTTCACATTGCTGCCCTACGGTGGCGCTGGTCCGATGCATGCCGTTGCCATTGCCGATGAGTTGGAAATGGACCGTGTGCTGGTGCCCATCGGACCGGGAAATTTTGCCGCATTCGGCTCCCTCATCTCGGACCTTAGACGCGATTATGTTTTAACAAAAACGGTCCAATTGCATAGTGCCGATTGGAGTGCAGTTGACCGCGTCTTTCTGGAAATTGAGACCCAAGGCCGAAAAGACTTGATAAGTGAAGGTGTTCCTGCGGACTCTATCTTCATGGAGCGATCGGCGGGAATGCGCTACCTGGGGCAATCATGGGAACTCAACATCGGGGTGGCGGACTCCATCGCCACCATAGAGGATTTGATGGCAGCGTTCGCCAGCATTCATGACAGAAGGTTCGGGCACCGCAGCGGCGGCAGCGCAGAGATTGTCAATTTTCGCGTAGCGGCTATCGGCCGTGTCAACAAGCCATCGGTGCCGCGTTGGACTGTTAGCGGAGATGCAACTGAGGCTCAAACCGATGTGCGTTCCGTCTACTTCAATGGCTCTTTTTGCGACACGCGGATCTACGCGCGCGAGCGATTACCGGCGAACACGCGGATTGACGGCCCTGCAATGATCGAGGAAAGTGGTTCAACAACCGTTATTCCAAAGGAATGGCATGCCACGGTACTTGAATACGGCGAACTTATGCTGGAGCGGAGTTGAGGTATGACTAACAATGAAAAAGTGAAGTCCGATAGGGCTGCTGGGAGCATAGACCCGATCACCTTGGAAGTGGTATGTGAGGGATTAGTGGCAATCGTCCGGGAAATGAGGGCCACAATAATTCGAGCCTCCTATTCATCTGTCATTTATGAGTTTGATGACTTCTCTTGCGCGTTGTTTGACGCGCAGGGGCAGATGGTGGCCCAGTCGTGGGACCACCCTGGGCATGTACTTCCATTGCCGTGGGGCGTGCGCTGCGCCTTGCAAGACTTCAAGGATGATCTCTATCCTGGAGATGCAATACTACTCAACGATCCATACCGCGGCGGTACACACCTCAACGATGTAACATTACTGGTTCCCCTATTTGACGATCAGGGGAAGCTCATTATTTTCCCGGCTGTCCGGGCACACTGGGTAGACGTTGGCGGCATGGTTCCAGGTAGCTACTCGGGCCTTTCCACAAATGTCTATCAAGAAGGTGTAAGAATTCCGCCAATTAAGATCTACGAACGTGGAAAAATAAACCGGTCAGCCATGTCGCTGCTGATGGCGAATATGAGGGTTCCGGAGGAACGTGAAGGAGACCTTAATGCATCTTTAGGTGCGTGCAAGGTGGCAGAGGCCCGGATTCGAAAACTTCTTGACAG